>OGKF01000319.1_pt1 | contig 28416 bp, 21 predicted proteins | sample 1572391 | NCBI WGS metagenome assembly OGKF01 (sample SAMEA2582095, study PRJEB24529) | metagenome | biome: Human gut stool | place: China | collected 2011
GTCTGGACTACGTCAGCTGCTCTCCCTTCCGTGTGCCTATCGCACGTCTGGCTGCTGCTCAGGCTGCTATTAAAAAACCGAGAGCGTAAGGATTTTACAACAGTTCTCCGTTAAAAATCGAGCATAAAATAAGGCTCACCGTCAATTTGGCGGTGAGCCTTATTTGTTTGTTCATCTAGGGGATGAACTGCGTTTAATACAGAAGTGCGGAGAGTGTGCATCACAGATACACCTCCACGGTCAGGTCTGTCCATGCTGCGCGGCGGAATTGGTGGGGCATTTTATTGGCTTCACGGTAACGCTTGGCTGTTTCAAAGTCGATGGTAAATGTCAAAATCGGGCTGTCTGTTACGGCCATCAAATCGGCACGTTCATCTTTTGCTTTTCTGCGGCCAGTGTTCAATTTCCAGCGATAGGCGTAGTCACCGACAGGAGTGACGACTTCTACAAACTGGTCGATGGGTTCGGGGGCAAGACAAGCACCGTGAACATCAACTTTTTGTTCAAGAAAATCGCGAATGGCTTTCATGTTGGCCAAAATGCTCTGTGTTTCAGGAGCGGGAGTGAGGGCTTGCAGTTCTTTTTCCAGACGAGCAATCTCATCATCGGCTTGTTTGCAAAGAGCCTGATATTCTTCACGTTCCAACTCGCCGTCTGCCCGCATAGCACCGTAATTGAGCTTGCGCTTTTTGATTTTTTCGATTTGGCTCCGAATCGGTGCAGCGGACATTCGTGTGGCGGCTTTTCCGTTCTGGCAGCTTTCGATCATCTTGCAGGCACGGAGAATGGCTTTATTCTGATTGCCCCAGACCTTTTCAAAGATCTTCTTCGCCATCAGCTCCAGCTTCCACTCCGGGATAGAAATGGCATCACAACTGAGCTGTTCGGTCATGTTGTGCTCCAGAACGAAGGAACGGGTGGGGTTGACGGTTCGCATATTGCATTGGTAGCCAAAGACCGGCGTTCCGTGCTTCAGTTTGCGCCAGTTGAAAATGTGGTAGGAAGAATCGCAGCGGCAGCGAAGTTTTGACACCCACAGATTCTTGGTGGTTCTTGCTCCTTTGCGCCTTGTTTCTCCATCAGGAAGGCGCAGGCTGGAAATACGGGACTTGTGGATATGGCGATATTAAGATTTCCGGTAAAGATAAGACAAAACTGTTGTCGTATTTGGACTCTGAATATAACCCAGCGGTTACAATTCGAGCAGCGCAATAAGCTGTAAAAAGATTTCCGCTTTCATTTATGGTAGAAAGGCGGAGGTCATTTACTATCGAAAAGTACTTATAAATCAATTATAAGAATGAAATCTTCTTAAACGCTGGAATAAAAATCAAAAATAAGGTATACTAATAGCAGAAAGGAGTTGAAAGAATGCTTTGCCAGTTTTCTTTTCAGAATTTTAAGTCCTATAAGGATGAAACTACATTCGATTTCCGTGCAATGGCGATCCCAGAATTTCAGGATGCCTTGATTCGGCAGGAGAAAGCGGAAGACTTGCTTCCGGTTAGTGTAGTCTATGGCCCCAATGGCGGGGGTAAGACAAATCTGCTTCAGGCATTCTTTTGCCTGATTAACCTTGTCGTAAAGCCGATTTATGCATTAGAGAAGAATCGGCAACTGATGATTTTCCAGCAGGGCAGCAGTGTGGCTCCCTTTATGCTGGATGAAAGTTCTGTAAATGAGCCTACGATTTTTCAGGTGTTCTTCCGTGTGGGCGAGAAGGAATACCAGTATTACATTTCGCTCAAGGAAGAAATTGTCTTCGAGTCTCTCTTGTGGCGCACACTGGGTGGAAAGAAGACAGGGTTGATTTTTGAACGGGATGGTCAGAAGATTGAATTGGGAGCGAGCATCAGTAAGGCAAGTATCAATTTGGACGTCAATCCGAAGATGCCGTATCTTTCTTTTTTGGCAATCAACTACAATATCCCTGTGATTGCAGAAGTGCAGAATTGGTTTGAATCCTGCATTACACAGAGCTACGCAAACCCCAGAGCAGAAAATATTGTGTTGGTGTCCAAGAATGAAGCGACCAAAGAAAGCCTGATTCGTGAATTGAATGATGTAGGCATTGATTTGTCTGGCTATCGCTATGATGAGGATAGCAAGCACCTGTTCACACAAAGAACGATTAATGGTAAGGTCTATGAACTTCCCTTTGAAGCAGAGTCGGATGGAACCAAGAAGATGATTGCAGCCTTGCCTGTTCTCATAGTAGCATTGCAGGAAGGCCGCACAGTCGTTGTGGACGAGCTGGACGCCAAGCTGCATCCAAAGCTGCTCCGGTATGTGATTCAGATGTTCAAGAACCCGGAACTGAACAAGAAGGGCGCACAGCTGCTGTTCAGTTCTCACGACCTGACTACGATGAAGAATACTGCTTTCCGCCGCGATGAAATCTGGTTTGCAGCAATGAATGATAATCATGAGAGCGAAATTTATTCGCTTTATGAGTTCCGACAGGAGGACAACACCCGCGTCAAGAGTACGGCGGCCTTTGATAAGCAGTATCTGGAAGGCCGATATGGTGCGGATCCCTACCTTTCCAATATGCTGACAGGGAGAGACTGGACATGAGTCTGAAACCTGTTAAAGTTGGAGACCAAAATAAAAGATGGATGAATCGCCGAAAAGATGGGGCACGGCTTATTCAACCTGAGTATCATTTGATAGCATCAGAAGGTACAGAAACGGAGCCGCAGGACTTTGGTTCAATTCAGCAAATTATCAATGCTAGGTACCGTGATAGAATCCAGTTAAAGGTAGAGGGTATTGGTGACAATACGGTGAACCTGCTGATGAAAGTGCGTCAATATGCTCGGAATAATGGCGTTGTGTTTAAGCACGTCTGGATTGTATACGATACAGATGATTTTCCGGCAGAGAATATCGACATGGTGGCACGGCTGTGTAAAGAATACAGTGCGCAGGGTGAAACAATCTACCACGCTGTATGGTCGAACCAGTGCGTGGAACTGTGGTATTTGCTACATTTTATTTATATGGATGCAGATATTCACAGATCGCTCTACTGGCCGAAATTGAGTGATTGTCTAAAGAGCATTGGAGAAGGAACCTATAAGAAGAATCGCCCGGACATGTATGAAGTGCTACGACCTTACATGGACATTGCGATTGCCAATGCAAAGCAATTGGACAAGAGGAATGAAGGTCGGAAGCCCTCTGAATCAGCACCCGGAACGAAAATTTATGAACTGGTTGAGATGCTGAAGCCGTATTTGAAATAGTTCTAATGGGTAAATATGGCGTTGAGTAAAGCCGTATGAATAAATATCCCCCGGCGAAGCCGGGGGATATTTATTTGCTCATGTATGGGGTGAATTGCGTTTAGCACAGAGCTGCTTTCCAGAAGCATCGCAGATATACCTCCACGGTCAGGTCGGTCCACACTGCACGGCGGAACTGGTGGGGCATCTTGTTGGCTTCCCGGTAACGCTTGGCGGTTTCAAAGTCGATGGTGAAGGTGAGGAGGGGCTTTTCCGATAACTGCATTATGGAAATGTTCTTTGACCGTCAGATCCGCAACATCAAGGCCGAATATCCGACCGCCCACATTGTACAGGAAGCCTACACTGGCACATCTATCTTTCGCCCAGAGTAGCTGAAGCTCTATCGGATTTTGAAATCCGGTGATATAGTGGTATTCGATTCAGTATCCCGAATGTCCAGAAATGCAGAAGAGGGTTTTGCTCTGTACGAAGACCTTTACCACAAGGGCATCCGGCTGGTGTTTTTGAAAGAACACCACATCGACACCGAGACCTACAAAAAAAGCCCTGTCCGGCAGCATTGCCATGACAGGGACAAATGTGGACTTCATCCTGAAGGGCATCAACGAATATCTGATGGCATTGGCCAAGGAGCAGATCAAACTGGCCTTTAAGCAGTCCGAAAAAAAGAAGTTGCTGACTTGCACCAGCGCATCCGTGAGGGCCTTTTGACCGCCCGGTTGAACGGCAAGCAGGTTGGCCGCAAGAAAGGCATTGGATTTGAAACCAAAAAGTCCAAAGCAGCCAAGGAGAAAATCCGTATCCATTGTAAGGCGTTCGGCGGCACATTAGATGACATGGAGTGCATGAAATTGACTGGACTTGCCCGGAATACCTATTATAAGTATAAGAGGCAGATTCGGGAGGACGTAGAAATGAAGGACTGACTTTCTATGTAGAAGAAGCGCTGTGAAAGCGGGCAGAAGGAACACGGTACATTCAAAATGAGAATGCCGTGTTCCTTTTTTTGTGGTATGTGTAGGATGGACAACCATACCGTCCAGCCAAATCCGTATAATGAGGGCAGAAAAGTGACGGACTCATAAGACAAAGGGAGAAGAACGTATGAGAAAATTTTTGATGGTGCTGTTGGGCATCGCATTTGTGCTGAATCTTACAATTGTGATTGGGTTGATTGGCGGATATGGTTCGCCACGCCAGGCGCTTTACACCATCACAGACGAGTTGATGAACAGTGCCTATCGGTTCAAAAGAGGTTGGCAATTTAAGAATAGTCTACCTTGATTTTTTATAAGATGGACAGGCAGTCTGTCCATCTTTTTTTATATACTGGAGTTGTGCAAAAGAGACAAAAAATTTTTTGTAATTCTATAAAACGACAAAAATCACACAAAGAATTGCGACTGTTGTTGCACTGTGTTACAATGAGCAGAGAAGGAGAATGAACTGTGCGTAATAGTAGATTGGACCGTATACTCTATATCCAGCAGGTGCTGGTACAGGGCGGTGTGCTGAATAAACAGCAGACAGCTGACCGTTTCGGAGTCAGTGAGAAAACCATCCAGCGCGACCTTGATACCCTGCGCAATTATTTTGCAGACAGCGAGCCGCGCCGGGAGATCTTATACAACTCCGCAAAGGGCGGCTATCTGCTGGATGACACGCTTTCGCGATTTCTCACCAGCAGCGAGATTCTGGCAGTATGCAAGATTCTGCTGGAAAGCCGCTCTATGGTCAAGGAGGAAATGTTCCCCATTCTGGACAAGCTGATCTGGGCTTGCACGCCGCTTGACCGGCTGAATCAGGTGAAAGACCTCATCAGCAACGAGCGATTCCATTATGTTGAGCCGCAGCACGGTCGGAAATTTATTGAAAGCCTGTGGGAGATCGGTACGGCGGTAGAAAACCACAACCTGATGGAGATTACCTACTGCCGCACCCACGACGGCGAAACGAGAGTGCGCACCATCGAGCCGGTGGGCATCCTGTTTAGTGAATATTATTTCTATCTGGCGGCGTTCATTGAGGGCATCGACAAGGGCAAACACTTCAAGAACCCGCAGGATAATTCCCCGACGATTTACCGCATCGATCGTATCCAAAACTGCAAGACCCTTGACCGCCACTTCACCCAACGCTACAAAGACCGCTTTCAGGAAGGCGAGATGCGCAAGCGCATCCAGTTTATGTACGGTGGCGAGTTGCAGACCATCCGGTTCGAGTATACCGGGCCAAGTCTGGAATCCGTGCTGGACCGACTGCCCACTGCGAAGGTGTTGCAGGTGACGGAAAAGGGCTGGCTGCTGGAAGCGGAAGTGTTCGGAACGGGCATTGAGATGTGGATACGCAGTCAGGGAGACTATGTAAGACGCGTGAAATAAAGTGGGGAGAAAATATGGCACGAGAGGCATTTGCGAAATACCTTGAATATCTGAAAGATATCTTGCAGCAATATGAAGGATGGTCAGAGCAGGAGCGAAAAAATCTGGAAAAAGATATCGGAGTGATCGAAAAAAAGATGCAGGACCCGAATCTTTATCTAGGTGTTATCGGCTCTTTTTCCAGTGGAAAGTCCACATTCATCAATGCGGTGATGGAACGCAGGATTATGCCGACGGATGCCATACAAGGAACGACTGTGACCGCATCCATGCTGAAGTATGCGGAAAAGTACGAACTGGAAGTGGCATATACGGACGGAACTGTACGGTGCTATGGACAGGACAGCGAAAAACTTTGCAGACAATATAACATAAAACAACCATCGGCATTTATTACATCGGTCTACAGTTTCTTTTTACGTCTGTTTGGGCGAACGAAAACGGTAAGAAAAGCAGACCAGAAAGCGATGCAGGAAATTTTTCGGAAAGTCAGCTCGACCGAAGAACTGGCAAAAGACGTGGAGTATACGGTTCTTTCGCTTCCCCAGAGATTCGGGCTTCAGGATATTGCAATCGTGGATACGCCCGGAACGGAATCAGAAAACCCGCGGCATAATGAAGTAACAAGAAATGCAATCGCCAATCTCTGTGACGCGTTCGTTGTGGTCATTCCGTGCGGCAGTCCGGTTTCGCAGTCACTCCTGAGCTATCTGAATACGGAACTCAAAGACCAACTCCATAATTGTATTTTTGTTGTGACCAAGGTGGAGACGCTGACAGAACCGGATGAGCTGCCCCGGTTGATGCGAGTGATAAAGAGCCGATTGGAAAAAGGGCTGGAGATGACGGATATCCCAGTATTTCCGATGCCGACCCTGCTGCATCTGGAAGAAACTGATCTTACCGCAAAAAAGTCGGGGCTGCTTGATGAAATAGAACCTGAGACAAGGAAAAAGCTCCTCCTGCTGTACGATGAGGGGATAGAAGGCATCCGCGGTATTCTGAAACGGTCGCGGGAGGCGTTTGCACAGAAAAATCTCTACTGGGTCTGCAAACGTGCCAATGAGGACGTGGAGCAGAGCATTCAGCGGGAGATCGAGACAAGAAAGCAGGCCGCAGATACACTGAAGCGCGAAAAGCTCCTCCCCATCGAAACATTTGAAAGCAATAATGAATCACGCCTTCGGATGCAGAGAGAAAGCCGCCGGCAGGAGATTGAAAGCTATCGGCAGGCTGCGGCAGGAATTGTGGCAGGGTCATTCCGGAAAATTCGGGAGCGTCTGGAAGAATGCAGCAGTGTGAACGCGCTGGTGCAATGCCTGAAGGAAGAAACGGAGCTTCAAAACGGCGTTGATGTGTTCTGGCGATTGTGTGATCAGGCTACAGAGCAGATGCGGGCCAGAGCGGATACAGAACAAAGAAAGCTGCTGGAAAATGCTGTACAACAGTATCGGGAATGTCCATTGGCACCGATGGAGGTACCCTCAATACCAGAGGTCTACCAGAAGAACCGATTGCGTCGCGGGGTTGAGGGATTCTATGGAGAGGCACAGATAGATTTGAATTCCCTCGTGTCTGAGGTGCAGCAATCAACGACTGGCTTTTTCCGGGGACTCAAAGCATTCCTGATCGATCCGACCGAAAAACAGAAGCAGATCTGCGAGGACAGGATAGAGCATCTGAATCAGATGCTGCAGTCAGAACTGGTCAAAGCGTTAGAGCAGACATTGATAAAGGGCGAGAGCATGATCGAAGAAAACAAGCGTGCTGCACTGCGGAGCTGGATGGGAGTAAACGAGTCGATCATACGGAGCTGTATAGAGAAAAAAGAAAACGAGATCCAGGACAATGCCTGCAGGCAGAAGCAGGCCGAAGAAACCATGGCAAAATTGAAAGAATATATGAAACAATTAGGAGGTAAAGTTTTATGAATCAACCGGAAGAACTGTATCAGGAGCTGATAAAAGAAGGAAAAACAATGTATGCAAAGTGGCTCGTGCCCTGCTGCCAGAAAAAGAATGATAGCTACCGCATTGCGGTAGTCGGCGAGAGTCTGCGTGGCAAGAGCACATTCATCAATGACCTTCTGGGACAGAAATTATTGCCGACCGGCATCATACCTACTTCCTGCACCATCTCGCTGGAGTATGGAGAAAAAGAGCAGTGCCTTGATGCAGTCGGAAACCCGTTGACAAATGCCTTGTTTGCGGATGCGGTGGATGACAATGACCGTCTGACGCTTCAGGCACCCAACGCCCGGCTGAAAGCTTTGGGTGCATCCATTACAGAGTACCCGGGGCTTGCAATGCTCCACAGTGATGAGGATTTTCTATCGCTGAGTGAGATCCGCTGCTGCGATTGCGTGGTGCTCGTGGTAAGTGCAGAGCAGCTGCTGAGTATGACAGAATGCAACTTTATCCAGTGTTTCTGTAAGTACAGCAGCGCAAAAAGGATCATGGTATGGGTCAGTAAGATGGACCTCATCCCGAAGGAGGAATGCCAGAGAATCGCTGATTATGCACGAAGCAAGCTGAATACACAGTTCCCGGGTGTAAAATGGTGGTTCGGCGCAGAGAAAGCATTGCTCCCCACAGAAGAAAACGTGGTGGAAAAGAAAGAGGCTTTCGCTATTGTCGAAGCGTGGCTGCAGGAGGTGCGTGGTGTCGAAGCGGTTTCGCAGGATGCCGTGCTGGCCTGCCTGAAAGAGAAGCTGCAAAAAGAATATGAGGCAGCATGTGAAGCACAGGCACAGGCAGAGCAGAAGCGGCAGACCCACTATGCGGCGTGGGAACGCCAAAAGACCAGCAGGCTGACTGATCTGGATGAGTACATCGTACAGTTCCATGGCAGAGAGCTTGCGGCCAAAAAGGCACTCAGTGAGGAAATCGGTGCAGGCTTTGCACGGATGAAGAAAGAACAGTTCCGCAGCTACCAGCAGGCGGAAGACAAATTGAAGTGGGGCAAAGAACTGAGCACGAGCTGGAAAAATGGGCTTGACCGCATCGCAGAAGAAGTAGACCAGAAGGCAGCGGTGGTATTTGAACAGGACCGGCTCTGGCTGGAAAGCTGCCTGCAAAATGTCTCTGCAAGGGAAACTGCCGGATTCCGGCTGGATATCCAGCCAAAAGATGCACCGGGAGTTTTGGAACTGAAAGACTACAGCCGACAGAAAAAGGTCATTCCGGCGGTGGTTGCGGGCGGAACAGTCAGTGTGTTTGCCTTTATGAAGATTCTCGGAACGGCACTTGAGATGTTCGTGCGCGGTGCAATGGAACACCCGGAAACGGCTTCGGCCTTGGAAACCGGCATAAATATGGTCGGAAAAACGCTTGACAATGCAACAGGGATCATGACGGCGGCAGTTCTTGTTGTCGGACTTATCGTAGGGGGGCTGAAAGAAAAGGCTTTGCCCGGAAAGGAAAACGAGCAGGCCCAGCAGGTGAAAGAAACGCTGGAAGATTCGCTGAGCCGGATCGAAACGCTGGCCAAGGAACAGGCAGCGGAGCAGATCGAAAAGATCTATCGTGGGGAAGCCGGGCTGCTTGCGGACGAAAAAGCAAGAGTGCAGAACGAGCAGTTCCGGGAAAAAGAAGGACCCGACAGCGCAAAAGAGGCGGTCAGCCTGAAGAAGCTGCTGAACGCGATCGAAAATAACTGAGGAGGAAGAAAAAATGCCCATTGCAACTTATGAAGAGGTAAAAATTGCACGGAACCAGATCGCGAAGGCACTGGTAGACACCGCACATGAGGTGGACCAGCTGAAGGAGGTCGGGCTTACGGCGGTCGGCACAGATAAGATCCTGAGCCTGAAGGAACGGCTGGAAAAAGACAGCTTCAAGGTGCTGGTCATCGGTGAATTCAAACGCGGAAAGAGCACGTTCATCAATGCGCTGATGGGCGAAAAGATCCTGCCGGCTTACTCGACCCCCTGTACAGCTGTGATCAACGAAGTGGTCTACGGAGAGGACAAACAGGCGATGCTCTATTTCAAAGAGAACCTGCCGATGGATATGGATATCGGAAGTCTCCCACCGAGAGCACTCCAGCAGATGAAAAAATATCAGGGAATGAAAAAGATTCCGCCGATGGAGATTCAGGTAGGAGAACTGGGGGATTATGTCGTAATCCCGTCTGAAATGAATGACTCCAAAGCGGCGCTGAAAGAGACACCTTACAGCAAGGTGGTGGTGAAATACCCGATCCAGCTCTGCCGGGATGGAGTGGAGCTGATCGATTCTCCGGGTCTGAACGAGAACAGCATCCGTACAGAAGTGACCCGGGGTTATCTGCAGCAGGCAGATGCAATCCTTTTTGTTATGAAGTGCGATGAGCTTGGCAGTGCGTCAGAGATGGATTTTATCAAAAATGAGATCCGGGCACAGGGATACAAGGACATCTTTTTTGTGTGCAATGCAATTGACAAAGTGCCGGAAGAAGAACGTTCTGGCCTGAAAAAGTATGCGGTCAGCAAGGTGGCACCGCTTACCTCTCTGGGAGAAAAAGGCGTTTTCTTCGTGGATTCTTATCATGCGCTCAACGCAAAAGAGAACCATGAGTGGGATAAACTGGGAAAGACCGGTATGCCCGAGCTGGAGGCAAGCCTGTCGGAGTACCTGCGGAACAATCGGGGCAAAACGAAACTGATGCAGGCCATCATTCCCAGCAGGCAATTCATCGGGAGCCTGCGAACAGAACAGGTGGAGAGCTACAAACTTGCGCTGGATGGTGCAGTCGCCGCACAGAAACAGAAGTTGAAGGATGCACAGCCGAGCCTGGATATGGCGATCCAGCGCAAGAAGATCGTGGAGGGCCAGATCCAGAACGCAGAAATGGAGCTGAAAGGCAGAGTTGCCCAGATGATGCGGACCCAGTACGAAGGCCTCATCGATAAGATCCCGGAATATGTCAAAAATATGGATCTGCAGAATAAAATGACCATCAATCCGTTTGCGCAGAAGGAACGGAAAGAGGCACTGGAACAGGAAGTGCTGGATTCTCTGGACCAATTTATCCGCTGCGAGATGAACCAGTGGAGTCAGGCAACGCTTTCGCCGTTCATGGATGGGTTCATGCAGGATCTGGCGCAGAAGATAGGAACGCAGGTCGAGGAATTCTATGAGCGGCTGGATAGTTTCCGCTATGATGCGACGGGTGTGAAGAAACCCCGAAATATTTCGGTCTGGGAACGGCTGGCAGCAACAGCTGTGGGTACGGTGACGATGGGGCCTGCATACGGTCTGATCGGTACAACGATGGGACTTGGTTCGGTCCTCAAACGTTCCGCATTGACATGGGGCGCATTTATCGCTTTGGCAGCGACACCGATTACGACAGCCACTCTGGGAATCGTTATGATAACTACTGCAGTTGGAGGCGGCCTTGTTCAGGTAGCCACGGGTGGCAAGGCACTGGAAGATAAATACAAGAACGTGCTGGGCAAAAACATCGCGAAGCAGATGCGTGCAACGGAAGAGGATACGATAAAAGCGTATACGGATGGACTGACCCAAAAAGTGGCAGAACATCTGGCAGCAATCCCCGAAGCAATGCAGAACGAAGTGGAACGCGAACAGAGCAAGGTGAATGCGCTGATGGATGCAGCGAACGAAAGTGAGCAGGAGCGCAGGAAGAAGATCGAGAAACTGGACGAGATCAAGGAAAACCTGTCGCAGATCGAGGCACGTCTGGGCGAGATCGAACAACAGATCCAGTAAAGGAGAAGTTTATGTCGATGCAGAATCATGAGCCGTCTCTGGAAGAAATGATGCGTTCAGAAGAGAAAAAGAACCCGGAGGCGGGGCTTCTTCTGGCAGAATCCTATATAAAGAAATATTATCTGGATAATATCGATACCTATAATGTGGTAAATGTTCCCCGTACGCTTGTGGGCAGGACCGTTTCAGACAGCGCAAAGCTCTATCGGCTGACCGAGGTCGTGCTCAACAAGAACGAGAAAGTGCTGGAGCGCCTGAACAATGTGTACAGTGCGATGCACAGTCTGGGCCTGTCGGTCATTATGCTGCTGACCAGTACAAGGACCGGAGTGGAATTCTATCTGGGTGTACGGGTCCCGAATGGGCAGGAGCTCAACAGCGAGATCGTGGAAGCGTTTGAACGGACATTCAACGGCAATTTCCCCGGGAGTGAGATACAGCCCATGAATGATCCGGAACAGGTGGAAGCACTGTTGGACCGTATCATGCCGTTGAATGGTTCCAATGCCATCACAGCACTGACCAGCGTTCCGGCACTGAAGGATGAGAACGCAGATAACAAAAAGTTTACGCAGGGCATTGAAAAGTTCATCGACACGATGCAGGGGACCGAATATGCCATCCTGATCATCTCCGATCCGGTAAACGCAGATCAGCTCGCGTGGACGAAGCAGGGCTACGAAGAACTGTACAGCGAACTGTTCCCGCTGGCGCAGACGGAAATGACGGTCGGAAAATCGGATGCGGAGTCTATGTCTGCTTCGAAAACAGACGGGGTGACGGAGACCATCGGCACCAGTGTTTCCAAAACGCAGAGCTTCTCAAAGGGGACAAGCTCGGCCCGCAGCGAAAGCCGGACCAACACTCTTGGTATCAGCATGGGTGCATTCGGTTCGCAGAACCAGTCCACTCAGACGGGAAAGACCACGACAGTTAGTGGAAGCGTAAGTGGAGGCATAAAGGGCAAAAAACTAAGTGCGGCGGCAGAAATTGGAGCATCAGTGGCAAAGAGCGTTATGCAAAGCGTTGGCACAGCGATGGGATTGAATGGCAGCGTCAATGCGTCTACAGCACGTACAGTCGGCTATACAGATACGGAATCCCAGAACTGGGGCAATAGCCGGCAGGTCGGCCAGCAGGAGAGCACCAGCAATATGCACCAGACCGGGACCCAGCAGGGAACGACGACGACCGACTCAACGACTGCAACCGTCCACTACGCCAACAAATCCGTTCAGGTGATGCTGGAACTTATTGAGGAACAGCTCAAGCGCATCAAGGACTGCGAGAACTATGGCGTCTGGTCCAGCGCGGCTTATTTCATTTCGCCCAGCCGTGAAACCTCTGTGGTGGCAGCAAGTGCGTATAAAGGCATCATCAATGGCGAGACTACGGCACTGGAAAGTTCTTGCATGAACACATGGTTCCGGGATGGGCACGTAAGAATGATCAATGGATATCTGCATCGGCTGTGCCACCCGCGTTTTTATGACCCGGAATACCTCAGCAATCTGGATGCAATAACAGATGTTACACTGACAACGATGGTGAACACGAAGGAACTGGCGATCCAGTGCAACATCCCGTACCGCTCCGTAGCAGGTGTTACTGTGCGGGAAATGGCGGAATTCGGAAGGAATCTCCCCGCGGCCGGAAAAGACACCCAGAGCCAGCTAAGGCTGGGCAAGGTATTCCACATGGGCAGACCGGAGGTGTCGGATCTGACGCTGGACCGGCAGGCGATGGCATCGCACACCTTTATCACAGGTTCCACGGGCGCGGGCAAATCCAATGCAGTGTATCATTTGCTGAACGAGCTTACCAAGGATGGAAAAACGACATTCCTGGTCGTGGAACCGGCCAAGGGGGAATATAAGCACATCTTCGGCAACGGAACGGCTGCTGTATATGGAACCAATCCGGCCATGACGCCGCTGCTGCGCATCAATCCCTTTGCTTTCCCGGAGGGAATCCATATTCTGGAACATATCGACCGTCTGGTAGAGATCTTCAATGCCTGCTGGCCGATGTATGCGGCAATGCCGGCTGTATTGAAGGATTCGGTCGAGCGAGTCTATGAGAATGCAGGCTGGGATCTGCGTGAGTCGGTGAATCCGAAAGGAACGCTTCCGACGTTCTTCGATTTGATGAATGTCCTGCCGGATGTCATCAAGGAGTCCGGCTATTCGAATGATACCCAGAGTGACTACATCGGCTCGCTGTATACCCGCATAAAATCACTGACGAACGGAATTTACGGCAGCGTATTCTGTGCGGAAAGCACGCTGACGGATGAAGAACTGTTTGACCGGAATGTGATCGTGGATCTGAGCAGGGTCGGCTCGATGGAGACGAAATCTCTGGTAATGGGCATTCTGGTCATGAAGCTGCAGGAATACCGAATGTGCAGCGGTATGATGAACAGCGAACTGCGCCACGTCACCGTGCTGGAAGAAGCGCATAATCTGCTGCGGCGGACTTCGGATGTGCAGACACAGGAAGGCGCAAATCTGCAGGGCAAATCGGTGGAGATGCTGGCGAATGCGATCGCCGAAATGCGCACCTATGGCGAGGGCTTTATCATTGCAGATCAGGCACCGGGGCTGCTGGATACGGCGGTCATCCGCAATACGAATACAAAGATCATCCTGCGTCTGCCGGATGAGGAAGATCGTAAGCTGGTAGGAAAAGCAGCGGCATTGAACGAGGCTCAGATTGATGAACTGGCAAAACTCCCGGTGGGTGTAGCGGCAGTTTATCAGAACAACTGGCCCGAGGCGGTCCTCTGTAAGATGGAGCGGTATCCTGCGCCGCAGATGCCGTATCACAAGCCCGCTGCTGGAAAAACGGTGGATACAGAATTCGTATTCGGACAGCTGGCGCAGAGCACTCAGGTGAAAGCTCTGGGTATCTCTGAGATGGAGCAACTGAAACGTTGGCTCAAGCGATACGAGACTGTGCTGCAGCCGGGTGAAAAGCAGTATCTGGAACAACTCTTCCGGGGCAGAGCGAGAAATGCGAAGCTGGACAGAGAAATTGCATTTGACTTCTTTGAAGGCCCGAAAATGGTCGGGGACTATTGCGAAAGAGCAGAGAAGTCCGATACGCCCCGAATCGAGTTCTTGAAGCATCTGGAAAGCAGGTATGAGCTGGAAGCCTCTACCGCAGAGTGGGTCATGAATGCTCTGGTTACAGTGGGTGTGGGCAGAAATCCCGAGCAGGCTGCAGGGGACAGCCTGAAACGAAACTTTAAAGAGCAGGGAGGTCGGATTTTGTGAGAAGTGAAATTTCGGAGGCGAGGCATCCGGAAAATGGAGGCTCCAACGGAAGGCTTGACCATGCGACGACAGAATCCTTCCGGCGAATGGAAGGCGGAAGACCAGAACATGCAAAGCAGAAGCTCGACCCGAGTGTCAGAAAATCATTTGAGCGTGCTTTCGCCGGAAAGGATTCGCTGGAAAAGAATGCAGACAAAACAAACGAACTGGACACAAAGCGAGAACCGGAGAACAAAAAGGACATCAAAGAGAAAAAAGATGTAAATGAAAAACAGCGTGCGGCGATTAAGGAAGGACTCGGGCGGATACTTAATGGTGAGGAACTGTCGACCGCTGAAAAAGGAAACCTCTGCGAAATGATGATGGACCAATACTATATCAGCAAAGGCTATACACCGCTGCACAAACAGGTGACTTCGTTGGAGGATAAAGGACATCAGGGAATCGATGGGGTTTACGAAAAAGATGGAAAATATGTTGTTGCAGATGCCAAATTTGGAATGGCACGGCTTGGTGAAACAAAGCATGGTCGACAGATGTCGGAAGAATGGATCATAGAGCGTCTGGAAATATCTGTGGACAGGGAAACGGCAGAGAAGATCAAGGATGCCTATTATGATGAACCGGATAGTGTATCGACCGAAATCTTCCATTATGACCCGGAAACAGATGCGGAGGAAAAGAGCTACTGCGATACTTGCCCTGTGGATGAAGAAGGCTGTAAGTGCGGATCATCGGTCATTGTGGAGACCTATCAGAATGGGGAACCGGTAGGTGCACCATCCGGAGAAAGAAATGAGGAATTGGTCAATGCGTGATACAAGAAAGACAGAAGCGTATTTTGAAGCGTACATTGCATATGAACAGGAACGAATCGAACACTGGTGCGAAAAACTTGCTGATGCCGGGAATACGGATAAAAAACTGCGAGTCAACGCAAATCTGTTGCTGAATCGGATGCATCTTATGATCGCATCGTTTTCCTATGGCGCTTCGAGGAGCGAATTGCAGGAGCTGTACAAAAAGGTATGTGCCACAGCCTGTGAAACACGGGCATTGACGTATTACAATGCGCTGGTATTGGCATCGTTTTCTGTCATGCTGAACGAGACTGCTGCAATACAGCCTCTGTTTAAAAAATTTGGCGATGTGTTTGATGACGATAAACTTTTGAACGGACTGCGCAGCTATATCCAGACAGGAAAAGCAGTCTGGACAGGGGACTATCGCTTCCCGACACCGTACAGTGGACTGGATGCCGTTCTTGCAGCCCCGGATAAAGCGCAGCAAGAACAGCATCTGATGCACTATCTTGAAGGTTGGTATGCCGGATGTGAGGATTGCGTCTGGTATGATACACTGTACAATGAGAATGATGTGTATTACGGATACTGGAGTTTTGAGAGTGCTGCGATTGCAGACATTTTAGGGCTGGATCCAAAGCATCTTGCAGAGTGTGAATATTTCCCGGCGCTGTAATAGAGCAAAAAGTCCACTGCACTTTCAGGTTATTACAATCTCGGTCGATTGCACATACAATACAAGTATCACTTCAAAAAGCGGAGGGTACTTGTACTATGGTGGACTACGCCGACATTGGAAAACGCATCCGTGCCTGCCGCCTTGCAAAGGGCATGACGCAGGAACAGCTGGCCAACGAGGTCGGCGTAGTGGTCACGCATATCAGTCATATCGAAACAGGCAACTCCGTGCCCAGCCTGAAAACGCTGATCGACATCATCAATGCGCTGGACTGCTCGGCGGACGAGCTGCTGTGCATCGAGATCAAAAAGGCAAAACCGGTATTTGACAGCTGGATGACCGAGCAACTTGCGGACTGTTCTGCTGACGAGGCAAAGATCATAAAGGAAACCGTCGTCAACCTGAAAAAATCTCTCCGGAAGGTATACGGAAAACCGTCAAAACACAGATATGATTGAAAACACCCCTGAAGCGCGCGAGAGCATGGCTTCAGGGGTGTTTTGCTGAAAAGATACAGATGAAATCCCATTGATTTCTGTGACAGAAAGCCGGTGGGATTTCTGTGTTTGTTTTCCGGAAGGACATCACTGCTGTCCAAGTGCATTGCTACACGCCTGTGGAACGACCCTCAGCCGAGGCCGGACCATCGTCATCATCCATGTCCAGATCAAAAGTGAGGATGGCCGCCTGCTTGCAGATGGAACAGTCGATATGTTTTGCGTGAGTGCTTGAAAAAGCACAAATAAGGCAAATGAACCGCCCCGGTTTCCGTAACAGGAAGCCATGGCGTTTTTTATACAAAAAAGAAATCGCTTTTTTGTAGCTTTGATGAATTTGCGCAGAGCCGTTGACAGCAGAAAGGCAGAAGCGTATCTTTGGAACAGAAGGCAGAAGGGTTATAAATAGCAGTTTTCTTTACCTTGCGAGGACGCTTCCGTTCTGATGGGGAACGACCCGGTGTGTCTTTTTTGTTTGCGGGAATAAAATACTAAAAGTACAGATTCGGGAGTCGCCGCATGCCCGGGCGGGCGAGGCGATCCTGCTGTGGGGTCATTGTCCCGGCGGGCTAGAGCTGATTCGCAACTGATGCTATGCATATATTCTCATAAATACGAATAAAAGCTAAGAAAATGTGAATATATACTTGCATTTTCCGCGAAAAAGGTGTATTATCCCTCTATCGACGTCATACGCCGACAATAAACGAGAGAGGGATTGGAACATGATGTCTTTTAAGAAAATCGCTGCGGCGGTCATGGCGGCTGCCATGACGCTGGCCGTAGTGCCTTCGGCTTTTGCCTGCACGGCGCTCTACGTCGGCAGCGACCTCACGGAGGACGGCACGACGATGTTCGGCCGCATCGAGGATCTGGGAACCAACGACTACAACAAGCTGTTCTATGTCAGTGCAGCCGGAAATCACAAGGCGGGCGAGGTCTACGATGGCTGCTACGGCTTTACCTACACCTTCACCCACGACAGCTACAGCTACACCGCGCGCCGTGACGACAATACCTCGGGCGTCTGCCCGGACTGCGACGGCACCCACGACCACACGCCGTATGAGGAGGCTGGCACCAACGAGAAGGGTGTCATGGTCTCTGCCACCGAGTCGCTGTACGGCAAGGACGCCGCTCTTGCCGTTGACCCCTATGTGGACGACGGCATCGAGGAGGCCGAGATCACCACGGTCCTGCTCAGCGAGGCAGGCACGGCCCGCGAAGGTGTCGCCCTGCTGACGTCCATCTATGAAAACGCCGGTGCAGCCGGTGGTGCCGGCGTGTTCATCGGAGACCAGAACGAGACGTGGTTCGTCGAGAACCTGACGGGTCACACCTACGTCGCCCTCAAGCTTCCGGACAGCGTCGTGTTTATGCAGCCGAACGTCTCGGCCATCGGCAAGATCGACCTCGACGATACCGACAATGTCATTGCATCGGCGGATGCCATCTCCGTTGCACAGGAGGCCGGGACTTTCGTGGGCGATGCAGCGGCGAATGTCATCGACTGGAATGCCTCCTATAACAACGAGGACAACGCCCGGATGCCGGCCGGTCTGAACTATCTGAACGGCGTCGATACCTACACCGAGGACAACTACACCGAAACAGACTACGCGATGAGCAACATCGGCGGGGATGGCAGCATCGTCCCGCTCTACTCCAACATCAAGCTGACCAAGAAATTCGGCGTCGAAGACGCGCTCAACTTCTTTAAGGTCGAACCCATCGGCAAGACCAACAACGTCGAGACCCACCTGTTTCAGGTCAGCTCCACCGGCGAGCTGGACACTGCCATCGTCGAGTGGACGGCCTTTGACGATGACGTGTACAACGCCTTCGTCCCGTACTATCCGCTGCTGACCACCGACACGGCAGATGTCTACAAGTACTCTCCCGCGAAGGTCGTCCGCTCGGACGAGCAGCCCACGGAGGGCGTCTGGTACAAGGACCAGAAGGGGAGATACTACACCTACCCGGAGGACTGGACCAAGTCTTTCTACGGTGCACGGGATGCTCTGTCGAACCTGCTGACCTACGGCGATGTCTCCGAGAAGGACAAGGCTGCGGCCAAGGCGGACTATGCCGCCCTCCAGAAGGACATCATGGAGGAGTTTGCAGAGATGAAAGTTGCTGTCGCTGCTGCCGATACGAAGGAAGCAAAGCAGGCTGCCGCCACCACTGCAAGCAACAAAATGAGCGAGAAGGTCTACGAAAAGACCCTTAAGATGTACAATAAGCTTCAGAAGAAGCAGGAGGCCCGTGCATGGTTCGGGTCTCTACTGAATAAAAACTCTTAAACTGAATCAGAACCGACTCCCCGGGAAGCGGAACGGCTCCCCCCGGGGAGTTCTTTTTGTGCAAAGAAATAACCCCGGCCACCCTGCATCTGCGCAGAGAGCCGGGGCAAGGAGAAAAGGGAAGAGGAAGAGAACTCAGAATAGCGTTTTCGTGTTCTGATAAACGGACTTATACGTCTGATAGGCCTTATCATAGACCGCTGCCGCCGCAGGATCGGGGTAGAGGACTTCGCTCTCAGCGGCCAGCTTCTTACCGAAGTCGCGGGTGACGTCAGAGAGGCCGATGCTCTCGGCGGCGATGATAAAATCGCCCAGAGTTTCTGTCTCGCCGCTCTTGAGACGGACGATGGGACGGTTCAGCACGTCGGCGAAAATTTGACACCAGACGCGGCTGTTGGCTGCGCCGCCGCCCAGAGGAATGGGGGAAATAGACTTCTTGGCAGCAGGCATGATTTCCATGCAGTCCCGCATGGAGAGTGCGACGCCCTCCATGACGGCACGGACGAAAGCACCGTAATCGGTGGAAAGGCTCATGCCGAAGAAAACGCCCCGGGCGTCGGAGTTCCAGATGGGAGACTTTTCACCGGCCAGATAGGGAAGATAGACCAAACCGTTGCAGCCCGCGGGGACCTTCTCGGCCAGCGTGTTCATGTAATCGTAAACGGACAGGCCCGCAGCCTCGGCCTTCTGCTGTACGGCGTCGCCGAAGACATCGCGGAACCAGCGCAGGGAGATGCCGGCGTTGTCGGTGGTCTGCAAAATGGTATACAGGCCCCGATACGGGCTGCGGCAGTTCAGCAGGCGCTTGTCGTAGATGGGCTCGCTGCCGATGTAGCAGATGCGGCCGCTGCTGCCGATGGTGAGGGCGACATCGCCCTCCTGCACAGCACCTGCGCCCAGCGTGGCCACTACGCTGTCCAGACAACCGGCAGACACCGGTGTACCAGCTTTTAATCCGGTGATGCGGGCAGCCTCCTCGGTGACGCCGCCCACGATGTCGCAGGGGTCGTAGGGGGTAGGAAGCAGCGAGAAGGGAATCTCCGCCTTTTTGGCGATCTCGCGGCTCCACTCGCCGGTGCGGATGTCGGACAGCGAGGTGAGGCTCATCCGGGGGCGGTTCATGGAGAACTTGCCGGTGAGCTTCTGGATGATGTAGCCGCTGGGCATCAGCATTTTATACGCCCGAGCCATCAGCTCGGGGCGGTTGTCGATGAGCCAGCGCAGGGAGGGCAGGCAGAACGAGCCCTTGTCCAGTTTATTCGCCGTAACGCGGAGGATGAGTTCCTCACCGACATGCTCACGCAGCCACGCCACCTGCGGGTCGGCGCGCTTGTCGTGGTGGCCGATGGCGTTGTACACCGGCTCGCCTGCCTCGTCCACCAGCGTCATGGCGTTGGTGCAGCTCAGGCCGATGGAGGCGATGAGGCTGCTGTCGATGCCCTGCTGCTCAAAGCAGTTGTGCAGATTCGTCTGGACAGCGTTCCACCAGCGATGGGGATCCTGCTCGGTCCAGGACGGCTGCGGGTGTATCATGGAATACTCCTGATAGGCGTGGGCGACAAGCTCACCCTTCCGGTCATAGATTGCACATTTCGTGCCGGTAGTGCCGATGTCGATGCCCAGCAGCAATGTTTCGTTTTGAGTCATATCTGCGGCTTTCCTCCTTTACCAATCAAAAGCGCAGTCCGTGGGAGGGCAGAGCATCCTGCTGTGCTTTCGTCATAGCGATACCACGGTCACCCAGAAGCAGGAAAAGCTTCGCCTCGTCCTCGATCTCCTCGATGATGTTCAGCGCTTCCTCCATGCTGCGGCCTACGGCCAGAGGACCGTGATTTGCCAGAAGCACCGAGTTGCGCTCTGCGATGAGAGGGAAGACGTGGTTGCACAGTTCTACCGAACCGGGCGTCATATAAGGAAGGATGGGCAGCTCGCCCACGCGCATGCTGTAGCCGGGGGTATACACCGGGATAGCGCAGGAGGAGTCTGCATCCTTCATACAGGATACGGCTACAGCATTGCTGCTGTGGACATGAACGAGGGCCGAGATGTCCGGGCGGGCACGGTAGCAGGCCAGATGCATCCGCCACTCCTTCGACGGGATGCCGCCGTTGGGGCAGGTGTAGCTTCCGTCCATCTGCAGCAGGACGAGATCCTCCTCCTTTAAGGATTCCAAGCTCCGGCCGGAGGGGGTGATGAGTATGCCGTCGTCGCAGCGCAGGCTGATGTTGCCGCCGGAGCCGCTGACCAGCCCCTTGGCGTGGATGAGGTGGCAGGTATCAAGAAAAAGCTGTACAGAGCCGGTATGGTTCATAAAAGTGACCTCTTTCTTTTTCGGTGTCCTTTCTATACTATACCATAAAAGATGCGTCGTGCGCGAGTACAGGTCAGGAAAGACGCAGGATGGGGCCGGACGGATGGCCCGGCAATGAAATGCGAAATGGAAGCAAAAATTTTTAGGTAAATTCTGAATTGATTGTAGCAAGATGCGAGACAAAACGCAAGCGGCAAAACGCTCAAAATGGTGGCCTTTCTCAAAGCGATTTGCACAAAACGGCGCGAGAGAGGCCGTGGGATTGGCAATATCCACAAGAAATTTTTAGTTTTCTTGTGAAAAAGACATCTTGTGCCACTGCGCGAAGGTGTGATATGATAAGGCCAGCAAAATCTTTAGGTAAATTTGGGGAAGTTTCATGAATACAGTGCAGAACATCGAGTGCGTTACGGATCTCAGCCTGCTGGTCAATACCTCTTTGGTAGATGTGGTGGCAGACAAGATCCGGCAGAATATTTATACCGGCAAGTATGAGGCCGGCAAGAAGCTTATCGTCCGGGAACTGTCCGAGGAATTTGGCGTGAGCCATACGCCGGTGAAGGATGCGTTGAACCGTCTCATCTCTGAGGGCTATGTGGAGGCGCTGCCCCGCCGTAGCATGGTGGTGCGTACCTACACGAACGCCGAACTGCTGGATGCGCTGGAAGCTCGCATGATGTGCGAGGTTTTTTACGCAGATGCGATTATTGAGACGTCAAAAGGACACCCTGAGCTGGTGGAGGAGCTGAAGGAAGTGATGGCAACGACCCGCCGTTTGGTGGCGGAGCGCGGCGAACACTTCAACGCCGACTGGGTCGCAAATGAGGTGCGGTTTCATCGCTGCTATATGCTTTACTGCGGCAACGCCCGTGTGGTCAAAATGCACCAAGACCTTGGGACCAACCGCATCACATTTCTGGCCTATCTCGGTGCCAACCATACTCCGCTCAAGCTGAGTACACTGGAGTGCAACCTCATGGAGCATCAGGCCATCGTGGATGCGATCGCAGCTGCAGACTCTGCCCGCTTCATCAATGCAGTCACCCGCCACATCGCCCGCGCCACCGACGACTACGCCACCGATGACGAATGCCGTGCCAAGGCTGCCCGTATCAAAGCGCTGAAAGCAAAATACGAAGTTTGATACAGATCGATTTTTATTTTTGGATCAAATGCAGGAGACCCGAATAGAAAAGGGTCTTTTCACTCTAATATTTACCTAAAAATTTAAAATTTTAGAGTGAGATATAGCCTGCGCGCAGCAAATACACTGGACTCGACCTGTTGAGAAAGACTCCGCAGGTTCAAAAAGGAATAAGAAAATTTAGGAGGACATCAATTATGAAAATCTCTCGCAGAAATTTCCTGAAGGTTCTTGGCTCTGCAACGATGGCAGGCGCTCTGGCAGCCTGCGGCGGTTCTTCTTCCACCAGCGCAGCTGTCTCCGGCGCAGCATCGACTGCCGCAGCGGCAGCTCCCGGCACTACTTATACGATGAATATTGGTTCGGTCATGAGCGCCTCCCACCCCTCCATCGTGGCCATGCAGAGCTTTGAGAAGGCTGTCGAGGAGCGCACCAAGGGCGGCATCCAGGTCGAGATCTACACCGACAGCGCACTGGGCGGCGAGAGTGATCTCATCGAGCAGGTGCGCGGCGGCTCCACTGAGGCATGTATGCAGATGGGTGCGGCAAACTTCGAGGGCATCAATGCTGAGGTCAATGTGGCCCTGCTGCCCTTCCTGTTCACCAGTCTGGAAAATGCCCGCAACGCATGGGGCGGCGACTTCGGCGCTCAGTTCGCTGAGAAGCTCATCGAGCCTATGGGCTTTAAGGTGCTGTCCATCTGGGAGAGCGGCTACCGTCACATGACCAACAACACCCGCCCGCTGGAGAAGCCCGAGGACCTGAAGGGCATCAAGTTCCGTACCAACGAGAACAGCATGAAGGTAGCTATGTACGACGCACTGGACGCCTCCATCGTCATCATGGCCTTCTCGGATGTCTACACCGGCCTGCAGAACGGCACCATCAACGGTCAGGAGAACCCGCTTTCCAACATCTATTCCTCCTCTCTGCAGGATGTGCAGAAATACCTGTCCCTCACCGGCCACATGTACGATGCCGCCCCCTTCGTCTGCAACATGGATTGGTTCAACAGCCTGCCTGCCGAGTATCAGGAGATCCTGATGGAGGAGGCCAAGAACGCCCGTGAGATCGATCTGAAGGAGAACGACGAGAACAAGTACCTCGACCTGCTGAAGGAAGCAGGCATGGAGGTCAACGAGGTCGATAAGGCCGCCTTCCAGGCCAAGATGGATGGCGTGTGGGCAGACTACGCCTCCCAGTACGCCGACGGCCAGAGCTGGATCGATCTGGCTACCTCCTTCAATAAATAAAGGCGGGGGCCTGTCGATTTCCGAGAGAAAGGAAGGAATGGATTTTGGCAAAGAAACTTCTCGATACCATCAAATTCCTGCTGCGACTCATCAGCTGCATCTCGATCTGCCTGCTGGTAGTCATCGTGTTCATACAGGTCATCAACCGCAACTTATTTGACCACTCGTTCACTTGGGTGGAAGAGGTCGCCAGTATGGCGATGGTCTTTATTACCTATCTGGGTGCGGCCATGGCCACGATCAACAACGGCAACACCCGCATCGACTTCTTTATCCGCAAGCTCCCGCCCCCGGTGTATAATGCCTTCGAGCTGCTCGACGACGTTATCTGCATCGCGTTTCTGGCCATCGTGTCCACTATCGCCTATAAGCAGATGATGACCAGCTGGTTCATGCAGACCCCTGCTCTCCGCCTGCCGCAGGGCATCAACTATCTGGCCATCCTGCTGGGCTGCGTGCTGATGATCGTCTTCTACGTGGTCTGGGCTATCCTGCACCTGATGAAGCTGATGGGCAGGGATACCTCTAAGGAAGAGGAGGAATTGAATCGATGAATACTGGATTGATCCTGATGTTTGTTGCGCTGGCGGTCTGCCTCCTCATCGGCGTGCCGGTCGCATTCTCCATCGGTATCAGCTGCATGACTCTGCTCTACGTCAACGGCGGCCCCTCGATGGACATCCTGCTGCAGCGCATGGTCAGCGGCGCAAAGAGCTTTAATATGCTGGCGATGCCTATGTTCATCTTTGCCGGTGCCCTGATGGTCTACGGCAGTACACCGCGATTGATAAAGCTGGCGAATATGCTGCTTCGTAAATTCCCAGGCGGTCTGGGTGCGACGGCTATGGCTGCCTGCGGTTTCTTTGGCGCTGTTTCCGGCTCCGGCGTCGCCTCTGCTGCCGCCATCGGCAAGATCATCGGACCCTCCATGCTGGAGGAGGGCTACCCCAAGGGCCTGACGGCTGGCCTTATCGCAGCCGGCGGCACGATGGCCTGCATCATTCCGCCCAGCATCGTCATGGTGGTCTACGCCCAGTCGGCCAGCGTCTCCGTGGGTGATATGTTCCTCGGCGGCGTGGCCCCCGGTCTGTTGACCATCATCACCCTCATCGCGCTGAACAGCTTCTTCGCCGTCCGTCGGCAGAAGAAAGAGAACAAGGATCTCCACGAGTACACCGCCAACGAGCGCATAAAGATCATTTTAGATGCTCTGCTGCCCCTGCTGATGCCCGTGGCCATTCTGGGCGGCGTCTTTTCCGGTCTGTGCACCGCTACCGAGGCCGCTGTCGTGGCTGTGGTCTACGCGCTGTTCCTCGCCGTGTTCGTCTACCGCGAGCTGACCCTGAAGGACTTCTTCAAGGTGGCTGCTGACGCTGTCGTTTCCACCGGCGTCATCATGCTCATCATCTCCGTCGCTTCTCCCTTCGGCTGGCTCATGTCCACTCAGAAGGTGCCCCAGATGTTTGCAAGCTGGCTGATGAGCATCACCGACTCCAAGTTCCTTGTCCTCGCCTTCATCTTCCTGCTGCTGATGATCCTTGGTATGTTCATGGAGACAGTCTGCATCATCATCCTGACCACCCCCATCCTGTTGCCCATCGCGGTATCGGTCGGCCTGACTCCGCTCCACTTCGGCATCGCCCTGCTGATGACCCTGATGGTCGGCAGCCTGACCCCGCCGCTGTCGGTCAACCTGTTTACCTCCTGCCGTGTGCTGGGCATGAAGGTGGACGAGGCCTTTCCCGATACGCTGTACGTCATCGGCACGGTGGCACTCATGGCGATTCTGACCTTCACTATCCCCGGATTGGCGGAATTCCTGCCCGCTGTTCTGGGCGGCTAATAAAAACGCAGCTGCGCTACCATTGCATGACAAGCCCCCGGTCTCTGTTTTCAGAAGCCGGGGGCTTTTTGCGTCTTCTCCGTTGCATTTCGCCCGAAAGTATGTTTCAATAAAAAGTAGTGAATAGCAGTTTGCGTTTTGAATGCACAAGCAACGTCCGCAAACTGCATATCGCAAATATGCCGTTTTGATAGGCACTGTTTTTGAAAATTGCGATAAAAATGAGTCAGAACGGGGAAAAGGAGGCTGCGGGATGCTGAAGATCGCGGTTGTCGAGGACCAGCAGGAGGTGCGGGACGAGCTGTGCCGGTTCATCCGGAAGTACGCCGCCGAAAACAGCCTGCAGGTGGAGGCCGTGCCCATCGAGGACGGGGCGGTCATCGCGGCCCATTACGAGCCGGGCTGGGACATCATCTTTATGGACGTGGAGATGCCGGGGCTGGACGGCTTCGGCGCGGCGGAAAAGATACGGGCCGTGGACGGGGACGCCGTGCTGGTGTTCGTGACCAACATGGCACAGTACGCCATCAAGGGCTATGAGGTGGATGCGCTGGACTATGTGCTCAAGCCGGTGAACTACTACCAGTTCTGCACCAAGCTCTCCCGGGCCGTCCAGCGGGTGGAGCGCCGCCGGGGCGGGCAGGTCGTTCTGCAGCTGGCAGGCGGCGGAATGCAGGTGCTTTCCACCAACGACATCTATTATCTGGAGACCCGTGACCGGCTGCTCTGGTATCACACCGCAAAAGGGGAGTTCTCGGTCCGGGCCAGCCTCGCCAGCGCCGAAAAGCAGCTGGCACAGTACCATTTCTCCCGCTGCAACCAGTGCTATCTGGTCAACCTGCAATACGTCAAGGCCGTGGAGAACGACTTCGTCCACGTCAACACCGACCGCTTGGAGATCAGCCGCCGCCAGCGCGCGGCTTTCCTCACGGCGGTGGCGTCCTACATCGGAGGTGTGCTGTGAGCATCGTTTCCCGCCATGTCATCTTCCGGGCGCTGCTGCGCTGGGGTGCGGCGCTGGCCTTCTGTCTGCCGCTCAAGCACCGGTCTCATGCCCGCCTGCGGGCGTTGGGGATGCTCTTACCGCTGATAGGCCTGACCTATGTGCTGGATCCTTCGGCCCAGAGCACCAACCTCCACGAGCTTCAATTCTCGCTGCTGGCGCTCTATGTGTCCTTCTTCGTCCTGCTGGGCATGATGATCTACGCCTGCGTCGAGATCAACCGAAAGGGTGCGCTCTACTGCGCGATGTGGAGCCTGCTGGCCTCCCAGACCTGCTACGAGTGCTGGCATCTGGTGGAGATCTTCTTCGAGCGGCAAGGCGCGCCCCTTGATCTCCAGAGCATCCCGGTCATGCTGGCCCAGCTTGCCGTAGGGATGGTCTTTTACTTTGGCATCTGCACACCCCTCTCCCGGAAGATGTCTTATAAGGGAGAGTACCACATCGGCCCCCGGCAGCTGGCCAGCTCGTTCTTTATCGGTATCCTCTTTATGCTGCAGGCAGCCCTGCTCAACAGCGGGCAGGCGATGGCTCTGGATCCCGGCTTTGTGGTCACGGTGTTCATCGGGCAGTTCTATTTCCTCACTCTGCTCTACCTGCAGACGGAGCTGTTCAAAAAAGCTGCCATGGAAAAGGAGATGAATGCCCTGAACCTTTTATATGAGCGCCAGCGGGAGCAGTATCAGGTGGCGCGGCAGAACGTCCAGATCATCAACAAGCGCTGTCATGAGCTGAAGCTTCAGATCGCCGCCCTTCGCCAGATGTCGGGCGCAGCGTCCGCCTCGCCCGACCCGGAGCTGAAGGCCCACATCGACGAGGCCGAGAAGGCGGCACAGCTCTACGACGCCAGCCGCAACACCGGCAACGAGGTGCTGGACGTGGTGCTCACCGAAAAATCGCTGCTCTGCGAATCCCGCCGCATCCAGCTCAACGCGGTGACGGACGGCAGCTGCCTGAGCTTTTTTGAGGCCAGTGACCTCTACGCCCTCTTTGCCAATATGCTCGACCAGGCCATCGAGAGAGCCGTGAAAGTGCCCGAGCCGGAGTGCCGCTGCATCGACCTGCTGGTCTGCACCCGCCAGAGCTTCGTGGTGGTGAACGTCATCAGCCCCGACCGCCCGGCGGAGTCTGCCGACACCCGCGCCGCCCACTACGCCGTCAAAGTGACCAACCGCATCGTCCAGAAATATAAAGGTACCCTGACCACAGAGAGCCAGAACGGGTTCTTTGCGGTGAAAATTATTTTCCCGAGCGCCCTCTCGTAAAGGCTCTCCCTTTGGGAGAGCTGGCGCGTAAGCGCCTGAGAGGGCAAGGCCGCTGCCCGTGAGCATAGTGCGCAGCGATGCTCTCCCTCTGCCAAAGGCTTTTGCTCATCGCTGTATCGAGACTCTTTTACAACAGGCTTGCCCTCTCCGTCAATGCAAGCATTGCCACCTCTCCCAAAGGGAGAGGCTTTTTTTGTTGTCCTGCAAGCTTTCATTTGACTCTCGTTGTATCCATCTATTTGTAAGAGATGCACAAATATATCGGCTTCGATTTGTGAGAGCAAAACCGAATATCCACGCCATTCGACCGATTATCGCAACGGTCTTGCGAAAGGAAAAGTCTTTGATAAAATAATAGCGAAAGACAGAAAAACGACCGCACAACAGAGAAAACGCTACAGATACACGGGAGGAAAACGAATGCGAAGCATCGCCAAGCTCATGCAGGACTGGCAGTTCACCGGGCCGGACGGCAAGACCACTCTGGTGGAGCTGCCCCACACTTGGAACGCAAAAGACGGCCAGGACGGCGGCAACGATTACTGGCGCGGCACCTGCACCTACAGCACCACCTTTGCCGCTCCGGCGTTCGACGCAGCTTCGCAGGAAGTCTGGCTGCAGTTCGAGGGCGTCAATTCCAGCGCCAAAGTTCTGCTGAACGGCAAGAACATCTGCACCCACGACGGCGGCTACT
>OGKF01000353.1_pt1 | contig 26891 bp, 24 predicted proteins | sample 1572391 | NCBI WGS metagenome assembly OGKF01 (sample SAMEA2582095, study PRJEB24529) | metagenome | biome: Human gut stool | place: China | collected 2011
CTAAGACTGCAACTGCTAAGAAAGCAACTCGTACTCGTCGTTCTAAGAAGAGTGCTGCTGAAGCTCCTGCTGCAGAAGTTGCAACTACAGAAGAAGCCCCTAAAGCTGAGTAATCTGTACACAACTATATATACTAAGGGTCGTAATCAATTGGTTACGACCCTTTTTTATTTGTTTGTAATTGTTGAACAAATTCTCTTGTTGTTTGTTAATTTAATATAGGAAATGAAACAGGGAAGATGAATTTTTCTATCTTTGCAATAGGAAAATAAAAAGATGAAAGGATTCATAGCAATCATATTATTCTTTGTGCTTGCATTGGCAGGAGTCAAGACAGGGCATCTCAGCGTAGCTTCTTCGATAGCTGTGCCGGGGCAATGTGCTGTGCAAGATGACTGTTTCACTCACTCACATTCTGTGAATGAAGGTGCTATTATTCCTTTGGAGAGAGAAAGATATTTGGCTGACATGGAGTTCAGCGATGCCTACACATTAGCTCATCGCGTAAGTACTTCAGCAGAGCGTTTATATCGTTTCTCTTCTATAGAGACTACACAATATATTAAAGCCTTATTGCGCAAATTGGCCACACGTATGGACGTGCTTACTCATTGTTCAAAACGTGTTTATGATACTTCGCGCAGCCAAAGTTGGGATGATGCTTGCGAGCATTATATCTTTGGCATGAGGCGTATTCTGATTTAGATTTTATTCTTTTACTTGTGTTTTTTATGCATTGATTTTATCTTGTTGCAGCAGGGTAATAAGTCGGTGTATAAGGATAATTATATTTTTCTTATTAGTAACAGAATAAATTTGAAGATTATGAATAATGCAGTTTCAGCAGATGTCACTCTGTTTTCAAGAGTACATCCCGATATAGTAAAACGTATCAGTGTTTCATCAGTTATTGTTTCGGCTTTACTTGCCATTGGCGGTATTGGCGCTTTCGTTACCTCTTTGCGGATGGGTGATGCTACATCCACCATGAGCATGGTATTTATGACGGTCGGTACAATTCTGATTCTTACTGCCCTTTTCCGTCTTTTCTGGCGAAGCAAAGAATGGGTTTACACTCCTACGGGGAGTGTGACCAAAGAGGGGTCTTGTTTCTTTGATGTATGCGATTTGCATGTGTTGACAGCCCGGTTGGATAAGAAAACATTTGGCAAAGACAGTGATGTACAAGTAAAGTCAAACGGTAACGTTCGGATGGATTATCTCATTTCTCATGATAAGAGATTTGCGGCTGTCCAGTTATTCCGTTTCATCCCGTATACGTATGAAGCAGCATCTTCCGTGTACTATCTGACCGGACAAGATGCATTAGATTTCACACGTTGTTTAGAGACTAATAAATTTTGATTTTTTCTATGACTCTTTATGTTATGAAAGTAAAGCAAGCCTGTGAAGGTGAACCTTACTTGCTTAAGACGTTAATGTGATAAATTGTTGGGTGGGGTTAGTCGTTGATGATTAGCCCCATCTTTTTCATCAGGAAGCAGGCATTCATATTTTGTGCGATACCTTCACGGAGTTTGTATGAAAAAGTCAGTTCATCGTTGGTAATATCAGCTTCAAAGCAATAATTCCGTATCTCTTTGGGGAAATATTCTATTAGTTTCCCTAATAGCAGGTCGTGTGTGGCAATGATGCCATTCGTCTTCAGTTCCATCAGTTGGCGTACCAGGGCGAATGAGCCTTTCTGCTTGTCCATCGAGTTGGTTCCTTTTAAAATCTCATCCAGAATGATGAACAACTCCTCTCCCTTATTCAGGCGGTCTATAATTTGTTTCAATCGTTTTAGTTCGGCAAAGAAGTAAGATTCGTTGTCTGTCAACGAATCGGAAGTCCGCAAGCTTGTCACTAGTTTGGCAGGATATATTTCAAGGGAGGAACAGCATACGGGGCAGCCGGTACATGCCAATACATAATTCACTCCGATTGTACGCAGATAAGTACTTTTTCCTGCCATGTTGGCTCCTGTGATGATGACAAAGAACGGTCTTGAGGGGATATCGGCATCATTGGTCACACATTGCCGTGCAGGCATCAGGGGATGTCCCATATCCTTTGCAAGGAATACAAAAGGCTTGCCGGCAATGGTCGGATAGGTGTATGCGGGATGGTTGCCGGCAAATGTCGCCAGAGAACAAAGAGCATCAATGTCACCCAATACGTCCAGCCAGTGGAGCAGATATTTTCCATATTTGTGCCTCCATTGCTCAATGCGCATTACCTGCCGGAGTTGCCAGAACATGGAACCTTCCAGCAAGACATATAGCAGTTGGTTGTTGCGCAAGTCCAGTTTGTCCAGTTCCCGTGAAAGCTCTTTCAAGATATGGGTGGTGGATTTCCCGTTCATGCCGAATTCAGCTTTCAGGTGTCTGAGTAGCGGAGCGTTCATTTCCCGGTTTTCTATCAGGCTGATCAGTTCGGCGTAGATAGACAGAATACGTAATTTCTTGTCATACACTCTTTGCAGGTTGCTGACAGGCTTTATCAGTCCGAAACTACCTATCACGAACAGTCCGAAGGCCAGTCCGAACCATGTCATCGGAATGACCCCCGCCACTCCCAGCATAGCCAGTACGATGTTGACTCCGGGAACGATTCCCAATAACGGGCGGCTCCACCATTTCTTGCTGAAATAGGCAGGTGCTTCCGTCCACTCTTTAATTTCTTCGCGGTCGCTTGTCGCCCCTTTGTAGAGCAGGCCGGTGATCCGGAATGTTTCCCGGAAATCGGAATAAGCAGCCAGTTCCTTTGTCGCCTCCTGCCGTTGGATTATCTCTTCCTTTATCTCCAGATGATTTTGCAACCATTCTGCCAGTTTTTCCTTTCCGAATGAAGTGCAGGTACGGTTCAAGGCCTGGAACAAGGAGTGCCTTCCGAACAAGTCCAGGTCAAAAGAATACCTGTGGGCCGGGTTTGTGAATTCCTTTCCGTCCTCAAATGGCTCATAGTTGTCCGCCAGTGCGGAAAGCTCGTCACTATTCACCCGTATGCAGGTTTCCAGCCAGTCTTTGCGGAAAAACAACCGGTTGTGATACTTCACCAATGCCAGAAAAGGAACGAAAGTGACCGCTATGGTTAGACATATAGTGGGTGTCCCTGCCTGATAGAAGTAGATTGTTCCTATAATCCCTGCTGCAAATAACAAGACCCTCAGCGTGCTGATGCGGAGAATCTTATTTTTTACCTGGCGGAGTTCTGCCTCAGCCTGTTCAATGCGCTGTTCGTATTTTGCTTTCAATTCCATAATGATAGGTTATAAATATTTCCTTGCCATACCGGGCGCGGTTTTGCAGCGGAGAGGGGAAGCCTTCTGCGGCGATGCAAGGGTATGGCGAAGAACTTTTCATTTGTTTTCCGGCAAATATATAGAAAAAAAAACGTCTCCTTCTGTTTCTTGTGTTATTTAGACTTATCTTTTCATTTTAGGAAGAAGAGCCTTCCATCCAGAATGATGGCGGTTAGACCGATGAGGATGCATGACAGGAAATGAAATTTTAACATAGCCGATGAACCCATTGTCAATAGGAAAAAGTATATTTGTCTGTCTGATAAAGATTATAAACTACTTGGGGTATGAGAAAAATGATATTCATTTTATGCATTCCGACCGCTTTGCTTTCGGCTTGCTCACCATCCGGAATGCAAGGCAATCCGGCGGCAGTACAAGCCGGTGCGGCCATCGGCGGAGTATTAGGCGCTATTGTGGGTGACAGGGCCGGCGGATACAACGGTTCGCAATTCGGCGCCCTGCTGGGAACTGTAACGGGGGCTGCTGTGGGAAATGCCATAACTACACCTCGGGAGGAAACTTATCAGGTGGAGGAGTATTACGTAAAGACTTATCCTTCTTCTTCGCAGTATGAGCACACTTCCTCTTATGAGCCTTCATCGGGATTGAGGATTATCAACCTGCGTTTTATCGATGATAACCGTAACCATGTTATTGATGCGGAAGAAGACAGCAAACTGGTGTTCGATGTGGTGAATGATGGTGATGTGCCCGCTTACAATGTTACTCCGGTAATAGAGGAAATGAGCGGCATGAAACATATTTTGATTTCACCTTCGGCTCAGATTGCCTATATGCCTGTCGGGAATCAGATAAGGTACACGGCCACCATTCGTGGAGGCAGGAAGTTGAAAACAGGCCAGGCGCAATTCCGTGTTTTTGCAACAGAGAGCAACGGGGCGGTGACCGAAGCGCATGAGTTTACTTTGCCTACCCAAAAACGGATAAAGAAATAAGTTCCTTCATTGGCGGGGCTTCTACGGGCGGATAACCCTTTTCCGGAGATAACGTAAGCATTCGCAGCCCTATTGTTAAGCCTTTCCGACCGTCCGGTTACTATCTCCAAAGCCTGCGGAGTTATCTCCATAGCCTTTGGAGTTAACTCCGCAAGCTTTGGAGATAACTCCATAGTGCTATGGAGATAGTATATATCCTTTCTTCAGACCTTAGCAGGCGGGAGAAAAGGCCTTATGGTGGGGGATGTGTGGAGTTACTCCTTGTTGATGATGCCTTGTATCTCTTGCAGGGTCAGATTTCCTGTGATGGCGATGATGGTAAATTCATTTTTTTCCTGACTCATCAATACAAATTCCTTTTCTTTGTTTTTGTTCCGTTTCAGATAAATGATGGTCTTTTCGCCTTCATCGTTTATGCGCATCAGTTCCTCGTAGCCGTTCTTGGGACTGATGAAAGCTGTCTCTTTTTTCAGCTTGGCGATAATGTCGGGTTTTTCACAACTTAGAATCTGGATGTTATCCAGTTTGGAGGCTACTTCGCCTATATTTACCCCTTCCGTTTTCATGTCGGGCATCAGGCTGAGCATGGCTTTTGAGATATAGACAGAGGTTACCCCGTCCATATCAGCGAACTTGTCGAAAAAACTGTCCTGTGCGTAGGTGAACAGTGAGCACAGAGAGAGCAATAAGGTAATGATATATGTACGTTTCATTGTTTTATGTTATTTAATCGGTTTAATTGTTCGTTTACGTTCTCTTGAATTTTTCCGGTGGCTTCCTGCACCGATTCCACTTTTTCTATTCCTTTATTCAGGCTGCTGGAAAGCATGATAAGTGCCTTCTGGGCCTGTACGTATGCTTCTTCGGGGGTGGCGCAGGTATCTTGCGGTGCCGGATAGGGCTTGTATAGGTACAGTCCTACGGAGAGCAGGATGAGCAGGCTGGCGGCTATGCTCCCTATCCATTGCAAGCGGAGGACCCGTGTATGTTTTTTTATTTTCAGCGTGCGTCTTTCGCCTGTGTCCCATTGGTCTATCTTGCGGCTCAGCCTGCTTTCCAGTCCTTCCGGTATTTCGGGAGCGGGCTGTGCTGCCAGTTGCATGAAGATTTCCTTCTCGGCAAGTAAATGAGCCGGAACGTCCTCTTCGGTAAAAAAGCGTTTCAGTTCCTTTTCTTCGGTTTCGCTGGTTTCTCCATCGTAATACCGGGTCAATAGTCTTTCTATTTCATTTACTTTCATAGTTCATTATTGCATTATATTGTTCACGTATCTTTTTGCGGGCGCGGCTCAGCAACACACGTATGTTGATGGCATTCAGTCCTGTGGCTTGCTCTATCTCCTCAAAGGAGCAGTCATTGACATCACGGAGCAGAATCACCCGCTTTTGTTGCTCTGGCAGTCTGCCGATGAGCCGGCGTACCTGGTTCACCTCATCCCGTTGTTCCACTTCCCGCGCTATGTTGGTGTCCGTAGGGAGGTTCAGCTCTTCGGGAGGGCGTCCGTCTTCATCCGGCTGACTCCGGCGCAGGACGTCGTAGCACAGATTCTTGATGAGGGTGACACAATAGGCTTCGGTGTTCAGTACGTCCGCCAGTTCATCGCGCTTGTTCCACAATTTCAGATACGCTTCCTGCACCATATCTTCCGCATCCTGAGGGTTGCCCGTCAGCCGGAAGGCTACCCGGTAGAGTTTCCGGTGGTAAGGTAGAAATTGTTGCTTAAACTCAGCGGTGTCCATGCTTCTTCCCTGTTTCCTGATTTACTAATTTGTTTATATCATCCTTTGTGAATTTTCCGTTTATCTGTACCAGTGTACAGTCTTCTTTTCCGGTGCATACAAACAGCAGTTCACGGATAGTTTCCTTTTTTGTTTTCATCAGCACGCGGACTTTCTCGCCTTCATCGTTTACACGCATCAGCTCATCATATCCTTTCAGATTCAGTTTGTTCACTTTTTTGTTGAACCGTTCTTTTACGCTTGCCGTACAAGATTCCAGGTCCAGTACTTTTATTGACTTTATTTTTCTTATTATCTCAGCGTCTTCATCGTGTCCGGCAAACATTTTTCCAAGAGACATCATGAAAGAAGATACTTTGACACAATCGGCATTTTTTTCGCTGCCGAATTCATTGAAAAGACCGTTGATGCCTTGGGCGTAGCCCAGATGGCAGACGAAGACTAGCAATAGAGTAAATACAAACTTTTTCATGGTTCTATTTTGTTTTTGTTCATACTGAAATTGTTTTTTGAAAGCGCTTTCAATCAGATAGACGGGGGAAGTGGGAAAGTTGTTACAAAGGGAAAAGAATTTTTTTAAGTTTCTATGTTTGTAAAGAGGTTCAGCTTTACAAAGAAAGCATCATTCAATAGCCTGTTTGATCTTTCATCAGCATGATCACAGGCTTTGCCGGTCCCTTTAACCAATTCCTTTCATTCAGGTAATTTCGGGGAGTAGAATGAAGAAACCCTCGCCTTGTTTACAAATCTTTCGCAAGTTCAGGATGAGAACAAGGGGTTTTTCTTATGAAATGATATTGGCTGGGGATTATTGGTTCCGCACAGGCAACCTCACCCATAACCATCCGGGAATCAATTTCCAGAAGAATACGATAAACTGATAGCGCCAGTCTATGATGGCTACTCTTTTCCTTCGGGAAATGGCTTTTACAATTTGAGATGCTACTTGGGAAGTATGCATCAGCAGCGGATATTTATCATCTTTCAGCAAAGGAGTGGCGACAAATCCGGGACGGATATCGGTGAAGGAGATGTTTAGTTTCTTCATGTGTGCCAATTGCTCCAATGCATTTATGTACGTGTTCTGAAACCGCTTGGTAGCTGAATAAGCTGGGGCGGATCCCAGCCCTTTGGTGCCTGCTATGGAGCTGATTACGGCTATATGCCCTTTCCCGCGTTGCTCAAAATAGTGATAGGCGGCATTGACCATCCGTATGAATCCCGAAACATTGGTGGCGGCGGTTTGTAATTCTATATCGGGTTGAAGTGAAAGATTTTGTTTGCCTATGCCCGAGCTGAGCAAGAACACATCCATACCTCCCATTTTAGTAATCAGTTGCTCCAATGAGAAAGGGGCGTCCTCACGGGTGACATCTATTGTCTGAGTACATACCTGTCCGGGCGCGGATAACCGGATTTTTTCCAGTTCTTCTTCTCTACGTCCTGCCACGCCTACTTGCCAGCCGTCTTTCAGATAGCATCGCGCCACTTCCAGTCCGATGCCGGAAGTGGCGCCAATGATAATGATTTTTTTCATCCGCTTCGTCTTATTGTAAAGCTTGCTCAATGTCGGCTATGATGTCGTTTACATTCTCGATGCCCACTGAAAGACGAATCAAGTCCGGAGCTACTCCCGCTTCGCGCAACTGTTCGTCGGTGAGCTGGCGGTGAGTATGGCTGGCGGGATGCAGTACGCAGGTCCGTGCGTCGGCCACATGGGTTACGATGCAGATGAATTTCAGCCTGTCCATAAATTCTATCGCTTCCTCACGGGTTCCGTTCAAGCCGAAAGCGATGACACCGCACGAGCCGTTTGGCATATATTTCTGTGCCAGATCATAGTATTTGCTGCTTTTCAGTCCGCAATAGTTCACCCATTTCACTTTCGGGTTGGCTTCCAGCCATTCGGCCACTTTCTGTGCGTTTTCGCAATGACGGGGCACGCGCAGGTGTAATGTTTCCAATCCCAGATTCAGCAGGAACGCATTTTGCGGAGACTGGATGGAGCCGAGGTCACGCATCAGTTGGGCGGTTGCTTTCGTCATGTAAGCCATTTTGCCGAACGCTTTGGTATAAGTCAGTCCGTGATAAGACTCGTCGGGCTGGGTCAGACCGGGGAATTTGTCCGCATGGGCTTCCCAGTCAAAGTTGCCGCTGTCCACAATGGCGCCTCCTACACTGGTGGCATGACCGTCCATGTATTTGGTTGTAGAATGGGTGACGATATCCGCTCCCCATTCAAACGGGCGGCAGTTGATGGGAGTGGCGAAGGTGTTGTCCACAATCAAAGGCACACCGTGCTTGTGTGCGATGCGTGCGAACTTTTCGATGTCCAGCACATCGATGCTCGGATTGGAGATGGTTTCGCCGAACAACGCTTTGGTATTCGGGCGGAAAGCTTGGTCTATTTCCTCTTCGGATGCATTGGCGTCAATGAAGGTACACTCGATGCCCAGTTTTTTCAGCGTGACGCCAAACAGATTGAATGTACCTCCGTAGATGGTAGACGAGCATACGAAGTGGTCGCCTGCCTGACAGATATTGAAAATGGCATAGAAGTTGGCAGCCTGGCCGGACGAGGTCAGCATAGCACCCACACCACCTTCCAATGCTGCGATTTTTGCGGCGACGGCGTCATTGGTGGGGTTTTGCAAGCGTGTATAGAAATATCCCGAATCTTCCAGATCGAACAGACGCGCCATCTGTTCGCTGGTGTCATACTTGAATGTGGTACTTTGATAAATAGGCAAAACGCGCGGTTCGCCTTTTTTCGGAGTCCAGCCTGCCTGTACGCATAAGGTCTCCCTGCTATACTTCTTATCCATGTTTATATTGTTATTAAAATTACATATTCATTTATTTCGCAGCAAAATTAAGAATAATCTGTCATTTAGGGTTCAATTACTGGGAAAAGTGTTATATTTGAACGATTTTAATAAGCTTAACTATGGCAGAGGATATAAAATTCAGGCATACTATGCCGGTGCAGATACGATTCAGCGATGTGGACCAGTTTGGTCATATGAACAATTCGGTTTACTTTTCTTTGTATGATTTGGCAAAGACTACTTATATAAAAGATGTGTTTGGCAGTGCCGACTGGAGTAAGCTGGCTATTGTGGTGGCCAATATCAATGCAAACTTCTTTATGCCGGTATTTTTCTCGGATCATCTGGTGATAGAAACGGCTGTGGTACATTTGGGGCATAAGAGTTTTACTTTGTTGCAGCGTGCCGTGACTACGGATACCCATGAGGTGAAGTGTGAGTGCCGCACGGTGATGGTAGGTTATGACCTGGCTACCAAAGAACCGAAATTGATTTCCGAGGATTATAAGGAGGCAATTTGCAGGTACGAGGAAAAAACATTGGAGGAACTTTCAAAAGGGTAGAAATGGATGGTATACTCGCTATAAATAGCTAAAAAATTATTTATAGCAAGATTGTATTGTTTTATTAAAAGTATTCTCCTGTAATGGTTAAAAGTTTGGGAGATGAGTCAAAATTACCATATAATAAAATTTCTCTTTGAAACTTTCCTATGTCATCGGGATGGAAAATGATATTCAGACAAGTGCTGTCTCCCGGATTTATTTCAGTAATTTCATTTTCAATATTCAAACATTCGCATGAAAGATCTATATGACTGATTCTTACTATGTTCTTCCCTGTATTCCATATTGTGAATTTGATTCTTGCCTTTTCCGTGCGGCTGATTTTGCCTAAATCTATCTCATTTGTGTTGAATGTAATGGTGGTGTTCGCTTCTTCGCTGGGAGATTCATTTCCATAAAAAGAGTGCGACACATATTTACCATTATTTAAAAGGTAGACTCTAGGTGTGTTTTTAGCCATATCCAATTCCACTAATATGGATTTAGTGTCTAGATATACATTGGAGTAGTCATCTATATTTTTATTGGCAATTAAATTGAAAGTCTTTTTACTTTTACATGCAATTATATAAATAGTATCGGTCGAGTTATGTATTTCTGACAGAGCTTTGTGTATGCATCCTTTGCAACCATTACCCAATATGGTAACAAGGTGGGTGGCATTGTGGATTTGTGATTTCTCAACTCCGACTTCATCAAACAGTTTTTGAAGGCATTTGTCATTATTGGACATACAGCTTGCCAGGAACAGTCCTCCACATAGAATGATTGAGTAGTTCTTTTTCTTCATTTTTTTCGGCCTTGAAGTGTGAAACACCTGAATACCAGTTTGTTTTCGTCAAACTGAGGATTGTTTTCATTATTCTCTGAAATATACAGGCCTTTTTTACCTACGAAGCACAAGTGATGGGCATAGGTGTTGCCGGGAAATTTTGTTTCACCAATAATTTCATAGTCTTTGTTTAGAATGATGATGGAGAAACTTTGATGCGGATTGTTGGAGAATGGTTTTATATTATCATCCGGCATTAAGGCAAACCGATAGAATACTTTTCGGTATTTATCATACATCAAGTGGTGGTAATGGGGCTGTAATCCTCTGTCATGTATGGTTTTGAATAAATCAATTTGTAAATTTTGGGAGACTGGACGCACGTGGGGCAGATAATGGCTTTTAGCATTATACGCTTTTTTATGTTTGAAATCAGAAGATACAAATATGCTGTCATATTGTCCCAGTGAAACAACAACTTCTTTACCTGTATATGTGTAACTGATTTCAGGGTCATACAGAATGTAGTCTATCTCATCTTTGTTAAAAATAGATGGGTATCGTAGTTCTGTCCACCCTAGTTTTTTTTTATGAAGGTCTGCATAAGCAAATATGGGTATTTTATCCCATTCATCTTTTTTACGGGGATATTTTAATAATGATTGACTGAAATATAAAATAGAATCCTTAATTATGGCAGGTCGATATGTATAACTCATGCAACAAATGTGGTCGAAAGCATGAAAGTTTACGCTGTCTTTCCAAAAGCTATTCTTATTTTCCACTTCTCCTTTTTCATTGATAATTCCAAAAACTCCATTCCAAGTTGTAATTAAAAAATGCTTTGAGCTAAGTGGAAAACAGCCATTAGTTGATGGCATTGCATTTCTCCCCTCTTTTTGTAGATGAATTGTTTTAATAACTTGTTTGGTATCCAAATCATAGATATGAACTTTATAGCTTGCTTTTTCATTCAAAAAGGAAAGATACTCATGTCCGTTTTCTTCAAATTGGAATATAGATTTGCTTTCATAATGTGTATGTTCATCTATAGACAGGCAGATGGAGTCTGTAGCTGTTAATTCTGTACCATAGTCTATTGGACGAGAAGGAGATGAACATGATGCTCCTAGAAGCAGATAAGTGAAGATATACAAAAAATATTTCATACACTATAGATTAAATATAGGGTATTTAATTATCTTCAGTTTGTAGATTGGATCAACTAATTATGAATAGGAAAGATCTTAAATACCCTATGGAATGATTTGCTAGTCGGTTAAATTAATTGGGAGCTCCTTCATCTCTTCCGCACCTTTGGTTTGGGTCTTCATAACAATTATTGAATGAAAAATTTACACAAGAAGACGCTCCATCGAAATACCAGCATTTATCTCCTTCACCGGGAGGTCCGTAATCACTGCGAGCATTTCCGTTTTCTGTGTTGCTCGGAAGAGGTGCATCAAACTTTAATTCTTGTCGGGAAGAATAGATCTCTACGCTAGTCAAACAAAGAATGACTAGGACTAAAAAAAGTGATTTGTTTTTCATAAGATCTGCTTTTAAAGGTTAGTATATAGTTAACTTCACAAATGTACATTAAAATTTTATTATATCAAATATATTTTGATAGCCTGTTTAAAAATCTCTGAAATATTTTTCTTATGAGGTTTTCATATCAGTCGGATAGTTTTTTCTTTGAAGTGACTAAACTTAAAAAAGATATATCAGACTGATTTAACAGAAACAAAGAACCGAAATTGATTTCCGAGGATTATAAGGAGGCGATTTGCAGGTACGAGGAAAAAACATTGGAGGAACTTTCAAAAGAACGGAAATAGTTATTGATTTTCTGTGTTATTGATGTTTTATCAACTATATGCATAATGAATAAAGGTGTATCTCACGACACACCTTTATTTTTCTATGTTAAAACATCTGTCTTGAAAACTAAACAGGAGGATTTGGCTTATTTTTTCCCGTATCCCGGAGTTTGAGTTAATAACGGATTCACATTCAAAGTACCGATATTAACCGGCCAAAGCATTTTATATGCTTCTTCTGTACCGAGGATAGGATTTGTGCCCGAATAGTTGGCATTGGCAGAAAAGACCAAAGAACGTCCGGATGCATCGTGCATACGCAATACGTCAAACCAGCGCTTGCCTTCACTGACAAACTCTTTGTCCCGTTCCTGCAAAATGGCTAGTTCATTTTCCGCATAGCTGCCTTCCGTGTATTTGTTTTCTTCAAAGGTGTCTCCGTATGCACGTTTGCGTACTTCGTTGATATACGAAGCGCAAGGGTTGTTCAATCCGTTTTCAATTTCCGCCATCATCAGTAACGCATCGGCATAGCGGTAAACGGGGATGTCCGAAATATAGATGCGGTTGTCATTGGAATTGATTGTACCTATACGTTTTTTCATTACGCATCCGAATTCGCTGAGCGTGCCATTATCATTTTTCATGTAATACTCCATGAATGTGGCATCACGGCGGCTGTCTCCTTCTTTGAACGTTTTCCAGAAATCTTCAGTGTACTCGTCACGGAATACTCCACCGGTACCTTTCAAGTTTAAGGTATCTTTTTCAATCACCTTACCGTTACGACCATATGCTTGCCCCAGAAATACAGCATCCTGATAAAGGAATCTGCCTCCGTCATTGCTGGCCTCACCTTCTATAAACGGCATGGCGAAAATAATTTCAGTGTTCTTTTTATTGTCGCATGAGAAGATGGAGGCAAAGTTGTCCATTAATTCAAAATGTCCTATGATCCCGGATAAGGCAGTCTTGGCAGTCTGTAAATCGGTTGCCCCGGTTGCTGTGAATCCGGTGATGGATACTTTCGCTGCCCACATATAGATTTCTGCTTTAAGCATCAAAGTGGCATAGCGTGACCAGTCGTATGCATCAAAAGAGGTGTTATTTCCGAAATAGTTTTCGGATTTATTAATATCCGCTTTGATAAACTCCATGGTGGCTTCGGGTGTGGCGCGCTCCACATAGAATTTGTCTGCCGATGGTTTGCCGTCCAGTATATCTACTTTGGTGATGAGAGGTACTCCCCCGAAAGTTCTGTATAGCATGAAGTAATACAGGGCTCTCATGCCATACGCTTGTCCCAAGTACCGGCTCCGGGTTGCATCATCCAGAAACGTACACCCATTTTCTACTTCTTGGATAAAATGGTTTACTTGCATGATGGGAGAGTATAGCCCGTTCCAATTGGATATGCCGGGAATATCTTCCGAGATATTCTGTGACCGGATATCGGCATAGTTCAAGCTGGTGTTCAGCGAGGAGGTGCCCACACGTTGTGTGCCGCCGCGGAGTTCGCCCAAGGTGTAGAACATGTCATAGTAACTTCTTAATTGGGCGTGCAGACCCAACATGAATGCTTTGGGCTGGGAAGCTTCTTTCCAGAAATTTCCGGCTCCATAATAATCTTCCGGTGCCAGATCCAGTGCGTCACAGGACGGTTGGAGAATGGTCATCACACATATTGAAAGGATATAGAATATTTTTTTCATAATCTGTTAGAGTTTATAAGTTTAGAAAGAAACGTTTACGCCGAGAATGACAGTGCGGGGCAATGGGTATCCACCATTGTTGTCTGTCTTTTCCGGAGAGAATAAATGTTTGGCTTCTGTCAGGTAACCCAGATTCTGACCGGTTACCGAGAGCATGACTGAGCCTAGTCCTGCTTTGCGCACCCAGTTGCTTGGCAGATTATATGACAAGGCTATTTCACGGAAAGACAGATAGTTACCGTTGTAGGCAAACATGGAGGATTGACGGCAGTAATTGCGCTTGCCCAACTGGTCGGCCCATACATAAGTAGGATATTGTGCACCGGGATTTTCGGGTGACCAGGTGTCGTGGGTTTCCGCAATGGTGTTATAAGTACCTTGTGCGCAAGACATGATCCACATGGTTTTCCAGTCTACCGCTTTGAAACCAAGCGCATAGTCAAAACGTGCTGATAAAGTAAGGTCTTTCCAGGTGACTGAAGTATTGATACCTCCTGTCCATTTGGGTACAGTGTTGCCCACTTTCACCATGTCGTAATTGTCGATGATGCCGTCACCGTTTACATCCTTCCATTTCACATCACCCGGCTGGATGCGGAGAGAATTCGCTTTCTGATTGGCTGTCAGTTTGTTATATCCTTCCTCACCTCCGTAAAGGGGACGGTTGCTTGAGCCGTTGTTACCACTTGACAAGTCGATCAGTCCTCCTGGTATTTCATCTTCGGAACGATAGATTCCTTCGGCTACGAACATGTACAAATCACCTGGGCGTTGTCCTTCCTGATAACCGCCTACCCATGCTTTTTCATAGCTTCCGTCCTCCAGCTGGCGTCCGGTATATACTTGAAATGCATTTTGACGGTTTCTTTCCAGACCGTTGTCGGGCAATGCCACTACTTTGTTTTTATTTAATGCGCCGTTCCAGTTCAGATTCCATTTCCAGTCTTTGGAGTCGATAACTTTGAATGCCAGTTCGAATTCAAAGCCTTGGTTCTGGAACTTACCGTTGTTGGAGGTAAAGGAAGAAACACCCGAAGTAGACGGGATGGTGATGTTGGCATACTTGTCACTGGTCAGTCGGTTGTAGTAAGTCAAATTGGCATTGATGCGGTTGGCCAGAAAGCCTAGATCCAGACCGATTTCGAAAGTTCTTGACTTCTCCCATTTCAAGTAGGGATTAGGAAGGTTGTTTAACAGGAAGTAAGCGTTGCCGTTGTATTTGCTGCCTGCATAAGCACCTTGTACTGTGTAGTTTCCTACAAAATCTTTGTTTACATTACCATTCAGACCGAAGCTGGCACGCAATTTACCGAATGAGATGATATCGGCCCATTCACTGGCAAATTTTTCTTTGGAGAACACCCATCCGGTAGATACTCCGGGGAAGACACCCCAGCGGTTGTCTTTGGCCAGTTTGGAGTAGCCGTCCCGTCTTAGAACAAAAGACAGCAAGTATTTTGACTGGTAGTCATAATTTACACGACCGAAGAATGACATGATACGCTGGCGGCTGTGTGAGGAGTCTATGCTGCGTTTGCCTTTGTCATCACTGGTATATTCCAAATCGCCGAAAGCGTCACTGGGAGCTCCCGATCCTGAGGCACTGAAACCTTTATAATATGAGTCGTAGTACTCGAAGCCGGCCATGGCATCCAGATAGTGGTCTTTGTTTATTTGATAGTTGTAGTTTAACACTGCATTATAAGTTTGGTCCAATGTGCGTCCGTAGGAAGCCGAGGTGCTGTGTGAGGTTACCCAGTTTCCGGGAGAAGATAAATAATCTTTGTTGAAAGCTTCATATTTTTCTTCTGAATAGAACCAGATGGCGTTCACTTTTAATGAGAGTCCTTTCATGATATCTGCGGTAAAAGATTGGTTCATGGTGAACTTGTCTGTATTGTTGTCACGGACAAACTTGTCAAAATTGATTTGTTGGTTTCCGTCGCCTGAATTGGGTCCCAAAAGCATTTCACCGTCAGCATTATATCCACGGAAAGTGGGAGGTAATGATAAAACGCGTGAGAAGTAGTTGGCTTCTGCGCTTTGGGTAGGAGGAAGATCGTTCCAGGTTGCATCTGCAAAGTTGAAGCTGGAGTTGGAGGTTAACCATGGTTTCAGCTTGTAATCGGCATTGAATGTGAAAGTGATACGTTGGTACTTGTTTCCTACGGCTGTACCTTCACTATGGTTGTATCCCAAACCTGCATAGTAGTTTCCCTTTTCATTTCCTCCGCTTACACTCAGGTTGTAGTCTTGTGAGAAAGATGGGGAATTGATATTGAAATCCGCTATATCTGTATTCTTGAAAATCAGTTGGTCTCCATAAATAGGATCAGTCATGGTTTCCCATCCTTGGTTGAGCAGGAAAGCCAGATCGTCCGAATATTTCATGGTACTCCATATAGCCTGGCTGTTTTCGTTTCCATTCAGCGGGATTGTCTTGTCATCATCTGCCCAATATTTGTTGCCTGTTCCATAAGGAGTGGCACCGGTCAGACCGGTCAGTGAAGACCATCCTTGTACGGCCGATCCGTCCGGATGTTTCATGTCTCCCGTGTAAGCATTCATGTAACCAGTGCGCATCCAGTAAATGTAATCACGCGCATTCATAAAGTTATAAGAGTTGTGGAAGTAGTTCCAGCCTAGTTTGGCCGAAAGCTCTACACGTGTACTTCCCTCTTTGCCTCGTTTGGTAGTGACTAGTACTACACCGTCATTGGCTCGGGCGCCATAGATGGCGGTGGCTCCGGCATCTTTTAATACTTCCATGGATTCAATATCGGCCGGGTTGATGTCACTTAAAGAACCGCGTACTTGGCCGTCTACCAGGATTAAAGGTGAACCTGAACCGTCAAAATTAGTACCTCCTCGAAGTACCAAGGTAGGAGCTGCTCCCGGATTACCGGAAGTCTGGCTGACGGACAGACCTGCCACGGCTCCTGATAAGGCTTGTGCCGGATTGGAATAAAGTCCTTGTTTTAATGTTTCTTCTTTTACCTTGGAAATGGAGTTGGTTACTTTTGTGCGCAACTGTTTGCCGCCATATCCGGTTACAACAACTTCTTGGAGCATTTCTGAGTCTTCTTTCAATGCTATTTTAAAAGTTGACTTTCCCTTTACGCTTAAAGTTTGTGTCTGATAACCGACAAATGATACTCTGATACTGCCATCGTTGGCTACGGAAAGTGTAAAATTACCATCTAAGTCGGTAACTGTACCATTCGTGGTGCCTGTTTCTACAATACTGGCGCCAATAACCGCTTCACCTGTGGCGTCTGTGACCACACCCGTGATTGTTTTCTTTTGTGCCATGGCTCCTATGGAGCATAACAGGCAAAAAAGCATGAATAAGGTTTTCTTCATAGATTTGTTTTTAAAGTTACTGTTTGAAGTTCTACCAGAACTACATTTTTAAATTAAGATTATATCACATCGCAAATATAGGATATTTTTTATTAAATCAACTTTAATTATAAAATTATTTTTTGATATACGACACAAAAAGTACAAAACGGTCAATATTTACGGATAAATAAGCTAAATAAAAGTATATAAAAAGGGATATCTTTTATCTTTTTCCGCCTCAAAGTAGCATAACAGTAGAAATTCAGTAGAAAAATCCTTTTAAAATTCCTTCTTAAATAAAATAAAATACAATCTATTTTCCCTTTATGGACACGGAATAGTTCTGGTAGAACTTATCCTATAAAGGAAATCTCTTTATTTTGTTAAATGAATTTTATTTCAGCCTTTGGAGATGAAATAAATTATTTGGAGAAGTATCCTTGTGCAGATAGTACAGGGAGTGGTTTGTTTATGGGCACATGGGGACATTTATTCTTTTCATAGTCGATGGTTATACATATATTTATATGGATATGTATGGACTTTGAAATGGCAAGTATAACTAAGGTAGCTGAAAATGTATCTGATAACGAAGAAGCGGAGGTGATATGAACATAGAAGACCATCGTTTAAAAAGGTCAGATGATCTTCTTGAGTGATGAGGCATTAATAAAGTTCTTTATGTACCAACTCTTCAAACAGTAATGCATATTTTGCGACGACTGCTTCGGCGTATTTCTTACCTTTCTCGGCACTTGCTTTTTTTGGATTGCCTATACCGGTGTCTTGCGAAACTTTTTGCCAGTTCCTCGGAATCCATGCCACTTTTTCATTCAACATTTGTGAGGTGAACTTCTTATAATCTCCGTTTCCGGCTTCGTCTAAATTTACCAATTCCGGATGATAATGCATCATAACAGAAGTTTCCAATTCATCTGCATGGTCACCCGGTTCATCAAAGTACTCTTTAGCAGGAACAAAGGCAAACCATTCGCTGCTGGCTATCAGGAAGTCGGGATAGTCCAGTGACAAGTCACGTATCATACTTTTGAATGTATTGCCGCCATGTCCGTTGATAATGACCATTTTGCGGTATCCCTGGGCGTATAGAGAGGCAACTATGTCGCTTAAAATCGCTTTTTGCGTTTCATAGCGATAATGGATGCAGAAATCCAGCTCGCGTTGTCCCGGATTCTGTGAACCGGCAGTGACGTAAGGCATGACCATGCAACGAATACCGTAATGTGTTTTTGCCAGTTTTGCAGCATCTAGTGCGATGTCGTGGCTCAGAATGCAGTCTGTCAGATAAGGCAGGTGCAGATTATGCGGTTCGGTAGCTCCCCAAGGGAGGAGGACCAAATCATATTTCAATGGTTTTACCTTGCCGTAACAGGTTACGGCAAGGTCTAGTTCTTTATCCATTATTTATAAGAATTTTTAAAGATATGCAGGATTTCTTCGTCTGTAATCGGGCGTGGGTCGAGAGTGAACAGTCCTCCCATCGTATCTCTTGCATTTTGCAGGAATTTGGGGAAATCTTCGGATTGGATACCAAATTCGCTCAGTTTGATAGAATGTACTTTACATTCTTTTTGCAGTGTAATCAATGCATCAATGAAATCGGACGGACGGTTGCTCTTTTTCTGGGTCATCATTTCAGCCATTTTCATGTAACGTTTTGTACAGTCATGCCGGAAAGTTTCGAAGTATGCCTCAGACAAGGCAATGAGTCCTGCTCCATGAGGAAGTTGTGGATAATAAGCACTCATGGCATGTTCTAATGAATGTTCGGAAGTGCAGCTTGAAGTGGCTTCCACCATGCCTGCCAAGGTGCTGGCCCAAGCAATTTTGGCACGCGCTTTCAAATTCTTTCCGTCGGCTACGGCTACTGGCAGATATTTGTAGATCAGACGGATGGCTTCTAAGGCGTAAAGATCACTGATGGGTGTTGCACAATTGGCGATAAAACCCTCTGCGGCATGGAAGAATGCATCGAACCCTTGATAGGCGGTGAGGTGCGGAGGAATGGAAACCATCAGTTCCGGGTCTACAATAGATAAGGTAGGGAAGGTCAGCTGGCAACCGAAGCCTATCTTTTCTTGAGCCGTTTCGTGGGTAATCACTGTCCATGGATCCATTTCTGTTCCGGTTCCGGCGGTGGTAGGGATGGCGATAATGGGAAGTGCTTTGGTAACAGGGCGTTCTCTACCACTACCCCCTGATACATAATCCCAGTAGTCACCATCGTTGCAGGCCATAACAGCTATACTTTTGGCTGAGTCGATGGAACTTCCGCCTCCCAGTCCTACTACAAAGTCGCACTTTTCCTCCCGGCAGATGGCGGCTGCTTCCATGACGTGTTCTTTGATGGGGTTGGGAAGGATTTTATCGTAAACCAGTGTTTCTACATTATTCAGTCTTAATTGGGCAAGTACTCTCTCCAAATATCCATATTTCCGCATGGAAGTTCCGGATGAGATGACGACCAGTGCCTTTTTTCCCGGTAATTTTTCACTGGATAATTTCTTGATTTCTCCGCAGCCAAATACTAATTTGGTAGGGATGTATAAACTAAATACAGGATTTGCTTTCATGTTCTTTCGTATTTAAAGTTTCACTGGTAACAAATGTAGGAAAATAATAGTTTGCTTGTTTAAGTAATTTGTTAAATTTTACATACTGCCGGATTGTATTCGTTTTCTTTAATTCAGTTTGAGATAGATACGTTTTTTCGATTATACTCGAAAAAAGAAATAAACAGTGTTTTTTTTTCGATTATACTCGAAAAAAACTATCTTTGTGGGAAAAGATTCGAGTATGGACGATAAATGGAAAGCTTTAGAAAAGTATAACCTTTGGGGTGGAAATACGTATCAATTGGGACTGGAACGGAAATCTTATACCGACAAGATTGGCAATTTTGTGGGGAATAACTTGGTGAAGGTACTTATAGGACAACGTCGTTCGGGCAAAAGTTATATTCTCAGGCAAATTGCTTCAAGTCTTGTCTCGGAACGAGGAGTAAATCCGGCTAATATCCTATATATAAATAAGGAGTATCTGGAATTTGATTTTATTGATGATTATAAAGCATTGGAAAGTCTGTATCGTTTTTATCGGGAAAAGCTTAAACCGCAAGGAAAAGTATATTTGTTTTTCGATGAAATTCAAAATGTGGATGGCTGGGAAAGGTTTGTAAACTCCCATTCGCAAGACTTTGTCGAAGAGAGTGAATTGTTTATCAGCGGTTCTAACTCTAAAATGCTTTCCAGTGAACTTGCCACTCTTTTGTCGGGACGTTATGTAGAATTTCATATATTCCCCTATAGTTATGCTGAATATTTACAGTTGATGCAGCAACCTGCCGCGGTCGGGCTTCTTATTTGGCCTATTTACAGAAAGGCGGTTTGCCCGAATTGTACAACCTGCCCACTGTCGAGTCAGAAAAACAGTATGTCGCTTCTGTGAAAGATACGATTTTGTTGCGTGATATAGTGAAGCGTAAACCCGTTCGTGATGTAAGGTTATTGGATGATATTTTTATTTATTTGGTGAATAATGCGTCCAATCTGTTTTCCGTTCAGCATATTGTTAATTTCTTTAAATCCAAGAACCGGAAGGTGAGTTATGATACCTTATCTAATTATCTAGGTTATATAGAAGAAGCTTTTCTTGCTTATAAAACAGAACGTTACAATATAAAAGGAAAGGATGTGGTGGCAGGTAATTGCAAGTATTATCTGAATGACTTGTCCTTTAAGAATTTTCTTTATCCGGGCTTTGCTTATGGAGTCGGGTATTTGTTGGAGAATGCAGTATATTTGGAACTTCGTCGTTTAGGCTATATTGTATATACAGGTTCTTTTCGGGATAAAGAAGTTGATTTTGTTGCTATGAAGGACGATAGAGTGATTTATCTTCAAGCAACTTACATGTTGGAAACGGCACAAACCATGGAACGGGAATATGCTCCTTTGCTGACGATAGGTGATAATTATGAAAAATATGTCGTTTCCATGGATGAGGTACAATTCCCTTCCAATGAAGGGGTCAGGCATATACAGGCTTGGAATTTAAAGGAAATATTGTAGGAAATCAGTTTCTCTTTTTAATATACAGTTTTTGGTAAGAGTTGTCAAAACTCTGATGATATTGTCTGTAGTCTATTATCCAATGTTGCTCACCGCTCCCCCGGATATGTAGAGCAGGAATAGCACCGAAGAGGAGAGTATAGTGGATATTATTTGCTTATGTGCAGTTGGCGCAAACATACGATTGGCATATCAGTCTGTATATCAGTATTCCGCTTATCTTTGCAGTCACTATCGGGCTGAGTCTGCTTTCTTATTATTATTTTGAGAAACCGGCCAACCGCTGGGTAAAACGAATTTTAAATAAACAATAATAACTAGTTCATGGAAAAACAATTATCAGAAAAACTGCCACGCGTTGAGGTGGTGGATGCTTTACGGGGATTTGCAGTCATGGCAATTCTTTTAGTGCATAGTTTGGAGCATTTCATCTTTCCGGTTTATCCGGTAGACCAGCCTGCATGGTTGAATATACTGAATGACGGGGTATTCAATGTTACATTTACTTTATTGGCTGGAAAATCGTATGCCATTTTGCTTTGCTGTTTGGATTTACATTTTATATTCAGTCGGCTAACCAACAGCGTAAAGGAAAAGATTTTGGTTATCGTTTTCTGTGGCGTTTGCTGTTATTGGTAGCTTTTGCTACGCTGAATGCAGCTTTTTTTCCGGCAGGAGATGTGCTGTTGCTGTTCTCGGTAGTGGGAATCGTATTGTTTGTGGTGCGCAAGTGGAGTGACTGTGCCATACTTGTTACGGCTATTTTGTTTTTATTGCAGCCCGTTGAGTGGTATCATTATATAGTAGGTCTGTTTGATCCTTCTTATACTTTGCCCGATTGGGGAGTGGGCGCGATGTATAAAGAAGTGGCGGAATATACCAAAGAGGGGAGTTTGTGGGTAAGAATATGACCTTTGGTCAGAAAGCCAGTCTATATTGGGCTCTGGGAGCAGGGCGTTTCTGGCAGACTGCCGGCTTGTTTTTGATGGGATTATACATCGGACGCAAACAATTGTTTGTTACTTCCGAAAAACATACTCGTTTTTGGGTGAAGGCTCTTATCATTTCCGCTATCTCTTTTGCTCCGCTTTTCCAACTGAAAGAGTTGATTATGGCTAGTGACAGTGAACTCATTCGCCAGACTGCCGGAACTGCTTTTGATATGTGGCAAAAGTTCGCTTTTACATTTGTACTGGTTGCTTCTTTTGTATTGCTTTATCAACGGGATAGGTTCAGGAATTTTGTATCAAATCTTCGTTATTATGGTAGGATGAGTCTGACCAATTATATCACCCAATCTATTGCCGGAGCTATTATTTATTTCCCTTTCGGATTTTATCTGGCTCCGTACTGTGGATATACGTTGAGTTTGTTGGTTGGTTTTGTACTCTTTTTGTTGCAAGTACAGTTCTGCAAGTGGTGGTTGAAAGGACATAAGCAGGGACCGTTAGAGAGTCTTTGGCATAAATGGACCTGGATGTATTCCAAAAAATAAGGAACTCTGGGCAGGAGTTGCATATGCTATACGGAAGAGAGGAAAAGGCGAAAAGTAATTTGTCTTTTCCTCTCTTCCGTATAGGGACTGATTCTTGTTTCCCAAGTTTCCCGAATATCATAAAAAGGATATCAGTTCAGGATTATAATCAATTATTTTTGCCTTCTATCTGAATTTGAATTGCTTGTCCTGTACGTTGCAGACATTCTATAAAAATAGAAAGATGATTGGTCTTTTGCATCAACTCACATATAATTTCCTTTTCTTCTGTGCACCAAGGTTCATAAGCACGTGGGAAAGTTTCACGTTGTTTATGGATATAAGGTGGAAGGACTGTTTTCTGAATGCCTAACTCTTGGACTTTTTGTTTTATACGGCAAATATCTTCTTCTGTACAATCATTAAAAGATTCTTTTGTAAAGAACCCCGGATATTTTTGGTCAATGTCAAGATTGATTGTAGGCTTAGATAGGGATTGAAAGGTTTTTTCTCTGCTTTCTAGTTCCTTTATCAGATTGTTGATGTACTCATCGGCTTGAACAGATGATACAACTATGGAACATTCGTGGCGGGAGTATTCTTTATGGCGGTTGGCGGATAACCAGTTGAAAGAACCCTCTATAAGTGTATGGTTATCAATGGCCAATGATTTATTGTGGATACCTTTTACTTCAATGAGGGTTGCGCCATTTTCTATTAATATGTTCCGTCCCTCTTCGGCACGGCTGAGCAACTGATTGGTTTTCGTATCATAATCTAGAGACGAATCGGTGTAGACTGTGACATCCACTCCTCGGTGTACCGTGTGGCGTATCAGCGGAACCAACTGGTCGTTTTCTATGGCGTGGATAGATATGAATGGAGATACAATCAGCAGGCGGTGTCTTGCTTTTTCAAAAGCTTGGTGCAGAACCTGGATATGCTCTTCTGTGGTGGACAGACGAAGGGTGGGGTGGTAGGTGCACAGCGGAACTTCCTGTTGGTAAATAAAGTTGTTGGAAATCTCGTTGGATGGATCATCGAAAAGCCATTTAGCCATATTTCCTACCGGGGTGTTTTCTTCCGGATGGAAAATATTCATGTTGCCAAAAACAATGAAATGATGCTGAGCGCGCGATATCGCTACATTGAGCATATTGTATTTTCCATCACGCTCCATAAAAAGAGAATGGTCTTCGGGAGAGTTGACTGTTGAAAAAAGAACAATCGGACATTGGGCACCTTGCAGGGAATGTACTGTGCCGATGATCATATCTTTATATTTCTCATTTCCTGATATTTTTTGTATTTGATGCCGTATTTCGGCTTCTTGGGCTTTAAAAGGAGTTACTACGGCTACAATTTCATGAATAGGCTTTTTATAGGTCTTTTCCAGATTATCTTTTTCCAGTTCCAGCCAACAGACAATGGCTTCCGCTTCAGCCCGGTTGAGGCGACTTCCTGTTTTTCCAGGGCTGCTGTAACTGTTGATGTGTACATATCCTTTGGAAGGGAGGGACTTGTATTTTACTTCGTTACCTTTTTTAGGAAGTAACCTGCCGTGGTAAACATAATCATTGCAATAGGCAATAATGGAATCTACGCATCGTCTGTGTTCGGTCAGAAAAGCTCCTTTTTCACCTTTTACTGTAAAATTACAGCTTTTACGTGCCAGTTTCATTATACTTCCGGAAGAAGAAAGGAAACCATTGTTTTCTAAAAAACGGTATTTTTCCGAGGACTGGTTGGAAACAATGCCCAGATTCTTTAAATTAATGAATGAATATTCATCAGAAATGGACCATACAGGCTCTATTTGTTGAATATCACCTACTAAAATCGCTTGCTTGGCCAAACTGAAGGAGGGAACGGCAAGTTCGGGTGAAACTTGTCCGGATTCATCTACAATCAACAGATCTATTCCATTGTATAAAGGAATATCCCATTTTCCGTTCTCCGCATAGGTCATATACTTGGGTAGAGAATGGAAAGTAGAGATGAAAACAGGCATTACGCAAGCCAAACGTTTTAATCTTTGGGTATAGGCTTCTTGTGTGCGCTGCTTGCCTTCATCGCACCTGCTTAACCGGTGAATAAACTCGGCTTCCCGATAATGTATGGCATACCAGAACATTTGATACCGATAGCTGATATCCAGCCTTACTGCCATGTCTTCTGTATAAGGTAAGTTGCCATACTCAGGGTTGGAACTTATTTTTTCGTAACGTTCTTTGAATTCTTCTGTCAAAGTCCACTGTTCTATTACTTTGTCATAGGAGGGTAATGGCTCATGGAATTTGCGGATAAACTTCTGTAATATATTGTTTTCCTTCCGGTTTCCGTATTCTGTTGTTTCGGCAGCTTGGATACAGAGAATAATCTTTTTTTGGAGGGCTTGCATTTCTTTACGGAGAAATTGCCGGCATTTTGTTTCGTCTTGATAGTTTTTCTTGAAAAAGTTATTGAAGCATTGCAGATAGAATTGTTTGTACTCTTCTTGACGTTCAGGTGTATCGTATGCTGCCGGAAATCCATCCCCTTTGGGGTTGAACATCATTTTGTACTGTTGTTGCAGCTCTTTTTTCCCTGACAGATATAGGCCTAATGTATCCAGTTCGGGTAGCCAGCGGTTGGACAACCGGGGATGTGTTGTGTCATTGGTTGTTTCCGCTTTGAAATCCTTTAGGATATTGGTGATCGCCTGATTATTAGCTGAACTTGCAACTATAATTTCCGGCTCTTCCGGATTGTTTAGAATGTTATGAGCAAGTCTGTTTGCGATGACAGTTTGCAGAAAAGTGGTTTTTCCTGTTCCCGGAGGACCGTTGACGACAAAAATATCAGCACATTCCGGTGTTGTGTACATTGCTAGTGTTTCGCGTTGAGATATGGACAAAGGAAAGTCGCTGCTCATTTGTGCCCAGTGTTCTTGGTTGCAATATACTTTCCGGTTAGTTGGAATAGGAAGAGCGTTAGCAGATTTTGTTTGTATTAATAAATTCAACAGGGGATGTGGAGTGGTATTGTCATCTTTTAAGAGTTTGTCATATAGTGTGATTATGGGCTGTGCCATATTGCGCTCGGAGGCTTTTATGATAATGATTTCTGGATTATCATAGTAATTCATTGTGCTGAAAGTTTTGCCGGTTGCTTTCTTGAAAAGCTGCTCGCATGCTTGCCAATAGGCCTCCCATTTTGTTTCTTCAGTGTTAAAATTGGATAGTAGTTGATCTACTTTTGAAAGAGAAGCTATAGTGCGGTCATTGGCTGCATTAGGCTCCAAAAATTTACGAATAAATATTGGGATTCTGTCTGATTCGTTCTCGCATACGGTTAGTTTGCCGTCAGGCAACATGGTGGCAGTAATCAAGAAGGGATATTCCGGTCTTTCTGATTGGGAAGTCCAGCCGTTTTCAAATTCGGGCAAAAGAATACAAGGAGCAATCATTACTTTTTGTTTTTCATTGCTGTCTTCTGCTTTCCAATCAGGGAAAATAACAGGAATACTTTTGAGAGGAATGAATTTAAGTATCTTGTCACCAATGTTTAGGGTGATTCGTGGTCCTTTGAGAGCAATAGCTTTGCGCTCTGCATCTTGAAGACAAGTTTTCCAGTATTTTAGTAAGGTCTGGTCCATTTGTTTTTACGTTTGTGTGATGGAATAATTTACAAATATAAGAAAATAGGTGAAAAGAATACGGTAATTGGGGTAACATTCCTGAATTTATGATTTTTTTACATTAAGAGGGATTGGAAATGTCGGGATAATCATTATTAGCGGTAAATGAATTGGGATGAACGGAATAATGGTAATATTTAGTGGTGATGAGGCAAGAAACTTGCCTTTATGAAGCAAATGAAGCTAAAATAGACGAGAATTTATCTGTGTGGGGAGTGTGGATATACTAATTTTGCCAATAAATGAAACTTAAATCTATGATGAAAAGATTTGCAAATTTATTGGCTGTTTTTATTCTTTCTGTAAATTGTATTAGTGCCCAAAATCTAACTCGTTGGGTTAATCCGTTTATTGGAACCGGTGCTGTTCAATCCAGTCTTTCTGGGAATAATTATCCAGGAGCTACTGTCCCTTTTGGTATGGTGCAGCTGAGTCCCGATACTCGTGAAGCGCCTGATTGGGCACAAGCTTCGGGATATGATTATAATGATTCTATTATTTATGGTTTCAGTCATACACGTTTAAGCGGAACCGGTGCTTCCGATTTTATAGATATCCTTCTATTTCCTACCATGATTTATAAACAGGTTTTCTCCTTT
>OGKF01000371.1_pt1 | contig 26163 bp, 22 predicted proteins | sample 1572391 | NCBI WGS metagenome assembly OGKF01 (sample SAMEA2582095, study PRJEB24529) | metagenome | biome: Human gut stool | place: China | collected 2011
CCAGCTTGACGAAGTTGGTCTTGCGGTGGGGGTCGGTCTGGGAGAAGCGCTTGCCGTAGAAAGCAGTCTGCCACTGGCGCACCATGCCGAGCACCTGATTGTTGAAGATGACGGTGATGATGGGCAGCTCGTAGCTGACGGCGGTGCAGGCCTCGTTCAGGTTCATATGGAAGGAACCGTCACCGGTGAACATGACCACACGCTGGTCCCGGCCAAGGGCCATCTGGGCACCGATTGCGGCACCGTAGCCAAAGCCCATGGTGCCCAGGCCGCCGCTGGTGATGAAACCGCGGCTCTTGGCGTGGCGCAGGTACTGGGCCGCCCACATCTGGTGCTGGCCCACATCGGTGACGTATACGGCCTCCGGTCCGCACTGGTTGCACACCTCACCGATGACCTGATGGGGCATCAGGTGGGTGGAGTCGGACACCGGGTGGTAATCCTGTGCCTGCCACTCGTGGATCATCTTCATCCAGTCGGGGTGCTTTGCCTCTTTGATCTGCGGCAGCATGGCCTGCAGCACATAGGCGGCATCGCCCACGATGGACAGGTCCACTTCCACATTCTTGCCCAGCTCGCTGGGGTCGATGTCGATCTGGATGATGGTGGCATTCTTGGCAAAGGTCTTGGGTTTCAGCGCCACACGGTCCGAGAAGCGGGTACCCACCGCGATCAGCACGTCACAGTCGGCCACGGCCCGGTTGGAGGTGTAACAGCCGTGCATGCCCAGCATACCGATGTTCATGGGGTCGCCGTAAGGCACCACTCCGGCCGCCATCAGGGTGTAGGTGGCCGGGATCTCGGCCTTGTGCAGCAGATCCCGCAGCGGCTGGCAGGAGGCCGCGCTGCGCACGCCGCCGCCAAAGTACACCAGCGGGCGCTGTGCCGCGTTGATCAGGTCGGCTGCCCAGCGCACCTGCTCCGCATCAAAGGTGGTCACCGTGCGGATGGGCTCCGGCTGCTTGTTTTCAAACTCGCACACGGCGGCAGTCACATCCTTGGGGATGTCCACCAGCACCGGGCCCTTGCGGCCGCTCTGTGCAATGCGGAAAGCTGCGCGCATGGTGTCGGCCAGATCCTCGACCCGGCGCACCGTGAAGTTGTGCTTGGTGATGGGCATCGTGATGCCCTCAATGTAGGCTTCCTGGAAGCTGTCCTTGCCGATGCCGGGGGTGGCCACGTTGCCGGTGAAAGCCACCATGGGCACCGAGTCCATGTAGGCCGTGGCAATGCCCGTGACCAGATTGGTGGCACCCGGGCCGCTGGTGGCCAGCACCACGCCGGTGCGGCCGGTGGCCCGGGCGTAACCGTCTGCTGCATGGGAGGCTCCCTGCTCGTGAGCGGTGAGCACATGGGTGATGCGGTCGGCATTCTTATACAGCTCATCGTAAAGATTCAGCACTGCACCACCGGGATAACCAAAAATGGTATCCACGCCCTGCTCACAAAGAACCTCCACAAAAATCTGAGAACCGTTCAACTGCATGGTGAGTTACTCCTGTTTCCTAAACCTTTTTCATGTACGCTCTGCAGGGGGCGTGGGTAAAAGAAAAGGCCCTTGTCCCCTGTTCATTCCAAGAGACAAAGACCTTGTGATCATCAAGCTCTCTGCGGTACCACTCTCGTTGGTGCGCTGTGCACCCTCTCATGGGCTTCCAACAAAGCCCTGCCTCATAACGGCGGCTGCCGGCGCTGCTTACAAGGGTCTGACACCCGTTGGGCAGGCTGCTCCGGGAGGATTTCTCCCACGAAACACTGACTGCCTCGCACCAAACGGCAGCTCTCTGAACAGGGGGGATCGTGTGGTACTTTTTCCCATCCACGCATTTGTTGATGTAAATTATACTATAAACCGGGCTGATGTCAATCGACAATTTGTAACTTGAGTCACATAAAAAGTGAAGAAAATTGAACACGTCTGCGTGTACTCTTGCAACCATACTCAAACCGCTGTATACTTTTATTGCCTGTGTGTCACCGTGACACGCTCTTTTTTGCACAACAAAAGAGAAACGAAAAACAGGGCAGAGGGATGGGACTATGAAACTGAAAGAATGGAACGCCCGGCTCCACGGGCTGGTGATCTTCCGCACTCTGCTGGAGGACCCGGTGCTGGCCAAACTGCTGGACCTGACCGACCGTATGGAGGCCGGGGGCCGGGGCATGGGTCCGGTGTGTGACGCCGTGGCCCAGTTTGAAGCAGCACTGTTTGAGCGCACCACCAACTGGGGCACCTACCTGAGCACCGCTGTGCTGGAGGCCGAGACGGTCTGCGTGCGGCAGGCCGCTGCCGGTACCCTGCCCCCCGTTCTGCAGACTGCACTGGACAACGAGCTGGCCTTCCTGCAGCAGCTGTGCGGCCTGACACTGGATGCCCTGCTGGACGCGGCAGAGGTCCCGGCCGAAGAGCTGGCCTTCCTGCCCCGGTGGGAGACGGCCGACCTTGACCTGCCCGCCGCCTATGCCCAGCGCATGAGCGAGGTGGGCAAGAAGGGCTACGGCATGTTTGCCAAGCACCATGTATTTACAGTAGAAAACGGCAAGCTGGTGCCGGTAAAGTACCCCGACCCCCAGCGTCTTTCCGAGCTGCCGGGCTACGAAAAGGAGCGGGAAAAGGTGATCGCCAACACCCGTGCCCTGCTGGCCGGGATGCCCGCCAACAATGTGCTGCTGTACGGCGACGCCGGCACCGGCAAGTCCAGCTCGGTCAAGGCCATCGCCAACGAGTTTGCCCCGGAGGGCCTGCGGCTGGTGGAAGTGAAAAAGAACCAGCTGTACCAGATCCCCGACCTGATGGACAAGCTGGCCGCCAACCCCCTCAAGTTTATCCTGTTCATCGACGACCTGAGCTTTACCGCCAACGACGACAACTTTGCCGCCCTCAAGGCCATTCTGGAGGGCAGCGTGGGCGGCCGTGCCCGCAACATCGCGGTGTACGCCACCTCCAACCGCCGCCACCTCATCAAGGAGACCCTGACCGACCGCACCGGCGACGACATCCACGAAGCCGACACCCGGCAGGAGCTCATGAGCCTTTCGGCCCGGTTCGGCCTGACCGTGACCTTCCAGCGGCCGGAAAAAGCCCGGTTCGAGACCATCCTGGCGGAGCTGGCCCGGCAGCACCGTATCCAGATGCCCATGGACCAGCTGCTGGTCAAGGCCGAGGCCTTTGCCATCCGCGCCGGCGGCCGCAGCCCCCGCGTGGCCAAGCAGTTCATCGAGCAGTGTGAGGCCGGTGTGCAGAAGTAACACTTCTGCCCGGCACGCAGCAAAGCACCCGCAGACGTTTTCCGCGTTTCCAGCGCCGGAAAACGCCCTTGCAGGTGCCTTTTTTCTGCCGCAGTTTCCCGCAAAAAAGTCGCATGAACGCCGCAATTAGTTTGTCGTTATTTTAACGACAAAGTCCCGTCAAAAGTTTCACAAAAGCGCCGTGAATTCGTGAAAATTTTGACTTTTCAAGAATCTTTGTCTATTTTTTATTTATCGGCAAAAAGGCTTGATTTCCGGCAAACAGCGGGCTATAATATGGCCAAAATCAGCCCGGCGGGGCGCAGCTCCTCCGGGCACATTCTGGAGGATAACTATGGGCTTTTTAACGGGTAAGACCGCACTCATCACCGGTGCAGGGCGCGCAGTCCTGCAGGATGGCAGCTGCGGTTCCATTGGATACGGCATTGCTACGGCCTACGCAAAAGAGGGTGCAAACCTTGTGATCACCGGCCGCAATGTGAAAAAGCTGGAAGAGGCCAAGCAGGAGCTGGAGAGCAAGTACGGCATCAAGGTGCTGCCGGTGCAGGCCGATGTGTGCGCCGGCGGCGACAACGAAGCCACCGTGCAGCGCGTAGTGAAGCAGGCCGTTGACGCCTTTGGCGGCATTCAGGTGCTGATCAACAACGCACAGGCCTCGGCTTCCGGCGTCTCACTGGCCGAGCACACCACCGCGCAGTTCGACCTGGCCCTGTATTCGGGCCTGTACGCAGCCTTCTATTATATGAAGGCCTGCTACCCCTACCTGAAGCAGTCCCACGGCAGCGTGATCAACTTTGCCTCCGGTGCCGGCCTGTTCGGCAACTACGGCCAGTGCGCCTACGCTGCCGCCAAGGAGGGCATCCGCGGCCTGTCCCGCGTGGCCGCCACCGAGTGGGGCCCGGATGACATCAACGTCAACGTTGTCTGCCCGCTGGCCTGGACCGCCAAGCTGGAGCAGTTCCAGCAGGCTTACCCGGAGGCCTTCAAGGCCAACGTCAAAATGCCGCCCATGGGCCACTACGGCAACGCCGAACAGGAGATCGGCCGCGTGTGCGTTCAGCTGGCCATGCCGGACTTCAAGTTCATGTCCGGCGAGACCCTCACGCTGGAGGGCGGCATGGGTCAGCGCCCGTAACTTTGCGTTTTTCTTCCTTCTTCTCAATAAACAAAAGAGGCTGTGCCGGTGGGCACAGCCTCTTTTGTCTATCTGTTGCTTTTGGGATCAGCCCCGCACCGCGATGCACTCGATCTCGAGCTTTGCACCCTTGGGGATGGCTGCCACCTGCACGCAGCTGCGGGCCGGGAACGGCTCTGCAAAGGCCTTGGCATACTCTGCGTTCACAGCCGCAAAGTCATTGATGTCGGCCAGAAAGATCACGGTCTTGACCACATTGGCCATGGTCAGACCGGCCTCGGCCAGAATAGCCTTGAGGTTTGCCAGGCTCTGTGCGGCCTGCTCTTCCACGGTATCGGCCATCTTGCCGGTGGTGGGGTCTACCGGGATCTGACCGGACACGAATACCATATTGCCCAGGTCCAGTGCCTGGCTGTAGGGGCCGATGGCGGCAGGTGCGTTGGGGGTAGATACGACTTTCATAGGGATTCTCCTTTGTTGTGGATTCAGACTTGGAAACAGCCGTTGTTTCCATCGGGCTATCTGCAATTGATATTATAGCAAAAACTCAATGATACTTCCAATAGGAGCCGGTATACTCTTTTGCTGCGGTCAGTGCATCCGGATGTTCAAACAGAAGCACATACTGCGCATAGCCTGCATCCGGCGCAGAACCGTCCGTGTAAAATTTATTTCTGTCCCGAACCGGAGGTCCGGCACGGGTAGTATTGTAAAGCGTTGCTTTGTTCACATCCGATTTTCCCAAATCACCGATTTCAAACGTCAGACAGCCATCTATGACGGTCAGTTTTCCATTCAACGGCGAGCCGATCTCCGCAAGGCGGGTCACAAAAGAGTTCTGTACACGGTACAGCTTCCCGGAATAGTCGGACATCAAAACGTGCGCCCCGCCAAACTGCCCATAATATTTTGCGTCCGGTTTCTGCTGATACTCCCACATGAAATGCTCACACAGGCAATTTTCTCGGTACGAACCATCGGGACCACCCAGTTGCTCCGTTTCCCCTTTGAGGCGCTGTTGTTCCTGTGCTTCTTCCCAGCCCAGAAGAGCACGTTCCAGACAAACCGTTTGTGTTCCAAGCACAGTTTCAAGCTGTTCCAGCTTAATATGATACAGTTCAGCCAGCTGTGGCAGAAACTTTTCCTGAAAGGTCTGGAGTTGCAAAGAACTGAACGGGTTCTGTTCCCGAATCGCAGTTAGAAGCCACTGCGTTTGAGTATCTGCACCGGTAAAGTCATGGTTTTTCAGCAAATACTGACAAAGCGTCTGTATGTTACCGACATCATCTGTAATGTCGATCCCGATGATTGAAATTTTTTCTGCAGCATCCCTGCCGCTGTTCCAGTCGGCAATCCATGAATACAGCTCATAGTCCTCTTTGGAGAGCGTGCACCGATCAAGCCAATCCGAAAAGGAAAGTCTCCCCTGCACGGTTTCATTTTCAAGAAATGCCGTGGCATATCCACTTTCCTCTACAAGAACACGAACCCCCTTTTCTTTTACAAGGTATTGGAACAGAGCATTGCGGAATTGCTGATATTCTGTGCAGCGATGGGTTTCTCCAAAGAGATAGACCTGCGCATTCTCATAGCGGAGCATTTTAGAAATGCCCGCACCCGTGGAGAGATCGATCACCTGAGAGTTTCCCGGATAAAACGCAAAAATAAGTGCCAAAAGAACAGCCAGCAAAACCACACCGGCGAGAACCCGTTTTTGCATGCTGCATCCTCCCCGTGAAAAAAACATCGTTCAAACTCTGCCAATACGTTTTATTTTTCTTTATAGTTTTTCCAATACCGGCCTGGCTGCTCCTCACTGGCCGTGACCTGAGACGGATGCTCAAACAGCAACGCATACTGTGCGATTTTTTCATCCGGGGTGTCGGGAGCTTCGGCATAGAACTTTCCGCTTTCGGAACCAGGGTTCTTTGCAAGGGCGGTATTGTATAAGGTAAGGTGATTGGTATCAGCCTCCCCCAACTCCCTGATCTCATGGGTGATTGCACCATCGATCACGGTCAGCCTGCCATCAAGAAAGCTGTTTTTCCCAGCCATCCGGGACACAAAGCTATTGTTGATCCGGGACGATCCTTCTTTTTGCACATAGTTTTCCATCTGAACGTGTGCTGCACCGAACGAACCAAAATACTTTGCGGTCGGGTTTTCCCCATAGACCCTCCGGAGGTTCGCATACAGGGCATCCTCCCGATACGCCACGGCGGGGCCATCCAGCTGGAGATCCGGCTGATAGTCGTTCAGCTTGTAGCACTCCTGTCCCTGCTGCCAGCCCTGAAGCACGCGTTCCAGATGGATTGCCTGATCTCCCAGCGCCAGTTCAAGCTGTTCCGGGTTTGTCTGGTACAGTTCGATCAGCTGCGGCAACAAACTGTTCTCAAAGCGCTGCTGAAACTGGCATTTCTGGGTGCTGATCAAAAGCATCTGCGTCTTTGTATCTGCCGCAGAAAAATCACAGTCTCTCAGCAAATACCGGCAGAAGGCATAGACCATCCCGATCGAATCGGTGATATCGATACCGACAATGGATATCTTATCCCTATCCGGTCTATTCTGATTGAATTCTGACATCCACCGGAACAACTCATAGTCCTCTTTGGATACGACAAACTGATTGTATCCGTATTCGTCGGCAAAGGACAACCGGTTCTGCACTGTTTCGTTTTCGAGAAAGCCGCTTGCATAGCCGTGCTCCATCAAAAGAACACGCACGCCCTTTTTCTCTACAAGGTACTTGAACAGTGCATTGCGGAACTGCTGATATTCCACCTTGCGATGGACCTCGCCAAGCATATAGACCTGAGCATTCTCATAGCGGAGCATTTTAGAAATGCCCGCACCGGTGGAGAGGTCGATTTTCTGAGAGCTTCTCGGATAAAGTTCAAAGACAAGGGCACAAAGGATGACGAGCGACAATGCAAAAGCGAGAAATTTCCTGCGCAAAATAACCCCTCCCGTAAAAAGAGAATCCACAAAACGTCGTGTCATTATTTTTACGCAGGGAGATTGGATTGTCCACATTCCGGGAATGAACACGGGTTTTCTTGTCATAAAACCGGCAATTACAGCTTTCACGCCACAGACTGCAAGTTCAGCGCAGCCCTATTATCAGCAGCCCTCTGCTGAAATTGCATTGACTTGAAGGGAGCACTGCGTTATTATGAGTAACAAAACCGGTCTGTATTATCCGGAAGGAGGCTGCCGATTGAATTTACTGATTTGTGATGATGAGCCCGCTGTCGTGGAGCAGGTTTCTGCATTACTCCGAGATCATTGCGAAAAAAGCGGCATCTCTGCGCACTTTTATCCTTTCAGTGATCCCGGCGCGATCAAAGACCTTTCTTCCTATGATATTGCATTCTTGGACATCGACATGGGCGATTCCAGCGGCATTGACCTCGCACGGACTCTTCGCAGGGAAAACCCCGGAATCGTGATCGTTTTTCTCACAAACTTTATCCAATACGCTCCAGAAGGGTTTGAGGTACAGGCATTCCGGTATCTTTTGAAACGTGATATGAACGAAAAGCTGATTCCTTATTTTGAAGCCGCAAGCAAAGAAGTCATTCAACGAAAGAGGATTCTCACCATTTCGGTCCATTCCGAACCGATCGACATTCCCGTAAGTCACATCCTCTATCTGGAGGCCAATCTGCGGGTCATCGTCATGCACCTGATCCATGACGAGCGAACGGAGTATCATTTCTACGGCAATCTGTCCGATCTGTCAAAAAAGTTGGAGGACCTCGGTTTCCTGCGTGTTCAACGCTCATTTTTGGTAAACATGGAGTACATCGTGCAGCTGCAATACGAAAAGGTGAGCCTGACCGGCGGGATCGTTTTGCCTTCAAGTGCTAAGAACCATAAGGAACTGAAGCAGCACTATCTGCTGTGGCGGGGGAAAAAACGATGGGCGATTTCTTGAGTTTTCTTTATACCGTGGTCGACTCCCTTTCGCTGATCCTCTTTTTGGACGTATTTGCTGAACGACGCTGGAGTGACCGGAAATTCACCATCGGCGTCGGCTGCTTCGTTGCGCTGAACTTCTGGATCCTGAAAGTTCCGCTGATCTTCTTTCACCGCAATCAGGCCATAAAAATCGGGATGATCCTTTTATCCTATACCTTCAGCGCACGGGTGTTGTACGCCAAAATTTCCAGTAAACTGCTTTTGCTTCTTGTCGGTGTAGAGTATCTGATCACATATTCCCTGTCTTTCGGGCTGGGCATGCTGGGTGCTTTTGTCTGTGGGATGGACGGTGAATCGTTCCGGTCGAGTTTTCCGCTCATGATCGTCTACGGGGTCATCAACTATTCCACAGAATTGTTTCTGGCCTATCTATTCCGAAAGCTCATGAAGCAGAAAAATCTTCCGCGCGCGCGAAATCGTCTGAAGGAGCCACAATTGAGCCTTTACTTTTTATTCCCGTGCACATCCTTTTTCATGCTGGTGATCCTGCTGTATATCACAACAGGGAAACCGGTAGGCGAAGGTGTAATTGCCTTTACATGTGGCTTGATCCTTGCGGCGAATGCTGCTCTCCTGTACCTCTTGGATCGGATGGAACGAGCCATCGAAACCAAGGAAAATCTTTTGGCACTGGGGCAGCAGATTCAACTGCAGGCCAAAAATATGGAAGCGGCGAGCAGACTTTATGCAGAACAGCGTCACAAGGTCCACGATTTCAGAGCACACCTCAACACGGTCCAAAGCCTTTTGCTGAATCAGGAGTATGAAGCTGCCGAGCAATATTTGCGTTCCGTAACCACCATGCAGACCGACCGGCTGTTTCTGGTCAACTCGCACCACGCGATCCTGGACGCGCTCTTCAATACCAAAGCGACCGAAGCGATCAAGAAGGGAATCAACATCGACTTTGAGGTGAACGATCTTTCCGCATTGCCATTGGATGTATCGGATATGGTCGTGCTGTTCGCAAACCTGCTGGACAATGCAACGGAAGCCTGTGAAAAACTCGAGAGCGAAAAGACGATTCATGTTTCCGCCGTACTGAGACAGAGCTTCTTTTTTTCCGTCCGGAACACATCCGCTCCGGTAAAGATCCATGACGGGAACATCCGAACGACAAAATCCAACCCAGCTCTCCACGGTTTTGGTCTCTCCAACATCAAACTCATTCTGAACAAATACGCAGCAGACTTTATTATGGACTATGCCGATGGATGGTTTCAGTTTACCGGGGAAATCGAGCTGTAACCGTTCAAACTTCCCATGAAAAAATGGCCCGCGTTTTCACGCAGGCCATTTTTTATCGGATCATACGCGCTCACTCACGAGCTGGAAGCCCTCTTTGGTCAGTTCGGCACGGATCTGTTCGATCTGGGCCGCGTCGCGGGTCTCCAGCGTCAGCTTGAGGAAGCAGCTGGAAATGGGCATGTTGGGGTCGGAACCGTCGTGCAGCACCGACACCACGTTGCTGCCGCAGCGGGAGACGATCTCGGCCACACGCTGGAGCTGGCCGGGCTTGTCCTCCAGAGCAATGGTCAGGTTGGCCTTGCGGCCGCTCATGACCAGGCCGCGGGTGATCACGCGGCTGAGGATGTTCACGTCGATGTTGCCGCCGGACACGACGCACACCACCTTCTTGCCCTCAATGGGCAGCTTGTGGAACAGGGCCGCAGCCACGGGCACCGCACCGGCACCCTCGGCCACCAGCTTCTGGTTCTCCATCAGGGAGAGGATGGCGGCGGCGGTCTCGTCCTCGCTCACCGTCACGACGTCGTCCACATACTGCTCGCAGAGCTGGTAGGTCAGCTCGCCGGGAGTCTTGACCTGAATGCCGTCGGCAAAGGTGGAGGCAGCTTTCAGGGTCTGGTACTTGTGCTCGTGCAGGCTGCGATACATGCTGGGGGCACCCTCGGCCTGGACGCCGTACACCTTGACCTCCGGGCGCAGGCTCTTGATGGCAAAGGCCACGCCGGAGATCAGGCCGCCGCCGCCCACCGGCACGATGACCGCATCCAGATCCGGCAGCTGATCCAAAATCTCCAGACCGATGGTGCCCTGGCCTGCAATGACCTGCTCGTCATCGTAGGGGTGGATGAAGGTCATGCCGGTCTCTTCCTGCAGCTCCACAGCCTTGTCGTGGGCGTCATCGTAGGTGCCGGGCACAAGGCAGACCTCTGCACCCAGGTTCTTGGTATTTTCCACCTTCATGATGGGGGCACCGTCCGGCATGCAGACGATGCTCTTGATGCCACGGCGGGTGGCGGCCAGCGCCACACCCTGCGCATGGTTGCCGGCCGAGCAGGCAATGACGCCCTTGGCGCTTTCCTCGGGCGAAAGCTGGCTGATCTTATAGTAAGCACCGCGCACCTTGAAGCTGCCGGTGGCCTGCAGATTCTCGGTTTTCAGGTAGAGCTGGCAGTCCTTGGACAGCTTGGGGGCCTCGATGAGGTCGGTCTTGCGGGCAACGTCCTTGAGCACAAAGGCAGCGTGGTAGATTTTATCCAGAGTCAACATGACGATTCCTTCCCTTTTTCGTTTCCGTGATGTCATCCAGTATATGTTACCAAAATTGTTTTGTCAAATGAATTTCGTTCACGATAGAAGCACCTAAAAAGAGAACTGCCGCAGACGTTTCGTCCACAGCAGTTCTCTGCCTTATTTTTTATGCGGTTATGTTGTTGGCATCAACGGCCGCGTCCGCCGCCGCCGCCATGGAAGCTGCCGCCGCCCATGCCGCCGAAGCCGCCGCCGCTGCGGCCAGCTCCGCCGAAACCGGAGCCGCCGCCCATACCGCCAAAGCCTCCGAAACCGCCTCCACGGGGAGGCCGAGGCCCGCGCGGGCCTCTCGGGCCGCGGGGACCGCCGCCGTAGAAACCGCCGCCGGGGCCGAAGTCATCGTAAGGGCCGCGCGGAGGACGGGGGCCTCTGCGCCGCCGTGCGCCGAACCAGCCGAAGGGACCCCAGTACCAGCCAAAGGAGTGGCCGAGGGGGGTGATGAAGACAAAGAAGAGGGCGATGGTCACGATGATATAAGCCAGCAGCTCAAAAAGCCCTCCGATGATGTTTCCCAAAGAGGCGTGTGCCGGATGGCTGGGGTTCGGGACTGCACTTCCGTCGGGAGAAATGGTGGCACCGTTCAGGCTGACGCCATAGACCTCCGCGATGGTGTTTGCCACATTGGTGGCGCAGGTGAGGACGGCGGCGTCGTACTTCTTGGAGGCGAAGTCGTCCTCCATCGTCTGCACGAGGGTGCTTGCCTGATCGGCCAGCATGGTGCTGCGGAAGCCGTCGCCATAGGTCAGGTAGTAGTCGCCGTCGGCGTACTGGGCCGACTGCATCACCAGCAGGATGAGCACGCCGTTGTTCTTGCTGGCGCTGCCGATGCCCCAAGCGTTGAAGGCCGCTGTGGCGTAGTCCTCGGTGGTGGCGCTGCCGGTGTAATCCACGGTCAGCACGCCGATCTGTGCACCGTCACAGCTGGCCGAGAGCTGTGCGTTGATGGTCTCAAGCTCGGTGGTGGTGCTGTCGCTCAGGACACCGGCGTCGTCCACGACGCACTTGTCCTTCGGCAGGCTGGGCAGCTGGATGGAGGCAGCAGAAGCCGCCGGGGCCAGCGCCGTGAGGCTCACCACGACAACAAGGAACAGGGCCGCCATCCGGCGGGAGAGCGTTTTCATCGTCTTCATGCGAAAAGTTCCACCTCCTGTACGCCGAACAGCCTGCCCAGCAGATTGGCCGGGAAGCCGCCGACGTCGCTTTGATAGCTCTGGACTGCGTCGTTATAATGCAGGTTGCTAAGGATGGTCTGGGCGCTGTTGAACTGGCTGTACTGCCCCTGCACCGCGCCCATCTTCATGGGGTCTGCGGCCTGCTCCTGCAGTTTCGCGTAGAGCTGGCCGATGGCCGTACCCAGCGCCTCGTTCGACTGGTAGAGCATGTGCATCCTGCCGCCGGTATAGACGCTCAGAGAGTCCAGTGCGTGGGTCTTGCCGTCGGACTGCACCGCCCCGAGGCAGGCGGAAAAGGAGTCCAGCGCGGCCTGAGCCGTCTGCACCTCGGCGCTGTCAGCGCCCAGCGTATTGGACGCCGTGGTGATGATATTGGCGGCCGTGTTGAGGCGGGTGGTCAATTCCTCATTCAGGGTATAGCCGCTGTCTGCGGCCACGCCGGTGGAGAACCAGCCCTTGGCCGCAGCGTACTTGGCCCGGACCTTCGCTCCGCCAAAGCCGACAAAGCACCCCAGCATCACCACGATGCTCAGGATGACGGCCACGGCCTGCCTGCCCAGCGCGGCGGGCAGGGCCTTTTCAAGACCGGCCAGCTTCTGCTGGAAGGGCGTCAGCCGCACCTTCTCCTCGGCAGGCTTTGCGGCACGGTAGCTGGAAGCGTCAAAGCCGCCGGTCGTATTCGGTTGTCTGGAAAAATCTGCGTTTGCCATTTCAGCTCCGGATCTCCATCATCTTCTGTTTCAGCTCATCTTCGATGCGGGTCAGCTCCTGCTCGGCGGCGGCACGCTTTGCGCGGCCCTCGCGCTGGATCTTGTTCAGCTCGTCCAGCGTCTCGATGAGGCTCTTGTTGGTCTGCTGCAGGGTCTCGATGTCCACCACGCCGCGCTGGGACTCCTTGGCCGTCTCGATGGTGCCCAGCTTGAGCGCCTCGGCGTTCTTCTTGAGCAGGTCGTTGGTCATGTCGGTGACGGCACGCTCGGCCTGCATGGCCTGCTGGCTGTGGGCCAGGCCCAGGGCCAGCACCATCTGGTTCTTCCACAGGGGGATGGTGTTCACGATGGTGGACTGGATCTTCTCGGCCATCATGGTGTTGTTGTTCTGCAGCAGGCGGATCTGGGGGCCCATCTGCAGGCTGATGTTGCGGGTAAGCTCCAGATCGTACAGCTTCTTTTCAAAGCGCTCGCACTGGTCGGCCAGGTCGCGGGCCGCCTGGGCGTCCTCCGGCAGGCCGGAGGCCTTGGCCTTGTCCATGGCCTGCTGCAGCTCCCCTGCACGCACCTCGGCCAGCTTCTTTTTCCCGGCCAGAATGTACATGCTGAGCTCCTTGAAGTAGGCCATGTTCAGGTCATACATCTTGTCCAGCATGGCGATGTCCTTGAGCAGCTGCACCTGATGGGCCTCCAGCATGCCCTGGATATTCTCCACGTTGGTCTCGGCCTTGTTGTACTTGGTCTTGAGGGCGTCGAGCTGGTCGCCCTTTTTCTTGAAGAAGCCCAGAATGCCCTTCTGCTGCTCTTCGCCTGCGTCAAAGCTCTTCAGCTCGCCGATCAGGTCGGTGATCATATTGCCCACTTCGCCCAGGTCCTTGGTGGACACCTTGGAAAGAGCTGCTTCGGAGAAGTCACCGATCTTCTTCTGGCAGGCGGAGCCGTACTGCAGCACCTGCTGGCTGTTGGTGATGTCGATCTTCTCCGCGAACTGATCCACCATGGCCTGCTCTTCCGGGCTGAGCTTGACCTGTGCCTCGGGGGCAGCGGCGGGTTCCGGCTGTTTGGGCTGGGCCTGCTCCTGTGCCGGAGCCGGGTCCAGCGTCAGGGTAGGCACAGCGGGTGCGTCGAGGTCAAAGTTGAACGTGTTGTCTGCCATAGGAGATTCCTTCCTTTCCAGTATATCCGTTTATTTCTTGCACAGCTATCTGCTTTTCCGCTTTTCGAGAGAACCCTCTCAGGCGCTTCGCGCCAGCTCCCCCGAAGGGGGAGCTTTTTGCATCTGACAGCAATCACTGTGAAAGCTCTCCCTTCGGGAGAGCTGGCATCGCGCAGCGATGACTGAGAGGGTTTCCTCCGTTTATTTACTCAGTCCCTGCCCTTTGAGCATGTTCTGCAGCACGGTCAGGTCTGCCGACAGGTCCATGCTTTCTGCGGCGTACAGTGCATCCAGCTGGTTTTCAAAGGCCGTGGCAATGGAGGACGCATTGTGCTCCACCTCGGCACGGATGGCGGCGGCGTTCTCGCCGCGCACCCCCTGCCGGGCCAGCTGCGCATACTGCTGCAGCACATTCACGGCGTCCGGCAGATAGTAGTTGGCAAAGCGGCGCACCTGCTTTGCCTTGGCGGGGTTGGCCTCCACCACTTCCACAATGGAGCGTCCGGCCTTTTCCATGCGGGTCATGGCGGCGGACAGCTGCGGGTCGGGCAGGGATTCGTTCAGGCTGTGCAGAGTGTCCAGCTTCTGCTGGATGTCTGCCAGCATGGCGTCCACGTCCTCCACACCCGTGTGGAAGGGCACCTCGGTTTCCACCACACGGGGCGGGCAGACCTTTTTGGCCGCCAGGAATGCCGCCGCAGCGGCTGCCAGCGCCGCCGCAAGGGCCCACAGCCGGTACACCGGCAGCACCGCGCACAGCACCACGAACACCAGCGCCGCCGCGTAGTACGGCAGGACACTGGGCTTCCGGGTGCGGATGATCTTGCTCATGGTCGTTCTCCTTTTCCGGGGCAGGTGCCCCTTATAGTACCCATAATACAACCCTTTGCGAAAAACGCAAGCGGATTCATGAAGAATTTACAGCTTGGCAATTATTTGGCGATCCAGTCTGCCAGCGCCGTGCCCCACACCTGCCGCAGCATCTCCGGGCGGCAGGCCGCATTGGCCGGGCTGGTGCTGGGCAGTTTGACCGCCGCAAGGCCGGTGACCGGCTGCAGATACTTTGTATAAATGCGATAGGCCGTGGCCCCGTTGCAGAACACCGCCTCAATGGGCACCTTCTGCAGCAAAGCGGCGATGTCGTTGGGCACCACGTCCCGGATGGATGCATCCGACGCCCCGGTGATGGTGCAGCTTTCCAGCGTGTCCCACAGGGCCAACCCATGGCGCAGGATGATCTGCTTTTTTGCTTCGATGTCCTCCCGCTTCGGCACCGGCTCCCCGGTCAGGGCGGCCATCATCGGCCAGAAGCGGTTCTGCGGGTGGCCGTAATAAAAGGCCATCTCCCGGCTTTTGGGGCTGGGCCAGGTGCCCAGAATCAGCGCCCGGCTATGCTCATTGTACACCGGCGCAAAGCTCATTGGCCGCCTGCGCTTTCGATCTGTGCCCAGGCCGAGCCCAGGTCCCGGCCGGAGGGCTCTGCTTTCGGGCCATCAAACCAGAGTTCCTCGATCAGCGCCGCAAGGCCGTCCTCCCGCACATCACCGATGACCCGGTCAGCAGCGGCCTTTGCATCCTCGGTTCCATTGTCCATGCACACGCCCAGGCCGGCCGTGCGCAGCATGCTCAGGTCGTTGGCCGAGTCTCCCGCCGCCACCGTCTCTTCCAGCGGCAGGTCCAGCCGGGCCCACAGGTCGGCCAGGCCCACGCCCTTGTCCATGCCGCCGCGCACGATGTCGTAAAAGCAGTAGCCGTCGGCGTTTTTCGCGCCCACCTGCATCCAGTTCAGGTTCAGATGACCGTATTTTGCCATGAAGTCTGCTACATGTTCCGGCGGTACCGCGGCAAACGCCGAATGCGGCATGTCGATGAGGTGCCGGTCCTGGTCCTCGCCGTCCACGCAGGTCAGGCCGCTGCTGCCCATCTTTGCGTAGTTGTTGCGCAGGGCCTCGTACTCGCAGTACACATAGCAGCCATCCCGGAAATTGAACTGCAGTGGGTAGTTGTAATCCTCGCAGAAATCCACCAACGCGTACATTTCCTCGTTGGTGAGTGGATGTTCCGTCACCACAGTGCCCTTGCTGTCGGTCACACAGGCACCGTTGCAGGTAACGATGTAATCCGGCCGGATGCCGCCCAGCTGCTCCCTGTGCACGCAAGGATAGGCGCGGCCGGTGCTCAGCGCAAATTTCACCCCGGCGGCCTGCAGTTTTTTCACGGCCTTTACCACCGCCGGGCGGGGCTTCGGCTCCCCAAAGGGCACCAGCGTATTATCAAAATCACTTACCAGAAGTTTGTATTGCATTCTTTTCTCCTTCGCGGGTCACTGTTTTCTACCAGTATACCACAAATCGGCACGCCGTGGGGCTTTTGCCGCATAAAAAACAGGAGCAGCCTCTTCTGTGAGGCAGCTCCCGTTTTTCGGTCCATGTTTTACAGCACTTCGCCCCGGAACAGTCCTTCCAGAGTAGGCATCCAGCCGTCGGCCGTGCGCTGGGCCAGGCCGTTTTCCACCGCCTTATCCAGCAGGGTGGAAAATTCCTGCGGCAGTTCCTGCCCGAACCGCTCCCGGAACAGCGGCTCCACCACGCCGTCGTTCAGCTTCATGCGGCCCCGCAGGTAGCGCAGCATCCGCGCGTTCTCGTCCAGCTGCGCGGCCTGCGCCGTGAGCTTTTCAAAGTCACCGGCATTTTTGATGTAAAGCTTGAGGTTGTTGGTGTTGCGCACGGCATAGCCGTCGTACACCGAACCGCCGTTGACGCCCATGCCGATGACGTCATCCCCGTTCCACTCCATGGCACGGGCGCGGTACTCGTAGCCGGGGCGGGCAAAGCACCCGGCAGCATACATCTTGTAGCCGTTCTCCGGCAGGTACTCGCAGGCATAGCGGAACATCTCGAACCGCTCCGCCGCGTTGGGCATGCCCTCGGCGTCGGTCACGGCCAGCGGCTCTGCCGTAATGTGCCCGGCCTGCATGATGACCGCCGCGTGCAGGCTGTTGTGCCAGCTCTGCATCGTCTGCCCCGGGATGCCGTAGTTCAGGGTCAGGCCCACATTGTTCAGGTGGAACTTTGCCAGAAACAGCATGGCGTTGCGGATATGCTGCGCGTTGTGGGTGCAGCCCAGCGCCTTCAGCTCGGCGTCGTTGTCCGAGCGCATCATCAGTTCGGTGCGGTTGGGGTGGCCGGACGCGATGCCCGTGAGGGACGGCGTGCCGATGGTGACGGGCAGCGAGTCGTAGCTGACCTCTGCCCCCTGCGCCACCGGCAGATGGGTGCGCACCGTGCGCAGCACATCGCCCAGCAGGTCCGGGGCCATCACGCTGGCGCTGCCGCCGCTGAGGTGCACGGCCCGGATCTCGTAACCGTCCAGTTCTCCCTCATAGGAGAGCACCTCCCGCTTGAGGGCGTCCATATAGGCGTTTTTTTCCGCATTGGAGCCCACCGCGTTGAAGTGCGCGAGGTAGTTTTCCGGGCGGATGCAGTAAGGGATGTGCAGGTCAAGCACGAGCGGTTTTGCCATGGTGATGCTCCTTGTCGTTTTTTATAAAGTATACACGCATTCATGCAAAAGGGGAAGCCCTGTAACGGGGCTTCCCCAGAGAAGAAGAAAAAGAAACGCGTCAGAAGAGATCAGTGGGGACCGCCGGGGCCGCCGGGACCGCCGGGGCCGCCGGGGCCGCCTGCGGGTGCCTCCATGGCCTCCACGGGCTCACCCAGGAACTTCTTGTCGGAAGCCACCTGATGGCCTGCGGTCCAGCCGTGGGTCATGGCCATACCGACCGAGTTGCCGGCGAACGGAGTGCTGTAGCCAAAGCCGTAACGACCGCCCAGGCAGTTGCCAGCCACATACAGGCCCTCGATGGGCTCCCAGTCCTTGTTCAGGACGTTTTGGGTCTCGTCGGTGATGACACCGCTCATGGTGACCATCATCGGGTTGGAGGAGTGGCCGGTGGAGCTGGTACCGCCGAAGAACGGAGCGGTGTCGATGGGCACCATGTACGGTGCATCCTTGCCGTAGTCGCTGTCCACGCCTGCATAGCACAACTCGTTGTAGTGTGCGATGCTGTCCAGGAAGTTCTGCTTGGCAGCGCCCTTGTAGCCCAGCAGGTCTGCCAGCTCGTCCAGGGTGTCGGCACGGTAAACGGTACCGGCCATCTGGGTGCGCTCGGCCAGGTTTGCAATGGTGATGGTGTTGACCTGGCCGGACACGGTGTTGTTCATGTCCTGCTCGATCTTATCCCAGTAGTCCTGCATGCCAAAGTTGGGTGCGCCGTGGTCCAGCGGAGCAGCCTTCAGGGTCTTGGCCCAGTTGGCGTCGGTGACGTAGCAGGCCAGACCGGCGGGCTGACGCAGGCAGGTGGCCTGCATCTGCGCAATGGCGCCCTCGTTCATGAAGCGCTTGCCGCGGCTGTTCAGCATCAGCATGGGAGCGGTGCCCCAGGGGCCGGAAGCACCGCCGCCGATGGCCATCCAGCCACGGGGGGTGGGCTCGATCATGCCGCCTGCCCAGCAGGCCATCTTGTGGCCCTGGCCGTTGCGGGTGCCTGCAGAGGCCCAGCTGTCAGCGGTCGCGCCGCTGCGCTCAGCCCACTCCATGCCCTCGTTCAGCAGCGCCCAGCACATCTCGGGGTTGCCGATGAAGTCGCCTGCGCACAGGATGACGCCCTTGTTGCAGTTGTAGCGGTAGTAGGTGCCGTCTGCGCCCTTGGCGTACACGCCGGTGACCTTGCCGCTGTCGTCCTGGATGAGCTTGATGCCCTCGCGCTCAAAGTCCCAGGCACAGTTGGGGGTCTCCTGCACATACTTGACGATGTACTTGTGGATGTACTCGATGTTGTTGCCCTGATAGCCGTAGAACTGGGCATTGCAGGGCCAGGTCAGGTAACCGCCGCAGCTGATGGGGTAGCTGGCCTTCTGCTGGCCGTAAGCTGCCTGCGTGTTGCACAGCGGGTACTGGAACATATCGCTCATGTCGTAGTGACCGGCACCGCCTGCGGGCTCGCCGTCCACCCACTGGTCGCCGGTCTTGCCGTCGCCGGTGGCCTTGGGCACGATGACAGCGGTATCGGCCAGATACACATCGCTGTCGTTGGCCTTGCGCTCTTCCTCATAGGAGTCGTAGATCTCCTCATAGCGGTCGAACATCTGGCCGGAATACTGCACGAAGTTCTTGATAATCTCGGGGTTCACACGGCCTGCGGCACGCTTGCAGAACTCGGAGGTGATGGCACCAGTGTCATAGGGACCATAGCCGCGCTCGATCAGCAGCTTGGAGTTGACGTGGCCGATGTCCTCGCCGTACCAGCCGCCCATGTTGGCGCCGGTGCCGTCCAGGTCCACGAAGTTGCCCCATGCCTGCTTTTCAATGACCGCCACAGTAGCGCCCTCGTCCACAGCGCCAAAGGCTGCGCCCACGCCGGCATGGCCGCCGCCCACAACGATCACATCATAGGTGCCTGCATCTTCGTACTTGTCGGGGTCGGCCGGAGCCTCGCCCAGCCAGTCGCCGGGGCCGCAGTAGCCGGGCACGCGGCCGGTCACTTCGGTCGTCTCAGGCTTTTCCACCTCAGTGCCGGTAGCCTGTGCGATACAGTCGGCTACGCACTCCTGGATGGCGCCCACGGAGGCCACCAGCGTGCAGCTGGTCACAGCGTCCACATCGGCGCTCTGGCCCTCCACGATGGCCTTGGCCATGGCAGTCTTTTTGTCGTCGGTCAGCAGGTCCTGCTCACCGGAGGAAGTGATCTCGCAGGCGGTGATGCTGTTGGCATCAAAGGTCATGGAGACACCGATCTCGGAGTAGGAGATGGTCTTGGAGGCAGAATAGGTGCCCGGGGTGTACTTGTCCTCAGCGGCTGCGGTGCTGCCGGAGGATGCGGCGGTGCTGCTGGAGCTGCAGCCTGCCAGCAGACCCAGCGCAGCGGCACCGCTGCCAGCGGCAGCAATGTTGCGCAGGAAGCTGCGGCGAGAGATCTTGCTCTTCATTTGGTTACCTCTTTTCTTCTTTTGCACCGGTCTTGTGTAGGCCCGGCGCTCTTGTTACAAGTTTAACAGGTTTCGGCAAAGATTTGAAATACCAATAATTTGCCCGCTTATAACTTAAACGCATAAGGCGGTTGATTTTGCACAAGAAATTTGTTATACTCTTGGCAAGGTTTCACAATTTTTGATGCAGGCAGGAGAAAAAGCGTATGACATTGCAGCAGATCATGTACTTTCAGCGGGTAGCCCGCTCCGGCAGCTTTACCAAGGCGGCGCGAGCCTGCTTTGTGTCCCAGACGGCCATCAGCCGCCAGATCTGCGCCCTGGAAGAGGAGCTGCATGTCACCCTGCTGGAGCGCGACACAGCCCATGTCAAGCTGACGCTGGCCGGGGAGTATTTCTTCCAGCAGGTCAACGAGCTCACGGCCCGGCTGGAAGAGGTCGTGACCCGGACCCAGACCATCGCCCAGGAGCAGCAGACCCACCTGACCCTGGGCATCCCCACCATCCTGGAGCAGCACGCCATCTCCCAATTGCTCCGTCAGTACCACAGCCTGCACCCGGAAGTGCAGCTTGCCACCGTGACCGACTCCCGGCAGCAGCTGGTCAGCCAGCTGGTGGACCGGAAGATCGACCTGCTGGTCGCCATGGATTTTGACCTGCCCGATCTGGAGGGGCTGGACAGCATCATCCTGCAGCAGGTGCACGCCACCTGGCTGCTGCCGACCGGCCACCCCCTTGCCGGAGCGGAAAAGATCGCGCCGCAGCAGCTGCAGGGCGAAACGCTGATCCTGACTCAAGAGGACCCCCAGGGCAACACCGAGGAGCTGCTGCGCCAGTACTACAATCAGCTGGGTCTGAAAGGAAACCCGGTCCTTCACACCCGGACGCTGGAGGAGCTGTTCCTGCTGGCCAGCGCCGGGGTGGGCATCGGCCTGCTGCCCTCTTCCGCGCCCAAATACCTGCGCCCGGACCTGTGCAGCGTGCCCATCGACGGCCCGCAGTGGAGCTTCAGCTTTCTGCTCATTTCCCGCCGGGAGCGCAGCCGCGCCAGCGTGCGCGCCATGTTTGAACTGGCAGAACATTTATAAGGCAAAAGGATCCCCCGGTCCGCCTGCAGCGTGGACCGGGGGATCCTTTTGCCGTAAAACACAACAAAAAGCGTTCTGAGAAATCTCAGAACGCTTGGTGGTTGCGGGGGCCGGATTTGAACCAACGACCTTCGGGTTATGAGCCCGACGAGCTACCAGACTGCTCCACCCCGCGATATTTACTTTTCGCTCATCAGCTGTTCGCTGACTGCTCAAGTATAATACCACAGGGTGGGAACAATGTCAACCCCTTTTCCCCAAAATTTTGAATTTTGTGCAGGAGGGGCTTGCCGCCCTTACTTTTTCCGCTTTTTGCGCCAGACGGCAAAGCCTGCGGCGGCGGCCGCGACCACCAGCACCACCGGCCAGGCACCGGCCAGCCAGACGGCCAGCTGCTGCAGGCCGTTTACAAAATTGGACCAGCCCTGTGCAAAGGCTGCACCGACGCTGCCCAGGAAGCTCTCATCGGTGGGGGTGTAGTTCTGCACCTCGCTCAGGTTGACGTACACGGTGCACTGCTGCACCTGATTGCTGTACCAGTCCAGCTGGCTCTGCCAGCTCTCGATCTGGGACTGCACGTCGGTCAGGCTGGTCTCGATCTGCAGCAGGTCGGACAGATTGTCGGCCTGGGCCTGCAGCTCCTGCAGACGAGTGCGCTGGGCTTCCAGATTGGCCAGCCGCGTTTCCACGTCCATGTACTGGGTGGTCACATCGTCGGCCTGCTGGCTCTTGTAGGTCACATTGCCCGCCTGCGCCACAGCATCCAGAAAGCTCTGGTAATTTTCTTCCGGCACACGGAAGGTCAGGTTGACGCTGCGGCTGGACCCGACGTCTGAATATTCACTGCTGGGTTCCAGATACCCGCCTGCGTCATTCAGGGCAGCATCCAGTGCGGCGCGGGCCGTGTCGTAATCCTTGCTTTCCAGGGTCAGGTTGGCGGTGTAGATGATCTTGGGGCTGGTGCTGGCCTGCCGGTCCTCGGCGGCAGCAGCGTCGTTCTCCGAAAGGACATCTGTACCCACATTCATGCGGTCCGTCGCACCGGCGTCCAGACTGTAGGTAGCCGCTTCCGGGGCGTCCAGCATGGCCTGCTGGGCGGTAAAGCCACCTGCGGTGGAAGCTGCGGAACTATTGGCCGAATACAGAGCCATGTTGCTGCTCTTTGCACCGATGTCCAGCATTCCGGTGCCCAGCACGTTGTAGCCCACCACGCACACGGCCAGACAGGCGGCCAGCGCGCCCACCGGCTTTGCAGGGAAATGGATGAGCTTTGCCTTTTTGGGCGGTTCCTGCGGGCGCACGACAGCCGTGTTGTCTGCCTGCGCCGGCATCATCGGGCGGTTCTTTTCCTCTTCGGGCAGGGTACCGGCCATGGCCAGCAGCTTTGCCTTCAGATCTTCCGGGGCGTGGAGGTCATCCGTTTCCATCTTGTACTCATACCACCTCATCTTCGATCTCCTCCTTCAGCATCGTCTGTAACTGTGCCCTCGCCCGTCGCAGCCAGCTCAGCACCGTGTTGGTGGGCACCTTCAGCATCCGGCCGATCTCCGCCGTGGTGTACCCTTCATAATAGTGTAAGTAAATGGCGTTGCGGTAATTCTCCGGCAGGGCCTTCACTGCATCCAGCACACTGCCGTCCTCCATCTGTTCCGGTGCGGGCAGGTTCTCGTCCAGTTCGGTATCCTTCTGGTGCGCCGCACGGGTCAGGTCCCGGCAGCGGTTGATGGCCACCCGCAGCAGCCACGCCTTGAGATGCTCCTCACTCTCAAAGCAGCCCTCGTAATGCAGGAGCTTTTCAAATACATCCTGCACCACATCCTCGGCATCGGCCGTGCATCGGCAATTGTGCACGGCCGCGCGGTAAACGGCGTCGCTGTATCGCTGCACCGCCAGCGCGAACACTTCGTTTTTGGTCAGCTGTCCCATTGTTCAAACTCTCCTTTGACGCCCTCAACGGGCACAGTGGAAATACTTTCCACGGGGACATTTCACTCAAGAAACGGTTGAGCAGTCCCGATTATTGCGTATCATTCATAAACGTGCAACAAAACTTTTTTCACCCCGCCGCAGCGGCGTATCGGTTTTAGTATACCATGAACCCCTGCAAAACAAAAGAGGGAGCCGCCGCGTCTGCGGCAGTTTCCTCGCTGCTTCATTCTTTTTCCGGCCGGTCAGCGGCGGTAGACCCGCTGCAGCAGCGCCACCCGCTCTGCCAGAAAGGTCTCGGCCTTGGGGTGGGTCAGCCAGCACTTGCCCGCCGGGCTGCCCACCAGCCGCCGCCCCAGGGCTGCCGGGTCAGCGTCGATGGCCTCCACATCCTGCACGGTCAGCTGCAAAGTGAGTGCCGCCGGAACATCCGGCAGCGGCGGCAGCGGATCCTCCCACACAAAGGGCGGCAGCAATTGCAGCGCCGTCACGCTGCGGGTGCACTCCTCGGTGAGCAGCAGCGCCGCCGGGGCACCGTCGGCCACTACCTGCAGGCTGCTGTACAGCACCTGCATCTGCACCGCCGCCTGCAGGCGGACAAAGCCCTCCCCTGCCTGCGGCGCAAGACGCAGATACTCCCGCGCTTCTTCCGGGTAGATCCGGCGCGCCGGGGCCTGCAGGCTGGCATACAGGGCAGGCAGCGCAAAGCAGCCTGCCTTGTCCAAAGCCTGCTGCACCAGCTGATAGAATTCGGTCAGCGGATGTGCCGGGTCCGGCTGTGCCATGCCGAAATCCGGCCGTGAAACGTGTCCTCCGCCCATACAGTCTTCCTTCCGTTCTCTCCCCTCTCCAGTCAATTGTAAACCCTGCGCAAACTTTTCTGTTGACCATTTGTCCGTTCACAGGCTATACTCTTGCACAGAACTGCCTTGCAAATTTTTTACAGAGGGGAATTTTACTATGAAAAATCAAAAAATCACCACTTACCAGATGGCCGTTACTGCGGTGATGGCCGCCGTGCTGTGCGTGCTCGGCCCGCTGACCGTGCCCATCGGAGCCATTCCCATCTCGCTGGCAAACTTTGTCATCTGCCTGACCGCCTGGCTGCTGGGCCCCAAGTTCGGCACCCTGAGTGTCGTCATTTATCTGGCCATCGGCCTGATCGGCGTTCCGGTGTTCTCCGGCTACGGTGCCGGTCTGGCCAAGGTGGCAGGCCCCACCGGCGGCTATCTGGTGGGCTACCTGCTGCTGGCTTTCATCGGCGGCCTGTTCATTGAAAAAAGCAATGGCCAGCCGGTGGTCTCCGCCGTGGGTCTGGTGCTGGGCGATGCCGCCTGCTACGTCCTGGGTACCGCCTGGTTCGTGTTCCAGATGCAGTGCGACCTGGGCTATGCACTGGCTGTGTGCGTGTATCCCTTCATCGTGCTGGATCTGGCCAAGATCGTGGTGTCCTGCATTGTGGGTGCCCTGCTGCGCAAGCGTCTGGTGCAGGCCGGTGTGCTGCATCTGAAAGAAGCCTGAGCCAAAACCTAGCTCCCATCCTTTAAAAGCCGTGCTCCCTGCCGATCTGTCGGCGTGGGAACACGGCTTTTTTCCTTATTTCTGAGGCAGTTCCTGCACCACCGGTTCTGCCGGGGGCGGCGTCAGGGTGGAATGCTCCAGCACAAAGGCCGTCGCCTTTGCACGCATCAGGCGCTGGCGCACCTTGCGGGCATCGTTGGCCGGGAAGGTGCGTTCCCCGTCCAGTTTCTCATTCCAATCGGTCAGGGCGGCTGTCACCTCGGTTTCCGTGGGCTGCAGGCCCTCTGCTTCCGCTACCAGCAGCAGCCCCAGCCAGCTGCGCAGCTTGCGTTCCGCCTGGGTGTGCAGCCAGGTGCGGAACTCTTCCACCGTCTGGCCCCGCACCTTGAGGAACTGATCAAAGTTGATGCCGTTGGCCTGCAGGCTCAGGTTGAACTGCCGCTGCTCGGCGAAGTAGTTGCCGCCCACCAGCTGTTTGGGCAGAGGACCGGTCACCTCGTCCCCCAGCTGCCAGATGACTTCTTTTTCCGCGCGGGCCTTTGCCTGCACGCAGCGCTGGGCGTAGAGTTTCCGGGCCACCTGCTGACGCAGGGCGGCCTTTCCAGCAGCATCTGCCGCACGCTCCTCATCGCCATGATGACGGTTGATCTCCATTTCAATGGTAAGCTGCCGGATGAGGTGCGGCTCTACCGCCTGCACAAAACCGGTGTACCGGCCCAGCGTCAGCGGCGGCAGGGCATAGAACTGCGCCCCGGCCCGGAACCCTTCGGCCCGGTTCACGGCCAGCAATTCAAAGTCCGGGTCGGTCACCGGCGTAACGCCGTACTCCGCCGCGATCTGCTCATACAGAGCCGAAAAGCCCTCCAGGATGGTGCGGTTCACCGCCGCCGTCAGCAAGGCCTCTTCGGCCTGCGGGGCGTCCGGCACAGCCTGCTCGGCCGTGATGGCCCGTTCAAGCTCTTCGGCATCCGCCGTAAATACCAGCCGGCAGTCCCCCGGCTCTGCCATACCAAAATGTTCCAGTTTCATCTTATAGTTCCTCCCCTCACAGCAGTGCGAACATCAGCACCAGCAATGCCACGCCGATGCCTGCGTACAGCGCCTCGGCACCCAGCACCGACTTATCGCCCTCCACATACATTTTCTCCGGGGCTTCCGGGTCGTAGTACAGAGTCACCACGCTGCCCTCGGCAAAATCCTTGCTGCGGGAGGGTTTGGGGTACTGCAGCCGGTGGCTGCCGCCCGCCGTGGTGAACTCCAGCACATAGGCCGTGCCGTCCCGGCTCTGCACTGTGCCAGTGATGCGTGCCTGTACTTTTTCGCCGTTCGTGCAGAGACTGCGCCGCTGCCGCACACTGCGCAGCGCCATGTAAAACATGATCAGTGCACCCACCAGAAAGATGATTCCGTTTGCCATATGCATTCCCTCGTTTTTATCATTGTACGGGAAGCGCCCCGCCGCGTAGCTTTTATTGTACCACACTTTAATGAATTTTTCGCCCCACAGCTGCTGTACGGACTGCATCAATTTCCATGCAAAAATTTGTCAGAAAAATTTGAAAATAGGTGTTGACATTTCTGTTGCATCTGGTATAATAACTATCGTTCCGAGCGACACAGCTCACGAACAAAACAGAATATGCGGATATGGCGGAATTGGCAGACGCGTTAGATTCAGG
>OGKF01000379.1_pt1 | contig 25828 bp, 49 predicted proteins | sample 1572391 | NCBI WGS metagenome assembly OGKF01 (sample SAMEA2582095, study PRJEB24529) | metagenome | biome: Human gut stool | place: China | collected 2011
TATCAATCGGTTACAAGTTTAAAGTAAGCACTCATAATGTTTTTGTATAATATGAAAAGGGGTGCTTGTGAAAGTACTCCTTTTGTATATCATCTGTATACCTACCTGATTAGTTATCAGCACATTATTTATACGGAAAAATAATTATCCGTATAATACCTGACAGGTAGGTATACAATGGATATGTTGTAGTTTTGTTACTATTTTGTTACCGAAAATTTGCGAGTAACAAAAAAATTGCTTATCTTTGCAGCAAATTAATAAATGTAGGCTTATGGGAAGGAAGAAAACAATCGACAAGGAGCCAGTCACTATCAGATTCAAGGAACTTGCCAACGGAAACAAGAGTATCTATCTAGACATCTATACGGACGGAAAGAGGAGTTATGAATTTCTCAAACTATACCTCATCCCAGAGGTTGGTAGAGAAAGGGCGAAGGCGAGGGCGAAGAATGCTGAAACAATGGCTAGTGCGAATATCATCAAGGCTCAGAGGGTTCTCGACTTGAAGAACCGAAAGGCAGGAGTGTTCAGCAGTAACAAGAACATGCGCTTGATAGAATGGTTAGACATCGTGAAGGTTGCCAAGCAGAAGGCAAGTAGGTCGGATGAATCCAGCAAGACCATTGAGAATGTGAAGAAGCACATCATCAAGTTTTGTGGCGAGTCTACCAAGATGGTTGACATAGACAAGAAGTTTTGCATGAAGTGGATAGAGTATCTGAGGACTGCCACCAAGAGAGGTGGGCAGCCGTTCAGCGAAGTAACCAAGAAGGTGTACCTTACTTGTTTTGGTACGGTTCTGAATCAGGCTGTCCGTGATGGCATCATTCAGATGAATCCCCTATCGCTCATAGACCCAAGCTATAAGTTCGGGTCTCCTGAGAGCGAGCGAGTATACCTTGATATTGAAGAAGTGAAGAAACTGGCTGCAACGGAATGCTACAGCCAGCACACCAAGCAAGCATTCATGTTCTCATGCTTTTCAGGTCTTCGTATCTCAGACATCAGGAAGCTGAAATGGAGCGATATAGAAGAGGTGAAGAATCCTGACGGAAAATCATCCTACCGCCTGACCAAGACGATGGAGAAGACTCAGCGAGTTGTCAGCTATCAGCTATCCAACGAGGCGATGAAATGGTTGCCTGAAAAGACTAAAGACGAACTGGTATTCTATGAACTATGCCAGCAGCCAAACATCAACTATCATATTAAGGTATGGGCGAAGGCAGCAGGAATCAAGAAGAACATATCCTTCCATACCGGTCGGCACACCTTCGCCACCATGATGCTCACGCTGGGAGCCGACATCTACACCACCAGCAAGCTGCTCGGTCACTCCCGAATATCCACTACCGAGATATATGCTAAGATTGTGGATAAGAAGAAGGATGAGGCGATGGGGCTGATTGATAAGTTCTTCGATAAGGAATAAAAAATCTCTGTAAGGTAGCCAGCCTTGCAGAGATTAAAAGTTAAACTATGTAATTTGCTTCTGATTCTCAGGAGAAAAGCGTAATTTTGCCTCATAAACTTTTAAATGATTGGCTTATGAAAGAAGACATAAGATATATAAAGATATTATTGAACATCATCATTTTTTTACTGAGTTTTGTATTAATTGGCATAACCACGCTAGGAAATATACTAACGAGATTATTGCCGTAATTACAGAAGACAATTTTACAACTCTAGATTTCCAAACATTATCAGGGTTATACTTAGATTCTCTCCAGAACTTTTCTATCTGAGATTCACCTGACTCAGATAGTTCTATTCTATGGGAGTACTTTGTTGTATAACCCAATTCTTCTACTATGTGAATTGGACTCAGCCATTTTTGATTGCAGCATTCTTTGTCCGCTTCCTCTAAATCAGCAGAGCCTAGATTTGCTTTCTCGTTTAATATAGAAAGAATTTTCTCTTCCTTTTTTGTCCGCTCTTTCTTATATTTCAGAAGCACATACAGCTTCTGTTCGTTAGTTATCTCTGCCATTTTACTTTTCTAGTTGGGAAAATATTTTTTTCTAGTTTGGGAATTTAGATGATTAGAAATCAGAATAATCTAAAGTAATATTAAGCATCGGTCTGTCGTAAGCATCTTTATAATTTGCCCTAAACTTCATTCCTGTGCCCTTCATAAACCATTTCCATTCATCACGTTTCAAATCATAATTGCCACTAGCGAACATTCTTCTAGCAGACTCCTTGAATGCAGAACGCAACTCGCCATGAAGTTCTATCAGTTCATTCTCTGAAAAATCATCAGAATCTACATCAAGCTGATAATACGCTGTCAGAGTCCAATTAACGAAACTTACAGCATAGAACCTTGTGTAATCATCCACTTGTATTGGCAACTGTTGATTCAAGTCCTTACAGAAATTCATGTAATTCTGCTTAATCTCCATTTGTTCCTTAACACTCGGCCTCTGTGCCTGCACTCCAATTATCATAAAGAGTGTCAGCAATAATAAAAATAATCTTTTCATATCTACCACATTTAAATTAATAACATATCTTGCAAGGAGTTCTGCCCATATTCTCAGCTTCCTCCTCACTTACCTCTTCTATTTCTCCTGAGCAGCGAGAGAGACCTTTGCAGTCTCGGTCGCAATGGTAACGCTTTGATGAGCCGCCAGTACAGATATACACATTATCACTAGAGCCAGCCGACTTTACAGCAGACTCCTTCTTCTCAGGTTCCACGTCAGCAGACTTCTTGGAAGAACTGCTGCATGATGCCATCAGAATAATGGCTAAAAGTAATACTATATGTTTCATACTAAAAACCATATTTTTTATCCAAAGCTTTAGCATTAGCATATTTTTTTATTTCTGGGTCAATATCATCTTCCGTAAAATTACTTTTATCATCAGAGTCTGCCACCCAGTTAACCCCAGTAGGCTTACGATATTTGAAATTCTCTAAGTAATCATAAATATCATCATCAATACATATATGACATGATTTTTTCAGCAAAGACTTATCCATATCTTTTAATAGTATTCTCTTTACGCCTGAGCCACATTTAATGCTTCTTGAAACATCAACATCATCACCATCCTCATCTGTAGCATATCCACTAAGAGTTCCACCTTCATTTATTGCACCACAACGTAATTCTGTATGCAATACTCCAACTTGGTCAACATAAACGTATTTACCTACTCTATTGCAAGGCTTTTTGCTTTCTGCATCTTTCTTTGCTTGTGCAATAGAATCAGCAATCTCCATTTGCCGTTCTACTTTTTTCTTTTCAGCAGCTTCATTACTCTTTATTTTAGAATAAGTAATACCTCCAACACCAATTATTAATATCAAAACAATCCAAATCAAACAAGATTTATCCATATCTACCACATTTTAATTATCCTACATTTGCTTTACTCATGCCACCACCCAAGATAGATAGTAGCTGGTCATAGCGTTTCTCCAGTTCCTCGTACTTTGCCTTCCAGACAGAATCGTCCTGATGAGGTTCGACAACTTTTGGTTCGTCATGATGAGGAGTCTCAGCAACCATATAAGATGAATAATCTGCATCTTGGTTGCTATACATAGTACCTACCCCACGCATCAACCACTCAGCAGACACGTCAGGAAAGGCAGTCAATATCTTCTCTACGATATTGGCAGCTAAAGTTCTATCACCTCTTAACTGAGGATTTAAAGTAGCTTGCGCCACATTAATCTGTTTAGAGAGAGCGTTAACGGAAATAGATTTATCTTCTAAAACTAACTTAACTCTCTGATAAATAGTTACTTCCATACATTTTACATTTATAAATACTAACTAATTAATCTTAAAGGATTAATCTTTTTCGAGAAAATGTTTGGTAGTTTACTCGGAAAAGAGTACCTTTGCACTCGTAAACAACAAGTTGCTTAATTGTTAGAAGCAAAAGTACAACAAAAAATTAAGATATGCAAGTAAAAAAGATAAAAATTATCAAAGTTTCGCCCGAAGGACGTAAAAAACTTGCTGAGCGGTATAGATGCAGAAGGGAAACCATCTACAACGCTCTAGGTTTTAGAAGTCAGAGCAAACAAGCCGAAAGCATCAGGCATGATGCCTTGAATGAGTTCGGAGGTGTTAAGGCAGACAAGGTAGTGTTCTACTAATAATAAAGAAGGAGGAATCCTATGAATGAAATTTCAACTATTGTAGATGGTGACCGAATGACATCACTACAGATTGCAGAGATTACTGGCAAGGCTCACAAAGATATAATGAGAGCCATCCGAAATATGGAGCCAGCTTGGGAAAAGGTGCAAGAGCGCAAATTTGCGCTGATGCAAGAAGAGATTGAAATTAGTAATGGTGGTCACAAGATGAGACCTTACTTCTCTCTCAATAAAGAAGAGTGTCTCTACATCGCCACCAAGTTCAACGATGAAGCGAGAGCCAAGTTGATTAAACGATGGAAGGAACTGGAAGAGCAACATCAAAAGCCATCCGTTCCTCAGAACTATCTCGAAGCTCTCAAATCTCTGGTCAAGGCTGAGGAGGAGAAACAGCAGCTAGCTTTGGAAAATAAGAAGCAGCAGGAACAAATCGTCACTATCAGCAAGACGAACATGGAACTCGGCAACAAGATTACCGAAATGCTGCCTAAGGTCAGCTACTACGACAAAATCTTGCAGAGTAATGCCACTATGACTGTTACTCAGATTGCTCAGGACTACGGAATGAGTGCCATTAGGTTAAACAATGAGTTGGAGTCTATGAGAATCCAACACAAGGTAAGAGGTCAATGGATATTGTTTGCCCAGTTCTTAGAAGGTGGATATGTTCACAGCAGAGCAGTAGACATATTAAGGAGTGATGGTCGGCACGATGTGAAGTACAACACCGAGTGGACAACGAAAGGAAGAATCTTCCTATATGAATCACTCAAAGCGAAGGGCATTCTCCCCTTGATAGAGCAGGAGAACACTCCCAGCGATAAGGGCACTGGTGGAACAGAGCCATCCAAAGCAGCTGGTGCCAGTCAACAAACCCTCAAATTCGACTGATATGATAGACCCAGAGATTAAGGAGCAGCTAGACCGCATCGAGCAGTATTCGCTCATAGCTGCAAAGAATGTGCTCAACATTAATGAAGCTGCAATCATTCTTGGTATGACGGTTAGAGGAGTGAGAGAGAACGTCAGGAACCGCATCATTCCTTGCTATAAACCAAACGTCAACCGACTCTACTTTAAAAAGAGCGAGTTGGAAGAGTGGATGACTCAGAACCGCAGAAAGAGCATGGCAGAGTTGAAATCAGAGGCAGCAGCCTATTGTTTTACCCATTAAACAGATAAACTTATGATAGCAGATGTAATGTTGGTAGCCAGCGTAATAGTTTTCGCTGTTGCCGTTAAGGAAATCCACTCCTACTTCAAGGAAGTAGGCAAGTAAGATATATGGAGATTGAACCTCACAAGAATAGTTAAGTATTAAGTTATTAATGTGTTAAGTCTTATAATGTTTCAGTCATCGAAAACAGCAGAGGTTTTTTGGAGTTTGCTACTCCCAGTCTCCACTATAACTTTGTCGTTATAATTTTACATGTTTTAAGTTTTTTACCCAGCGCAAGTAGCTCAGTTGGTCAGAGCAAGAAGGTTCACCCACCTTCAAGTGTCGTTGGTTCGAGTCCAACCTTGCGCCCAATTTAGCCCGATTCCAAGGCTTTGTATCGGATAGGATAAACCTTCCTAGAGAGGTACACGTACCCAAAAGGAGCATCATTAACCACAGATGGTGCTTAGACGTGGAAGTGGCAAGCGAGTACATACACCTGATAGGTGGAATTTGGAAAAACTTGGAGTTCACTTGTGAAGAAGCAGACCTGATGCCGTGACCCTTATATAAAGGGTAGCATCTAAAGGTAGGAGCGCACAACTACAAATCGGTTCTAATGCAGCCAGCACGCTTTCTTTTTTCTATTCGGTTTAATAGTTATAATTGGTTATTTTATAGAAATCAGATATATCACAATATGTGCGATTACTAGTGCTGGGAGTCCTAAGCCTCCATAAATGCAGAAGGGAACCAAGGAGCGATTCAGCATCCGGCAAGATTGTGTAGATGTCGCTCCACGGAGGTGGCTGTTTTTATCATATTCATTTTACTGCCCCTCCTTTTCTAAAGGAAATTGCAAATATTGACATATTAGTGTGTTTCATACAGATTACATTTTCGATGCGGTAGCGACCGCTCAGGTTAAACTAAAATAAAATAACTCGCCCCACCATTCGTGAGAACCGTGGGGATTTTTAATTTGAACATTTAAACCATATGAGATATAAAGCAAATAGTTGTCACGATTGTCTCTTCGCGACCATGTGTGACAACCCGAATAAGAACCCAGATGGTGGCTACAAATGCAGCCGCTATGAATGGAAATATCAATAACAACTTAATACATATAAGATATGAAAGAACTTATCGCAATTCAGTCAGAACTGAAAGCCCCGAAGAGTCAGTTCAACAAATTCGGTGGCTACAAGTATCGCAAGGCTGAGGACATCTTAGAAGCTGTCAAGCCTTTGCTAAAAAAGCAGAAATGCACGCTAACCATTACAGATGATATTGTGATGGTAGGCAACCGCATTTATGTTAAGGCTACCGCCACTATCAAGAACGAGAAGGGCGAGTGCGAAACAACAACTGGTTGGGCTAGAGAAGAGGAAACCAAAAAGGGTATGGATGGCAGTCAGATTACTGGAGCATCATCCTCTTACGCTCGAAAGTATGCTCTCAACGGTCTCTTTGCCATTGATGATAATGCTGATTCTGATACCACCAACGATGGGCAGCATCAGGAAGCGCAGCAGCAAACACAGGCTCAGCATCCAACCGCTCAGGCAGCACAAGCCGTACAGCAGCCAGCAACACCCCAGTATCACACAAATGACTTGAACGAAGGATTGGCATACCTTAGCAGATGTGTCACGAAAGACAATCTGATATGGGTAGTTCAAACATACAAGCCGCTCACCGTCAACCCTCAGTTCATGCAAGCAGTATCAGCTAAGAAGAAAGAATTAGGATTACAATAATATGACAGAAACAACAAAGAAAATCAGCCTGAATGTGCCAAATGTCACATTTATAGAAGAGACGCACCAGTACTTCATCGGAAAGAAGGAATTGAAAGGTGTGACGGGAACGCTCATCAAGAAAGCCTTCCCCGATACCTACAAGAATATTCCTGAGTCAGTACTGAAAAAGGCAGCAGAGCGAGGAGGTCTTATCCATAACACCTTTGAAACCTTCTGTTCTATCTTCGATGCAGACATCAAGCAGTACCCGAACCCTACAGAAGAGCTTCAAGCCTTCCATAGCATGTTAGTCTCATTCGGTTTGCATTATGTCGCATCCGAATATCTCGTTACAGATGGAGAGAACTTTGCATCTGCTATTGATGGTATCTTCGCTGATGAAGAAGGCAACATCTATCTGGTAGACTACAAGACCACCGCCACCCTCCACTACGACAACGTATCGCTCCAGCTATCCATCTATGCCAAATGGTTCGAGGAGCAGAATCCTGACTTGAAGGTGAAGGAGATTGTCTGCATGTGGTTCAAGAACGGACAGAGCAAGTTCCAGCCACTCCCTAGGGTATCAGATGAGCAGATAGACGAGTTAATCAACGCTTATCTCGCTGAAGATGCAGAGTACCAATATAAGGTGGAAGTTCCTGAGCAGTTTTCGGCACTAGAGCAGGAGTACAGACTAGTTTCCGCTCGTATGGATGCCCTGAAAATTAAGCAGGATGATTTGAAGGAGCAGATAATGAAGATGATGGAAGACAATAAGCAGAAATCCATCAAGACCAACATCGGTTCTTACTCTTATGTGGCAGCTACCACCAAGAAAACCTTCGACACGAAGCTGTTCAAAGACACGGAGCCAGAACACTACGAGTACTATCTGAAAGAAACGACCACCAAGCCGTCAATAAGAATCAAACTTAATTAAGTATAGATATGAACGTAAAGTTTACAGGCAAGATTATTGCAGCAGGGCAAGTTCAAATGGGAACTTCCCAAAACGGAACCCAATGGAGTTCTTGTGAATACACTATCGAAGAGTTGAACGAGCAGTACCCTTCAAGAGCCGTTATCTCGGTATATGGCTCAGACAAGTTGCAGCAGTTCAACATTCAGTTAGGAGAAATCATCACCGCCCACATCGGATTGAAGGCACGCCAGTCTAAGGAAGGACGTTGGTTCAATCAGTTGGACTGCTGGAAGGTGGAGCGACCAAATGGTCAGCAGCAAGGTCAGGTTGTCCAGAGTCAGGTTGGTGCAGCACCTCAGCCAGTTGGTGGGTATTACCAACCACAGCAACAGCCAATACCTCTGAGCCAGCCACAGCAGTTTCCCACTCAGGTTAATGCAAGCGGTCAACCTATTCAGCAGAACGCTCAATATGCAGGTGGTCAGCAGCAGGGTCTTCCCTTCCCTGCCCCAAATCAATAATATATAAGGTATGGAAATCCATCTAGTAAGAACCTCCACTGGTCTTCGCCCCTACACGGATGATGATTACGAGGAAATGAAAAAGATAAAGGTTGGTTCCATCGTCAAGGCAAACATAGTTCGACCAAGGAACATCAAGTTTCATCGCAAGTTCTTCTCCCTTATCAGAGCAGCATGGGATTGTCTAACCGAGCAGCAGCGCACAAACCTACGTTCTATAGACACTTTCCGTGAGCAGCTTCTGATAACATCAGGATTCAGCGAACCGCTTTACGACCTCAACGGACAGAAGTTCTTGGAAAGAGCCAAGTCTATCTCCTTCGCCAAGATGGATGAGCCAGCCTTCAATGAAGTATATAGTAGAGTCTTAGACACCATCCTCACGATACTCTATGCAGATGGTGTTACAGAAGACGAATTTAATAATATTTTACAAAATTATAGTTGATATGACACGTAGAAACGACAAGCGCAACAACAGACGTAATCGTCAGCGCAACAACACCCCAGAGTTACCACCATTTGCACAGATGCTTTTCGGAGCAATCGTTGGCAAAGGTGTAGACATGATTGCCAAGAAGATGGCAGAGATTGCCGAGGAAGAGACTCCTGATATTCATGCAGAAGGCATCAGTAATCAGGACGTTACCAACATCAATAACGGAAAGGCAACCTTATCTAAGTTGCGCATTCCTGCTGATGGTTCGGCAGTAGAGTACCCTATCCCTGATAACCTCCAGTTCTTCTTCGATGAGGAAGGTAAGTTGATGGTTCGTCAGAAGATTGAAGGAGACGAGAATCCTACTGATGCAGGGGAAGGCAAGCCTATCACTTATGATGATATTTGCGATAAGTTTTTCTTGAACAAGAGAACATACTGGCTTGATAATAAGAAAATCGACTATATATATTCAGATGAAAATAACTATAACGACTTAAACAACTGCACTAGCATGGCTCAGGCAAAACGTGTAGCTGCTTTCATCAAGTTGCAGAACATCGCCAAGTTTCTCAATGGTGACTGGAAACCGAACTTCGACAGAGACGATGAAAAATGGAATATCAATAAAGATGGTGATACATTTATCGAAATGTACACAAGAACATTGAACAAAGCGAGTGTTTACTTCAAGTCGCAAGAACTTACAAAGGAAGCCATCCGCTTGATGGGTGAAGATTCTCTCAACGACCTTTTCTCAACCGACTGGTAATGGCAAGCTACGCTGAAATCAAAGCAAAGCTACAGCAGGAAGGTAAGAAGATACGCAAGCGTTCATCCTACGATGAGCACAATTTGCAAGCCGCAGAGGTCAGGTATATCCGTGGGGTATATCCTGACCTTGAAGGAGTCTTCTTTGCCGTTCCCAATGGTGGCAAGCGAACCTCCCGACAAGCCGCATGGCTTAAAGAAGAAGGCATGAAGGCAGGAGTATCTGATATGCTGCTTCTGAAGCGCACCTCCCAGTACGGTTTCCTCTGCATAGAAAACAAAACACCGAAAGGTAGGCAGGAACCCGAACAGAAGGTATTCCAGTATGAAGTAGAACGACATGGTGGCAAGTACATCATCGTCCGCTCTATAGATGAATTTATCCAAGCAATCGACAATTATTTAAATGGTGAACTATGAGTGATATTAAATTTGATAATAGTTTTTTTAGAGATGAACCATCTCTTATAGAACAATTCTTAGTAGAATATCGGGAAAAAGCAGATGAATATATTACACAAGAGATTATTGCTATTCTTGAATCCAAAGGCTATAATGTAACCGCTCCACCCAAGGAAGTTAAAGACGAATATACCTTTGAGCGAGCATGGAACCTCTACGAAAAGAAGGTAGGCTGCAAGGCTAAACTGGAAAAGAAGTGGAACTCTATGAGCCAGAAAGACCGCAAGGCAGCTATAGAGTATATTCCATTATATGTGATTGCAACCGAGGATAAAAAATATCGCAAGAACTTCCAAACCTTTCTCAACCAGCGAGGATGGGAAGACGAACTCATCGGAGCAACACCACCGCCAGCAGCCGTTAACGAGCAGCCTTCTGAAATCAGCCAACTTATCGCAAAGACGAAGGCTGAACAGAACGTAACAAATGCGGATAAGGACAACGTTTTCAAGACACGCATCATTGGTATGATAGAGCTTCTGCAAAAGAATCCTCATAGCCTATGCCGAAAGCAGTTGGAGATATACCAAGCAAATGGAACCTTGGAACGCTTGGGCATCCAATGGAATCCATAAACCACAAATCTGTTTACCAAAATGATAGCAATCAGTAAGTACAACAAGCAGCATCCTCTCAGAGTCTTTGAGGCATTCGCTGGCTATGGCAGTCAGAGCCTAGCCTTCAAGTACCTCAAAGATAAGCATCCTGAGTTCGATTTCAAGGTAGTGGGCTACTCAGAGATAGAACCATCAGCCATCCAAGCCTACGGACTACTGCACGGAAGAGACATACCTAACTTCGGAGACGTGACAAGGATAGACTGGAATGAGGTTCCCGACTTCGACTTCATATCATGGTCTTCACCATGCCAAGATTTCTCCAATGCAGGACTTCGCAAAGGAGCAGAGGAAGGCAGCGGCACACGCTCATCCCTTATCTTTCAGGAGAAAAGAATGCTGGCAGTCAAGAAACCAAAGTACGTTATGCTAGAGAACGTGAAAGGTCTACTCACAGATAAGATGAGGAAGTACTTCTTCCAGTACCTCAAAGACCTCGACTCCTTCGGTTACACCTCCTTCTACAAGGTACTGGACGCAAAAGATTATGGTGTACCTCAACATCGTGAACGTATCTTCGTTATCTCCATACTCAGAACAGAGGACGAGCCGAACCCAGAGTATCACTTCCCTTCGCCTATCAAGTTAGAGACAACGGTTGAGGACATCTTGGAAGACAACGTATCTCCCGAATATTTCCTATCCCAGCCCCTTCTCGAAAAGTATCTCACCAAAGCAGACATCAATGAATCAATCGAAAAACTCTACCCCGAAGATAGCAATACCGAAAACTGCTGATGGATGCTCGCCAACCATCACATCATCATTTGGTGCAGGAATCAGCATAGCCAATCTTCTTGGTGTTGACCATTTCCCTAAGGGGGGGGTACTGATAATCAAAAAGTTACAAGCAGAAAACTCCTCATCAACTCAGACGTAGATGGTTTAAGTAGAACCATCCGTACAAGTTATTATAAGGCTGGTTTTGCTAACTATATACATAACGATGGCAGAGCAGCCAACGCAGTTTTAATCATCAAGAAATTATAATGTGCGACAAAATTATAAAGCTAGCAAACCTCCAAATCAAAGGCAGGATAGAGCAGCAGACCAGAGTCTACTCCACCAAGGGAATCTCCCCTACTCTCAATTCTGCTATGGGTCACGGAGGTAATTGCATCCCACTATTCTTAATCGTCAAAGAGATATGACATTCGTAACCATAATGAACAAAGAAATCATTCACACCGCACCAAACGGAAAGAAATACTCCATCCAAATCAGAAAGTACACTCCAAGAGATTGTTTCCGACTGATGGGAGTTCACGAAGCTGATATAGACAAACTCCTGAGCAAGGAGAAGACTGGTCAACTCATTATCAGCAAGAGCAAACTCTATGCCCTAGCAGGAAATTCAATAGTAACCAACTGCCTGACCGCCATGTTCGAGGAACTGATTTTCCCATCAGGAAATCACTACCACGACAAGACTGGTCAGCTATCACTCTTCTAGCTTATGGATATTTTTGGATATATCAAGGTAGGCAAGCGCATCAGCAAAGCGCACAAAGCCATGTTCACCCACAAGACCATGGTAATATGGTACAAAGGCAACCCAATCATCGGAACAATGCACGATGGCTTGTGGTATCAACAAGACTTGAACGGAATGTGGGAACTATTAATGTTCCAGTCCGAAGTCACACACGTCTCATTTTTACCTTCGCCAAATGAAGACAGAGAAAGAAAAAATCCTAGCCATCATCGCAGAGATTCAGGCAGAGCGTGAAGCTGCCCACATCGTGCCGCCCCACGTCCTCACAGCAGAAATCATCAACCGAGGATTCCACCAGCCTTATCAAGCCCTCAACGAGTTGTGTGAAGAAGGTAAGATAGACTGGTGCCGCACCCTCAACGATATGGCATTCACTATCAGAAAATAATAAATCAAGAACAATATGGAAATTATAACGCAGAAAGAACTGGCATCCTTAGCAGAAGATGCTTTTAAGAATGCCGAAAAGCATGGTTTCTATACTGAGAGCACAGAAATAGAAACCGAATTGATGCTCATCATCACGGAAATGGCAGAAGCTGTTCAGGCAGACCGACACAATCGCCACGGAAGTATCGAAGACTATGAGAGCGAGATTCAGATGGGCAGAGATATTCCTACCGCCTACAAAAACGCTCTTGAAGGAACGGTTGAATCCGAGTTCGCCGATATTTCCATTCGTATCTTATCTCTCTTAGGATGGATGAACAGCAAAGAACCGATAATATTTAAAAGCGATTCTATCCTTGCTGACAAATATGAAGTTGCCAAATTTCAATGTCGTGTTATAAACATAATCAATAATGGCAGTATCGCAAAAGATTTGTACCGACTCAACGGACACTTTAGTTGGTTTGTTGGTAATGAGTCTTGCTATTGGTTCGTATCAGATACCCTTCAGAATATACTCATGAGTGTATTCGCAATCGCCCACATTCACAATATCGACCTGATGGAGTACATCAAGTTGAAAATGAAGTATAACGAATCGCGTCCGTACCTTCACGGATGCTTATATTAGGAGGACAGCAATATGTTTGGAATAGAACAGATTTCAAGAAGATGCTTAATGACTTTTAGTGATGGCAACAAGATTCAAGCTACCATCTACATTCCAAAGCCCACCAAGCCCATCTTCCCTGAGCAGATGGAGCGTCAGTTCATTGAGAGTTTTAATAATTCGCAACCTCTTGCAGTAAACAATGTTGTTAAGTGTCACATAATGAGGAATTAGTTATGGAAGATTTACCTATTGAGTCAGAAATCATCTTGAAGGTGGTAGAGACCGAAGAAGCCGATTGTAGTGGCTGTTTCTTTGATGAAATTGCAAACTGTATCAATATAGACATGTGTAATCGAATCAAGTGCGCATCAAATGAGCGAAAAGACGGAAAGAATGTTCTATTCAAAAGAGTAAAGTGATATGAAAGAAAAGATTAACATAGCGGAAATCCTTTCTATAGATGACTTACCAAATGAAATTTGGAAAGATATTCCTGAATATAAAGGTTTCTATCAAGTCTCTAATTTGGGAAGGGTTAAGTCATTAAAGAGATTTTTCAAGACAGGAAGAGGACGTATTGCAGAAACAAAGCTGAGAATTTTAAAACAAGCTGATTCTACAGATGGTTATAAAATGGTTGCTTTATGTATTAATGGAGAACAATTTACAAGAAGAGTTCATCGTTTGGTAGCTATGGCATTCATACCAAATCCGTATAACTATCCTGTAATCAATCACAAAAATGAAATAAGAACAGACAATAGATGTTCTAATCTAGAGTGGTGTACAGTATTATACAATGATACATACGGGAATGCTCTGGAAAAACGAAAAGAGCAGCTAAGTATAAAGGTGTATCAATACGACTCTTCTAAAAAACTTATTAAGATATTTCCGTCAATATCGGAAACGGCAAGAGTTGTTGGTTGTAATATAGCGTCTATATATTATCATATTAAACATAAGTGCAAAAAACCGTATCGTGGTTATTATTACCGCACTACTAATGATTTAAAAGGAGGTGAGCATGATTAGAGACGAAGCAAAGATAATTGTAACACCAACTGGTGTATCACTTGAAGAAGTCTTGACTAAAGAAGTAGTTAAGGCGCTCAATGAAGAAGCTTCCATCTATATGAATTATGAAATCCCAGAAGTAAAGCTTGGTGGCAACCCTCCTAGTGGCAAGGAAAGCCGTAGAACTAGAAGGATGTTAGAACTTAGAAAAAGAAAGGGTAGATTATGAATGATGAAAGCATAGATGTTAACATTAGTTTTATCAATACTGATAATTTCTCGGTATCTGTAAGGGATGGGTATATTTCAGTTATTGGTAGAATAACCAAGTCAGAGATGGAAAAATTTATAAAGGCTCAATATTTCGAGATTAAAGAGGTATTGGATAAAAATAGTAAGAAAGGAAGATAATTATGATAGACGATAAGAAAATAGAATCTGCCAAGGAAGAAATCTATGAAGATAGATTTCTGCTAAATGGCGAAGAGATAGTCTTCAACAATGATGAAAAGGAAGAAATGTTCTATGAGGGGGACATCAAAGAAGCTATTGGACTAGGTACTAAGTGGGCTATCAATGAGTTCTTGGACGATTTGAATAAATTGATTCATCCTGCTAGCGAAGTTCCTAGAAATGATAACGGAAAGATTCTCGCATTCTCAAAAGTGAATAGTAATAAGAAGCTCTACGATATGAACGCTATGTTAAATGAAACTGCTTGTGACACATATCAAGAAATGTGGGAAATTAGAGTTAGAGCATATACTTTTACTGATTGGGTATTTGTGGAAGAACTACTTGATTTAATTGTCAAAGGAGGTGAGTAATGAAAGAGCTTAAAGATTTAGTTGAGGGCGATGAAGTACTAGTTACAGGTATGTTTCATAGACGTATCGCCAAAATTGATAAAGTAACAAAGACTCAGATTGTTGTTGATAACGCTAGATTCAATAAGAATTCGGGTTGGCAATGTGGTAGTAATATCTGGAATCGTAGAAAAATATATGTTCCTACAGAAAAGGAAATATCAGATATTAAAGAAGAGAATCTTCGTAATACTCTCGTCTACGCTATCAGTTCTTTTGATTTCAAACGCTTATCAACAGATGAGTTAAAACAAGTGTACAATATTGTAAAAGTCAAAAAATGAAACAGAAATTATTAAGTATCAAATATAGGTTAGTTGCTTTGTGGTGGTTCTTAACAAGAAAGAACTACTACCTTCTGTCATACAATGGCAGAGTAGGTAAGACATTGGAAAGCACTAATATTGTAATTCCAGAGTTCATCGAATGGGTAAGAAAGAAGCATGGTGTGCCAACCAACCATGAGATAATCATGGAGTTGAAGAATATCGGCAACCTCTGTAGAAGCACAGATATTCTTGCCTATAATGAGATTAAGGCATTGATTGAGAAACTTGAAAAGTAAAGCGTATGAGTGTAGCAACACAAGTAAATTACCATTGCCCTTTCTACGGAAGAAAATGTTACCAATGCGGTTATTGGAATCGTAGAGGAAATGAGTGTGAGATAATAACTCATCAAGACAGAAAAATTTGATGTTTAACGCCTACGGGCACAAATTTAAAAATATGACAGAAATAGAATTATACAACGAATTACAGAATATAGAAGGTTGTTTAAAAATTGCGGATTCACAAATATTAGAGCTTCGCAAAAAGAAGAATAAGATAATGAACGACTTTCTAAGTTTGTTACCTTTTCAAGAAGGTGACAAGGTGAAAGATAAAAATGGCAATATCTTTATCATAGAATGTCTAAAAAGTGCCATGTCTCTTGGCAAGAATGAAATCAAGGTTCATTTTTTTATCCGAAAAATAAAGAAAAACGGAGAACCTTATCAATACGCAACCCAAGCTTGGGGAATTGATTATTTTTCTCTTGAGAAAGTAGTAGAGTAATAATCATCCTGCAAAGGATATAAATAGATAGATTATGAAATATAGAATTACAAAAGATGAAAAAGGCTTTAGAGCATTAGTTGGTAAACAAAGCAGATTTGGTGTTGAATTTAGATTTATCGAAGAAGATGAATCTACAAATCTTTATCGATGTGTTAGGTATTTTAAGACTAAAGATGATGCTATTGAGGCTTGCAAAGCACATCATAAGAAAATGGAATACGATAAGCTACCGAAAGTTGTTGATGAGTTTGAATTATAACCATCTCTTATGAGATATAAATATAAGTAATATGAAAAAGATTATTTTGGCAGCCTTAGTCGTTGCAAGTTTGTTCGCTTCTTGCTCTAGCGAGAAGACTTTTAAAAAGAAAGATGGCTCTACGATTACAGCAAAGCCTTATGGCTGGGCTAGTAAGGAAAACAAAGTAGAAGGTGTTAACTACGAGTTGAATGCTCCAGATGTTGTAGTATCTATCATCTTTGCCCCATCTGTTATCGCTCCAGCTTTGCTGACAGCTTACGATGTATGGGAGCCAGTATCATATACTGAGCCATCTAAGTAACTAACCACCCTCTCCTGCAAAAGGGAGAGGGTAAAAAGAAGAGAATATGAATATAAAGAAATTGGCTTATTTATGTGAAATAGTTGGTGCTTTTTTAGTATTTTTTGCTTTATTTTATGCACTATTTTCGGTATGTTGGGAACTTGGCACTATTGTTCTAGGTTCTGGATTATTTCTAATTGGACTTGCTCTTGAGAGCAAAGATTAAAAAGAAGAGAATATGGATGCAAGTAAAATAACATTAGTTGGCTATATTGTATATCTCCAAGGTATGTATAAACGATATGGCAACATAAGTATTACGCAATTAAAGCATATAGAAAGAAACAGAAAAAAGGAGGATAAGCAATGAGTAAGATTAAGGAATTATTAAGTCAAGCATACAGTCAGCTTGACGAGTACAATAAAGGTGGTGCTACTCAGCATAACCTTCTTTGGAAGGCAATGGGCAATATTGAGGATGCACTTAAAGAGTTGGAGGATTGATTATGAATCGTAAAGAAGCAGCAGAGCTGTTGCCAATAATCAAGGCATTCAGCGAAGGAAGGATTATCGAATTTTCTAGTATTACTGATGTAAGTAAAGCATGGAGAGAAGTTACAGATTTTCCTATTAGAATGATTAAAAATTTCAAGTTCCGAATTAAGCCAGAACCAATCTACCGCCCATTCAAGGACGCAGAAGAGTGCTGGGCAGAAATGCACAAACATGAGCCATTTGGGTGGGTGAAGACTAAAGACAAAGGAATTAGATTGTGTATGAGTGGATTGAATCAAAAAAGTGCTTTTACACAAGTTGGTTATAAATATGATGAAGCCTTTGATGAATTTATCTTTGCCGACGGCTCTTCATTTGGCGTAAAGGAGGAATAGTTATGGAAGTATTAAAAGATATAAGTCAGCTAACAAAAGGGTGTGGAGTAACATTTATTAAAAATGATATTTTTCACTTCTACGAGTACCTTATGGTACACCCTAATCGTGATACCTATTTTCTTTTTATAGATAACTGGTCGCAAGAAGTCGTACGAATATACATTAATGACCTCTTGTCAGGAGATTATTATGTTGGTAAGTACGACCAAATCTTCGTCTTGGAGAAGAGAAAAGATTTCTTCAAACGAATGGTAAAGAATTGTGATAAAAGAATTGAAAAACTTAAAAGTAAGTAATATGGAAGCAGGACAATTATTAGTGCTATTGTTGTCGTTTTGCGCTTTAGCATTACATATCAAGAATCGTAGAAGAAAGGGTTAGTTATGGACAAAACAAAATTACATGCATCATTACTCTTCCTGATGCTAAAACTGGAAGAGGCAAAGAGCAACCCAATGCAAGACAAGAACTTTGTTGCTGCATTGACGGAAGTGCTCAGATATTTCCGTGATAACGGAGAGTTAAAGAAAGCCTATGAGCTTCAAAAGGATTCATTGGCAGACTTGGCAAATAGTTCTTGGACGAAAGCACTAAAGGACTATGTTTCCTCCAAAAATCAGGAAGACGGAGTTGATACAAAGTTTCCTGATATAGATGAACTTATTAAGGAACTAGCATCTGATAAGTTCGTCGAAAAGAAAATCAAGGATATTCTTGGAGATAATGATGCAGATAGCGGAAAGGAGGAATAGTTTATGACTGAATTGTTATTTAACATTTTTCTTTTTTCTTGTACGACTGCTATAGGGTTTATAATAGGATATTATTATTCACGAAAGTAAGAATAGCGTATGAAAATAGAAATCAAAAGAGTAACGGACTGGCAGCGTGTTGTGGATGCTGCTCGGTTCACACAAGGCAAGGAACCGCTGGGGCATGAGCCTAGCGATGAGTTCAAAAAACAGATGATTCTCAGCGAGCATTCACCGCTCAGAGAATTGGAGTTCGATATTAAAATGTATGGCATACCATACTGGGTGAGCAACCATTTTGTTCGCCATGTTCATGCTCAGCCATTCGTTTCCACATCTAGACCAGATATTACTGGCTCCAAGGTATCTCGCCACGATATGCGGCAGGATGATTTAGTCAACTTGCAGTTATCCCTCAACGCTCAGGAGATTATCAATATCTCGAAGCTGAGACTCTGCAACAAGGCATCCAATGAGACAAGAGAGGTATGGTATAATGTACTTGATGAGTTAGCATGTATTGAACCTTTGCTTGCATCCGCTTGTGTTCCTCAATGCGTATACAGAGGGTTCTGCCCTGAGTCAAAATCATGTGGCAGAACTAAGTCAAACATATTTTCCGTTATAAGAAAATACTACAAAAGTCTAGAAACATATCAAAGCAACCAATGAAATATCCAAAATATAACGTCAACGAATTTGTCGGTGGGCACTTTGAGTACACCACTCCCTGCCCATTCGGCATCCAAGGCAAGTACACCAACGAAATACTATATGTAGGTAGCCTTGCTTGCCAGCGATGCGAGCACTTCCGAGGTATCAACAAAGAAGATGGTATCGTATCTTGTGGAATCGAATAGTTTTAAGAGTGCAGCCTATCTGCATTCTTCTTAATAATTAATCAAATTTTATATATGAATACAAAGAAAATCTCAATTATCCAGCGTATCAAGGAGAAGTTCCTTGGTAAGCAGTTCTTTATTGCAGTAATCGCTAACAAGGGAACCAGTTCCTACTTCGTCAACTCTACCATCTACCGCTCAGAGAAGGAGGTGAAGGCTTACAAGAAGTACATCACAACAGACGAGCGTATGAAACAGAGCTTCGATTTCGTAGGCTATTATGGATTCCGTTCAAAGTTCGACTTCCGCATTCCTCTTAGCGGAAAGCCAGTATCAGTAGAAGAGGCAAAGAAACTGGCAGAGAAGTAGTATGGGAAAATTGATAGACCTTACTGGACAGCGTTTCGGAAGATTACTCGTCTGCCGAAAATCTGATAAAGAGAACCACCAGCATGGTGCGTTCTGGATATGCAAATGTGATTGTGGCAGGGGTTGTACGGTTCTAGGTTCTGCTCTTCGTGACGGACGAACCAAATCATGTGGCTGTTATCGCTCAGAACGAGCATCTGCCATCATCACCAAGTATGGCAACCGCAATGGTAGACCCAAGCGGAAAGACAAAGTTAACGGATAATATCCATTTTATCACTTTTCATATTATATTTGCAACATGAAATTCAAGTATTTAATAGATAAAGTCAATGGTTTCAGACACCGCAACGATTTTGTGGTACTGGACGGAAGAGCCAACTCGGTCACGCTCTCCAAGGGCATCTACGACCACATCATGCAGAAGGAGCGAACAGACAATTCCATATTCGTGTTCAGGTTATCTGACCGAGGTACATACGGATTCTGCATGCGTGAGGACTGGGAAGAACTTCGCAAAGCCAACACCGCCTTCTCTCAGCTTCAATTCAATCAGAAGTATAAGAAGGTAGGTTTCAGAAGTGACTACCCTTCCATCACCGCCATCCTTGATGAGTACAACCTTCCTCTCAACAGAATGGTTCGCCTTACTTGCATCCCACGCAAGTCAGCCAAAGGCGAACCTTATTACGAAATCATGCGACCAAACTTAAATTCGAGCACATGGCAACAAGACAAGAAGTAATACTCAAAGGGCTTACCCACTCTCCATCCGACTACGATTGTCAGGATGGGGAGTTGGCAACCTGCCTCAACCTCATTAATGAGGATGGGGCACTCCACCCTATCCAGCAGCCGATAATAGTAGAGAGTAGCAAGAATATCACCATATACCAATATAGTTCAATAGAACTGGTTCATAAGGTGACACACAATCAAGCTATTCACTCCCACTATATCATACGTTCCTCAGAACCACAAGATAGGGAAAGATGGGGATGGATAGAGCAGGATTCTGTAGATGATACACCAACAGAGTTCCTACTTGGCGATGATTTTCACGTCAATTCCGTTTGCGCCATCGGAAACGTCTTGTGCTTTGTTGGTATTAAAACTACTAAATATGCAATATGGAAGAATGGCTTGTACCTTGTTTTCGGAAAAGAAGACTTGCAGTTTGGTGTTGAAATTGCCAACACATACCATCAAGACCTCACCTTGAAGGTGGAAGCTGGAGACAACTTCTACGACTACTTTATTGTTGAGAGTGGCAACCTCAACCTTTACTATAATACAAGTGCTATTGGTACGAGGAAGATGTTTACAGACCTTGATGCGATTGCCAACAAGAAACTTGCAGAATTAGGAACAGAGTATCTGAAAAGAAATGTTTTCGGTGTTGCTGCTCTTCGTCTTTACGATGGTACATACATCAATATATCAAACCCTTTTGTTCTTCCTAGTGCAGAGTCTAACGCTGTTTCTAGAAAGATAAACATATACAAAGAACCAGTAAAACCAGATGCTCCAAACGGAAAGACTATAACGTCAGGTGTTGGCATCAACAAATACACCATAGAGATTAGAGAAGTGGGCAACTTGCAGCAATACGAGGATATTGTTCAGGGAGTTGATATATTCCTCACCAATGGCGAAAGTTTCTATCAGATAGATAAATCTTATAAAATAATCCGTACTGCTGATTATGGAGATATAGACTACGTGCTTTTGGATGATATGAACGCAAGAGACGTTCACGACACCATCGGCAATATGCCTTTCTATCATTCGATATTCATTCCTCTTAGTGAATTTGAACATCCGAAAGTTGTTAAGAGGCCAACGCAAGCAGAGGAAAACATTTCTCTTGCCGACCTCAACCGAATAGCATTTGGCGGCACTACTGCTATTACATACAATAACAGACTGCACATCGCTGGCATCAGAAAGAACATAGATTCCAGTTTGGTTCGCCAACCATACGGCTACAAGAATGAAGAATATCTTACTGCCATATACGAGATTCCGACAAACAACGGAACATACTATCTGAACGGATATATTGGTAACTATCAGGATATTATCGCTGTGCCAATTAGTGATGTGAAAGAGATTGTCGTTTACGAAAAACGCACATCTGGGTATCGTAAAAAACGTTTTAAATTATATAGCCCTTCTAATTTTGGCTTGTCATTTTTCGTGCAAACTCTAACTGGAGGTATTGATGATATTATGGGAGGCGATTGGTATGATATTACGGAATCAGACTGGAATGCAATCAAGCAGAAAGCAGATAGTTTTGCCGCATCAAACTCAGATGATTCTTACCAGCCTTCACTTATCAGAGTGAGCGAAGCTGAGAATCCTCTAGTCTTCCCTGCCAAGAATAGTGTTCAGGTTGGCTCATCCATCGTTAGTGCAATGGCAGCAAATACCCGACCAATCAGCGAAGGTCAGTTTGGTGATGCCCCACTCTACGCTTTTACCGATGAAGGTGTTTGGGTATTGATGCTTGGAGAAGAAGGAACCTATATTGCCCGACAGCCAGCCAACAGAGATATTTGCTCTAACCCTAAGGGTATATTGCAGATTGATGATGCAGTTCTGTTCCCTACCGAGCGAGGCATCATGATGCAGCGAGGACGAGAATCTGAGTGCATTACCGATGTATTGGATGGCTTTCCATTCGACTTCACTCTAATATACAGCTATTCCAAGAAAAATCAATACTACCCTATCTCTATTCTTGAACTACAAGATTTTGAAGATGGAGAAGTAGCCTATGTTAGATTCAGGAAGTATCTGAAAAATGCCGACATGATTTACGACTATTACGATAGCCGTATCATCGTCTTCAATCCTAGCTATGGCTATGCGTATGTGTATTCCCTGAAAAGCAATTTGTGGGGAACGATGGTGAATGTGTTCGCCAAGCGAGTTAATAGCTACCCTGAGTCATACGCTATCAACGGTGCAGGAAAGATTGTTAATGTTTACGTTGAAGAACCGAGTGACAACATTCCTTTCTTTTTCTGCGCACGACCATTAAAGCTTGGTCAGGGAGATAGCCATAAGACTATGTTTACTTGTCTTATCCGTGGTTATTGGACGTGCGACTCCAGCAAATCTAACGGACAGATTCTTTTTGGAAGCAACGATATGAAACATTGGTTCTATATCGGTTCTTCTATAGACAATAGTCTTAGAAACTTGGTTGGCTCTCCATACCGATATTTCAGAGTTGCCGTCATTGGTAAGATGAACGCTGATGAAAGCATCAGCAGCATTTCTACTGCTTTCCAACCAAGATGGCAGAACAAACTTAGATAAATATTTTTTTTACTATTTTCTATAATTACAATAAAGGGTAGCAGTCCGTGATGGATAGCTACCATTGCTTTATCTTAGCCTTAAACGACTAACCTAAAATGGATGCAAAGCGATTCTTGCTCTACCAGCCGAGCGGTTGCTGGCATCCTTAATCTTCTTTTTCTTATCCTCAGCCAGTGCCCAGAATCTATCAGCACCATCAGGATAAACAATCATTAACCACTCATATAAAGACTGGTTCACAATATAATCGTGAATGTATACCGTCATGGTATGCACACTTGTCTTCGAGAATCCACTTGGCATTCTCATGGCTAGATAATAAGCATCCTCATCATTTGTCGGGGAACCTATACACTCTTCCCACTCATTGGAATCAAAGCCACCTCCAAGCATTTCCATCTTGGTATATCGGAAAAGCATTTCCTTGCAGTCTTCTACCGCTGAGTCAAGAATCCTTGCCAGTTTATCCCGATTGCCATCCTCGCCCACATCATAGATGTTATGAATCAGGTGTGAATCCTCTACAGAACTATAGATTGAATCCGCATAGGCAGCAGCCGTATTTTTGATGTCAAACACCAGTTCCTTCTTCTGAAGCTCTATCATTACCTTATAACCAAGATTGCATGTTCTGTATTCTTTCATACTCACCTCCTTCCTTATTCGTTAGGAGCCGTTCTGCTTGGTCTCTCACGTCTGTTGAAGGTCTCATGCAGATTCTTGATAGCTGTTACAGACAATTCCGAATAAGTCTTCGCCTCGTTAGGATTGGTAATAACGAACCAGTCCATCAGAGCCTTGTTGATAATGTAGTCATGGATAGAACTTGTAAGTGCATCCTTCAAAGCAAGCGGATAATTGGATGGAAGGGATAGATTGATTGTAATATTTGTATCGCCATCAATTAACTCGTTAGATGCAGTTGTACCGCTACCGGTTCTTACCGATTCACTTAACTCCACAAGCAGTTGACTATACGCATTCTGAATGCTACGCAAAGCCTGATTCTTGTCTTCTTCATCATCACTTGCCTGAATATTGCTGGCAGCCTCAGCATCCATGTCAGCAGCTCTTCTGCTACGCCCAGTCAGGAATGCCTTGTTCTGAAAGTCATAAATGAGTTCACTCATATACAACGTTATCGTTAAATCTTTTCTTGCCATACTATGATATTTTTGTTCGTGTTGGTTTCTTTTTGAAAAACGCTTTATCCTTGATGTCGAGCAATAATGCAGCAGCGTTATCTGCATACTCCTTCACCTTGTCGTTGGCGGTAATCTCACACCACTTCCCGATGATGCTGTTCACCAAGAATGAGTTGGCAGAGGATTTGATTGATTCGAGTAGGTTATCATCAAATCTGCTAGGCATTTCGAGTTGCCAAGTGATGGTTCCGTATACTCCTGAGCCGCCTGAGATAAACCGTTTCAGCACGTTTATCAGCGCATCCAGCGATTCATTGAAGAACCGCTCAATCATAGTCAAGTCTGCATCCGTCACAAATACTTGGTCAAATGCCGACTTTCCATCCTCCAGTTTGTTCTTTGCGCCTATGTAGGCAGTAGTTTTTGCCACCTCCTCATAGATGTTACTTTTCGTGATTGTCAATGTGAAATTTGCCATTCTTTATCTTTTTATAGAGTTTATAACCTAAAACGACTAGCAAGACACAGAGTGCTCCAAATGACCAGATAGCGTATTTCAACTGAAACTGCTCCCACTTGGATAACTTCTTCTCTACGGGATAGGGCACTGGGATATAATCTCTTTTCAGGAAGGAATCCACCCTTACTTTGTACACATTCTTGAAGACGGTCTTCTCATGCCATCGGTCAAGAAAGCAAGTATCTCCCTTCTGTCTGAGGAAGATTGAATCACGCACAAAAACGCTGTCAGAAGTATGCAGCGTATCGTGTTTTACTACGTCCCGACATATAACTTTTTCCATCGGGACGTATTTTGTCTTGCATCCCGACAGAAAAAAAGCTACCAGCAAGATGCCAATCACGTAGAGTGCTACTTGCCAAAAATCAGTATCGTACCATTTTACTTTCATAGGCTAAACATTAAAGACCTTTTTTGCTCTTGTAAGGAACTTTCGTCTTGATTCCAAGCCGTTGGTTCCACCATTGATTGTCTTGGTAATAGCCAGAAAACTATCACTATCAGCCAGTTTGTTCAGGTCATGTTTCCACCACCACCACATAGCACTCTTCGTTGCTCCTAGCGGAAGCTCCAGCAACTGAGGGTTCTCCATGATGTCACCAGTACAATATTTGCTGTTCTGATAAGCCTGATAGTTGGCTCTGCCAGTAATCTGAATCAAGCCCCTGCCACGATACTTGTAGCCATCACCATCTTTCAGGTTGCCGAGCATGTTCTTCAACTTGCCCACATCATACTTATGGAAGTAGTTTCTGTTGCCGAGTTCCTTGGTATATCTCAGTTCACCACTTTCATGTGCAATCTGAGCCAAGAAATGAGCCATACGCTTAGGAGTATCAATATGGAACACCTCAGCATAGCCATTGATATAAGGTAGGAACGCATCCACCTTATCCTTGGCATTCGGCATAATCGCTAAAATCTGTTCTCTTGTTACCTTCATATTACTTGCCCTCCTTCACTTGTTTCAGCATACTTGCGAGTTCATCCTTCACCTTGCTCTCAAAGTTGCCTAGTTTTGTCTTGAAATAAACGTTTACCCCGAATATTGCTCCAGAGTAAACCAATGTCTGACTGACATACCACAGCACACCATCAGACACCACATAATTGTTGAGAAAGAATGATAAGAAGGTGAGTACAACACCACTCACTAGCATTCCTATAGCTGCACCATATTGCAATCCTTCACGTACATTTGGAGTCATATCTTATATTT
>OGKF01000385.1_pt1 | contig 25661 bp, 17 predicted proteins | sample 1572391 | NCBI WGS metagenome assembly OGKF01 (sample SAMEA2582095, study PRJEB24529) | metagenome | biome: Human gut stool | place: China | collected 2011
CTGCAGAAGATCACGAGCCGTCTCCCTGTCACCCACGTAACGCATGCAAACACTCATCATGGCAGGAGCATATTGCTCGTACAATTCCTTACGAGCCCATGATTCGCCTCGCATACATCCATCGATTAACAGTTGTTCATCCATAAGTACTTATGCTCTCTATTATATGGATGAAATAGGTATCCTAAAAGTTGCATCTTATTCAAAAAAAAGTTACCTTCACATCAAAAATAGGAGGAGAGTGTATGAGACGAGGATTATTTATATTCATGGCATGGATATGTGTCGTTGGAATTCAGGCACAGTCTGACTTTTCGTTTATTTTAAATAAAGAAGGTAAAATCATCGTCCTGCCTAAAAACAAGACGTATGAGTTGAACATCCCGAAAGCCTCTTATAAGACATTTACCCCTGCGGGGACACGGGATATCGATATTAAACTGCGGGAGTTCACGCCCGATATTCCCCATACGTCCCTACAAGAGCGTCCGATGGATATGCAGATATCTTCCGCCGCCTATCAGCCGTTCTTTAACGTATATACCCCGATGCTTCGGGAGGTATCGCCTATGGCGTTGGATTTCAATGAGACTTATATGAAACGGCTAAACGAAAGTTTCGATCTTATCGCTAACGGTGTTCAATATACATGGCCGGGAGTCGGAGGCATGACGATCATGAACGGGGGTATTTCTTGGCACAGCGGCAATTGGAGTCTTTATGGCGGAGGATTCGGTGGTCGTTTCTTTAGTCCCTTCAACCCTAGTCCCGGAATAACAGCCGGCGCAAACGTACAAGTGGAATATCAACCTACGGACTGGTTGAAACTGAAAGGATGGGGACAATACGCTTATTACGCCGACGAGTACAACAATCCCCATATGCTTAGGAATCCCTTTTTCTATCATACCCAAGTGGGCGGCTCAATGGAGTTCAAGGTTACTGATAATTTCTGGATGGGAGCCGGTATCAACTATGAATACAACCCGGTACGACGGAAGATGGAACCACAGTTCCTAGTCTATCCCGTCTTCAAATCGGGCCGCTTCAAGATTGGAATGTGAGGAAGACGCTATTTCCGTCTCAAACATTCCTACATGGCAACTGCCTAGGATACCGACACCACCGTCTATATTGCTAAATACACGGATCGGTTCGGCCAGACCGCCATCGATCAAAAGGTTCGAAACTGAATCCGTGTCTTTATCTTGCAAAACTTTCAGATATCGATAGTATTCCGCCGAGATAGCATATAGGTGTACCCGTAGGTGCTTGGGTGGAATCGGAAGAAAATCTTCCTCATTTAGATCTTCTATCCCTATCGAATCCGGGACTACTTTTAGCGGATATGATCCATAATAAGGTTCATAATAATACTCATCCGTTAAGTGCAAGGTATATTCTTGCCCGTTTATTAACTCATCAGAAAAGACCTTCCCATCATACCCATACATCCAGTCATTGCCAAAGATTTGATCCAAGGCTGTCAACGATTGACCAAAAACAGGTTCAGTCGCATAGTTTGGACTCACCGAGAACCATTTATATTCTCCTGTATATTCCTTAGCTATTCCATCAAAAACAGGAATGCCCTCTTCCATACGGAGTAAATAATAATTCTCCTCGGCAGGGTTATCTTTGAGTGTTACCTGATAAATCGCATTCTGGCGAGCAGAACCAAAAGAGCCAGCTACCGTGGCATAGGTTACCCCCGCTTTCAAGACCCGGGCGGGCGCTGGCATGACTGTCTCGGCGCTTGCCACACCATATTCCGGATAAGAAGCTTCCACACGGATACGATCCCCTTTCACCGGTATAAAATCAGACTTAAAATACCCTTTCGTGTTAAATGCCTCATCCCCCTCCTGAAAGCTCATACGCTCTTTAAAAGCGCCATTCACGAATAAATTCACCTCGGCTTTATCCAAAGTCACGTTCGGATGATCATCCGTGAAAAACCAAGTACGGGAGACACTTACGGTTAAGGGTTCGCCGGTTATAGCGACACAGTTCACCACCAAAGTGGGATCCGGCCGTAAGGATTCAAGATCGATCTCCTTGATGCAAGACATCAAACCAAACAGGCTTACTATACAAATCGTATTTATTAGGATACTCTTTATCTGTTTCATCTTCCTAGAATTTATAAGTATATGATATGGAAGGTATGATAGGCATAATACCTATCAACTTAAAACAAGGTTTTGTTTTACCGCTATAGGGAGAAGAAGAACCCGGGACTAAGTTATTCGTTCGTTCCCAGTTATCACTTTTATAGACCATAAACGGATTCATCCGGCTATATACATTATAAATACTGATATTCCAGATGCCCATTCGCCCCTTCTTCTTCGGACGGTAAATATTAAGTCCCAAATCCAGACGATGATAAGCCGGCATCTGGTAATTATTACGACGTGTATACAAATCCACCACTTCCCCGGATGGTTCCCACCAGTTATTCATCTTGTATTGGTTGGAAATAGTAAGCGTACCAGCTTGCTCATAACTCTCCAACGACAAGGTCATGCGATTGCCGGAAGTATACGTCCAAGCAGCTGTCAGCTCCACCTTTTCCGATAGTTTATGCGATACCACGATATTCAGCTTATGCCGGTTATCGTAACGTGCCGGAAAGCGTCGCCCGTTATCGATCTCATCGAAACGCCGATCCGACCATGAAAGCGTATATCCTACCCAACCGGTCGTACGTCCGTTTTCCTTGCGAGCCAAGAACTCCACGCCATACGAACGTCCCTTGCCAACCGCCATTTTTTCCTCCCAAGCCGCCGTACCGGGCAAGAAGGAATAGCCGTCTTTATAATCCAACAGGTTCTTCATCCATTTATAATACCCCTCTACCGAGAAACTATAAGAACGCATCAGATTATAATAGAAACCAGCGGAGACTTGATCACTGATTAAAGGTTTCAACTTACGGGTAACAGGCATCCACGCATCCGTCGGCAAATTTATATAACTGTTGCCCAATAAATGGATATATTGCCCCATACGGGCGTATGAGGCTTTGAAGCTAAGATCGTCACGTAGCAACCATCTCAAGGAAGCGCGAGGCTCCAATAAGGTATAAGCCTTCCGCTCCACATTGAACAGGCTAAACCGAATCCCCGCATTCAAACGCAAGCTAGGTAAGACATTCCAATCATCCTCTCCAAAGATAGCCGCCTCACGGGCCCATAGCAGATCATTTGTATATATTTTCCCTATATTCGAAAACTCCAGCATACCGGAACCGGCTGCTTTCACCTCATTATACTCCGGGCGGAAACGGTGCATCAAGAAATCCCCTCCAAAACGAATCACATGCGACGTAGAAGGCGTGTAATCAAAAGAGGAACGGACGCCCATATCCAAGATAGAGGTAGAACTACTCGTTTCCGATGAAGAAGAGAGATAATTATCTTCTCCTTCCACACCATAATTATATTCTTTTGAACTCCGTACATTCGAGCGATACCGTGAAAAGACCCCGGAAACCCGTCCGAACAAACGGTTATTGAAGACATAAGTCCAGCCCAAGGTTCCCATCAAATTACCCCAACGCAGCGATGAATGGGTACCATCCGTATAAGGGACTTGCTCTTCTTCTGTTGAGAAATCCGTTCCCCCTCCTTTTAATACATCATTCCCGTTATATAAGCTGAAAAACATCCGGCTGCGATCGCTGAAACGATGATTAAGCTTTAAATTCAAATCGTGAAAAGCATAACGAAGATTTATTTTATGACCGTCTTTTCGAACCTTATTTGCTATCGCTATCGCTGGGGCAGAGAGTACATCCAGCCACGAGCGTCTAAGCGCTATCTGAAAAGCCGTGCGATCCTTGATGATAGGGCCTTCCAAGCTCAGATTACCGGAGATCAGCCCGATCGTAGCGCTACCATGGTACTCTTTCATATTGCCATCTTTAGTATGCACATCCACTACGCTGGAAAGCCTTCCCCCATAGCGGGCGGGGAAAGCGGATTTATAAAAATCCACATCTTTCAAAGCCTCGGCGTTGAAAGCGGAGAAAAGTCCTCCGAGATGATTGACCTGATACAGTTGGATTCCGTCTATCATATACAGGTTCTCGTCTCCATTCCCCCCACGGACATACATCCCGGCTAATCCTTCCGTTCCGGCTGATACGCCGGGTTGGGTTTGCAGGGCTTTGATCACATCAGCCTCACCGAATAAGGTCGGGATGGTCTTGATCATCTTCCGGGTTATTTTAATCGTTCCCATCTGAGGGGCTTGTATCGGGTTTTGTGTGTCATTACTACCGGTAACGACAACTTCGGCCAATGCCTCACCGCTTTCCAGCAGAATTTCCATCACGGTATCCCGTTCGAGCGGTTGGAATGTATGTGAGAAACGTCCGTATCCGATGTAGGAAGTCTCCAGACGGACTACCCCGACCGGTAAGGTTAGACTGAAGAAACCGTGGTTATTGGTAGCTGTGCCCCTTTGTGTGCGAGAGTCATAAACGGAGGCCCCGATTAGATATTCTGTAGTCGCTTTATCCCGTACGAATCCGCTGATGGTTACTGAGCGGGGGAGTTTCTTCAAGATGATGTGGGTACCGTTTATCTGATAAGACAGAGGGAGCTTTTGGAATAGCCGGGTAAGGCATTCCGATATGGATTGGTTATCAGATTTGAATGTAATCCGGGAAATACCTTTGAGAATAGAAGGATCGTAGGAGAATGTCATGCCTGTTTGATGCTCTATTTTTTTCATGATTTCTTGGATCGGTTCTTGTTTAGCCTCGATACTGAGAGTCGGCGCCTGTCCCCAAGCGCTTGATTGAAAGCCGAAGATAATCAAGATTATGAGTAGTATTAGCTTCATGAAGTACTTCCTTTTTTATTACGAGACAGGAAAGATAGTAAAAACCCCTATCACAATTCACGTTACTATTGCGATATTTTCTTATTTTTGGAGAGTAATAATGATAATGTTGTGATGAGACAGATTGGTATCTTGCTTTTGTGTTGTATTTCCCTTTTATCGAGTGGGGCGCAAACAGTCCCGAACCTTTATCGTGCGGTGGATCAGGAAAAGATGAATCATTGGGTTGATTCCGTGTTTGACGCTATGAGTTATGATGAACGGATCGGGCAGTTATTTATGGTTATAGCGAATCCTAAATCCGATAACCGGAATATGCAACGGCTTATGCGTTACGTGAACGATATCAAGATCGGGGGCATCTTATTCCATAAAGGGGATCCGGTGACGCAGGCGGAGGTGACCAATCGTTTGCAAAAGGCTTCCCGGATTCCGATGTTGGTCTCTTTGGATGGGGAGTGGGGACTTTCCATGCGATTAAGTGGAACCACCCGTTTCCCGAAAAACATGATGCTAGGCGCTATCGAGGACAATGCCTTGATCGAGGAATATGGAAAAGAGGTGGGACGGCAGTGCCGGGAAATGGGAATTCATATAAATTTCGCTCCGGATATGGACGTGAATAGCAATGTGGATAATCCCGTGATCGGCCTGCGTTCGTTTGGCGAGAATCCGGAGGCTGTGTCGGAGAAAGGTATTGCTTACGCAAGAGGATTGGAAAATACGGGCATCTTGTCTGTCTCCAAACATTTCCCCGGACATGGAGATACTTCCGAGGACTCGCACGAGACATTACCCGTCGTGCGCCATAACCGGGCCCGCTTGGATAGCGTGGAACTTCTTCCTTTTAAACGTTATATATATGATGGGTTCGGCGGGATAATGACGGGACATCTTTACGTTCCAGCTTTGGATAAAAGTCATAAGCCGGCTTCTTTCTCCAAGGCGGTAGTGACGGATCTATTACAGAAAGAACTCGGTTTTCAAGGTCTGTGCTTTACGGATGCTTTAGCGATGAAAGGGGCTTCCACAAAGAAAACGGATAATCCTTCGGTGAAGGCTTTGCTTGCTGGGAATGATATCTTGCTCGCTCCGGCCGCTCCAATCAATGATTTTACGGCCGTGAAAGAGGCTATTGAAGAAGGGGTATTGGATCTGGAAGCGATCGAGGCCAAGTGCTTGAAAATATTAAGGTACAAATATATCGCTGGATTGAATGCCTATAAGCCGGTCGAAACAAAAGGCTTATCGAAACGTTTGAACTCTCCGCATGCGGCATGGATGGCGGCGAAGTTGAATTCGGAGGCTATTACTGTTTTGAAGAATGAGGATACGATCTTACCTCTTAAACAGTTGAATAAGAAAAAGATCGCGGCGCTCTCGATTGGAGACGGGGTTGGTAATGAGTTCCAGAAAATGCTGGGCGAATATGATTCGATCGCTTGCTTTAGTATCGGACGGCGTTCTACGGCTACCCAAGTCCAACAGGTTTATAATAAATTGCAAAAATACGACGTGATCATTTGTGGCATACATACGATTCGCATTCCCGAGAGTTTAGCGTTGAGGCAGTTGGCTGCGAAGAAAGAGTTGGTCTATGCTTTCTTTACCTTACCATATGCTTGTAAGGAATATAAGAAGTCGATCGAGAAGGCGAAGGCGGTCGTGTTGGCTTACGAGGGTACTCCCTTAGCGCAGGAATATGCGGCCCAAGTGATATTCGGTGGTATTGCGGCGAAAGGGAAACTTCCGGTTTCAATTCCGGGATTGTATTATGCGGGTACTGGTATTTTTACGGAAAAGACTCGTTTGGGGTATCACCAGCCAGAAGAGGTGGGAGCGAATCCGGACCGTTTGGATGTAATTGAGTCGATCGTTAAAGAGGGATTGGATGAGAAGGCTTATCCCGGATGCCAAGTGTTGGTTGCGAAGGACGGCATGATTATCTATAATAAATCGTTTGGTTATTTTGATTACGAAAGTAGGCAGCCGGTCACGGAGGCGTCAGTTTATGACTTGGCTTCGGCATCGAAGGCGGCGGGGACTTTATTGGCAGTCATGAAAGCGTATGATGAGAAGAAATTCACCTTGAACAATAAGATCTCCGATTTTATACCGGAGTTGAAAGAGTCTAATAAAAAGGATTTATCGATAAAAGAGTTACTATATCATCAATCGGGAGTGACTCCAACTATTAATTTCTATCTGGATGCTATTGATAAGGATAGTTATAAAGGCAGTTTATATAGTTCGGCGAAGAACGCCACGCACCCGGTTCGTTTTGACGCTAAAACGTATGTCCGGAATGATTTTAAATATCTTCCGGATATAGTATCAGATACACGGAAACCCGGATTTACGACTGAGGTAGCCCGTAATTTCTATGTGAGTGATTCCTTTAAAGATACGATCCTTCAAGATATCAAGAAATCCCGTTTGGGTACGAGAGGTAGGTACGTATATAGTTGCGTGAATTTCATTATGCTGAAAATGATGGTGGAAAATCTGATGAGATCTCCGATGGACCAGCTTCTCCGGGATGATTTCTACAGCGGGTTAGGGGCTTGGCATACCACTTATAATCCGTTGAAGCGAATGGATACCTTGCAAATTGTACCTACGGAACAAGATGGATTTGTCCGCCGCCAATTGCTTCGCGGATATGTACATGATGAGGCAGCCGCTTTTCAAGGGGGTGTTTCTGGAAACGCCGGATTATTTTCGAATGCGAATGATTTGGCGAAGGTGCTCCAATTGATGCTAAACCAAGGGACTTATGGCGGCGAGCGCTATCTTTCTTTGGAAACCAGCCGTTTGTTTACACAAAGCAAGAGCCCGACTTGCCGTAGAGGGTTAGGCTTTGATAAGCCGGTGATTGGTAATCCGAAAGCCTCGCCTTGTGGGGCTTTGGCTCCCGCCTCGGTCTATGGACATACAGGATTTACGGGTACTTGTTTTTGGGTAGATCCGGATAACCAGCTTATTTATATATTTTTGAGTAACCGGGTGAATCCTAGCCGGGCAAATAATAAACTGGGATCGCTTGATATACGTACTCGCATACAGGATACGATATATAATACGATTGATAGGAAAAGCCAAAAAGATTCGTAATTTTGTGACAGTTTTAACAGATAGGTATTAATTAAAAAGCAGGTATATGTTATACGGACACGGTGATGATTTTTATAACGCAAAGAACGAGGTAAAGATAAACTTTAGCTCGAATGTGTGGCACGGAGCTAATTTAGATAAACTGAAGGAACATTTGATCGAGCATTTTGATAAGCTGACTCGTTATCCGGAGCCGGATGCCGCTACCTTGAAAAGATTGTTGGCCCGCCGGTATGAGATCAAGGAGGAGAATATCGTAGTGACGAATGGTTCGATCACGGCTTTTTATTTGTTAGCGCAAGCTTGGCGAGGCGCGAAATCCATGATCGCTATTCCTTCTTTCTCTGAATATGAGGATGCTTGCCGTTTGCATGAGCATGAGATCTCCTTCTTCCCGACATCGGACGATTTATCAGAGCTATCCTTGGAGGGACAGGACTTCTGTTGGATTTGTAATCCGAATAATCCGGATGGGAAGTTGATCCACCGTACGGAGCTTCTCCGTTTGATCTCGGCGAATCCGCAGACTACCTTCATTATTGATCAGGCATACGTGGCTTTCACGACGGAAGACATGCTAAAGCCGAGTGACGTGAAAACGCATAAGAACTTAATCCTTGTACAGTCTATCTCGAAGGCTTATAATATCCCCGGCTTGCGTATCGGCTATCTGGTCGCTTCTCCGGAGATCACGGAGAAAGTGAACAAGTATATCATACCTTGGTCGGTAAATGCTATCGCTATCGAGGCAAGTAAATATATCTTGATCCATCCGGCGCAATTTACGTTGCCGATCCGTAAATGGCAGCGTGAGACCGCGGATTTTATTTATCAATTAAGTAAATTGGATGGCTTGGAGGTAATCCCGACCTCTACGACTTTCTTCCTTGTCCGTTTGAAGAAGGGCACGGCTGCTGATTTAAAGCAATTCCTTTTAGATAATTACGGAATCTTGATCCGTGACGCTTCGAATTTCCGGGGCTTGGATGAGACTTATCTACGGCTCTCTACCCAGAAGTCTGATGAGAACCAGATCTTACTTGAAGGGGTGAAGGTTTGGTTGGAGCAACAATGAATTGAACACGAGAAACTTCCGGAGGTATGTGGGTATTTCCGGAAGTTTTTGTTAAAATAGCCAACCAATGAACAGGGGTAAGTAGTCTTTCAACTCTGTCTTTAATATTTCAATTGCCTTATTTTTATATCTTTCTACTGTCCGTATGGATATTTGCATATCCTCTGCGATCTCGCCGTAACTCTTATTCTCAAAGCGATTCTTCTCAAATACATATCGATAGTTTTCGGGTAATTTAGCAAGTGCCTCTCGAAGTAGGGTTTGTAATTCTTCCCAAGTATAAAGTTCCTCGCCACTATCCGCATAGATAGGGATTTGCTCTTGAGGAAGTTTGTCTACATATTCTTCATGATTGCGTTGCAGATAGTTGAGACAGTGGTTTTTGGTAGCTGTGATGAGATAATTGCGTGCGGAAGTTCTTATTACGATGCGTTTACGATTTTCCCAAATGGAGGAAAAAACTTCCTGTACGATATCTTCTCTCGTTTCCCGATCAGGGATAAAACGTTTGGTATATATGCAAAGAGCAGGATAATATAGCTCAAATAAACGTTGGAAGGAGAGCTTATTGTCCTCGGTCGTGATTTGCCGTAAAAGGAAATCGGTATCAGTCTTTGTTGGATTTCTTTCCATAATGGGACAAATGTATATATTTTTAGAATATATTCCCCTTTGTTTCACAAGCTAAAATCCTTGCTTTTTGTGCAATTGGTGAGGAGGGCCCACACATATATACGTGTTGGGCAATACCTGCTTAGGTGATTTCCTTGCTTTATTGTGGGGTACAAGAGGAAGAAAAATATAAAAAAAGTCGTTTTGCTGTCGTGTTTTTGTTTTGACTGTGTCTATATAGAAAAAGACAATCATATATGCGAGAAAGCGGAGACGAAAAAAGTACATTACGGCAGATTGAGAAGATTAAAGCTCTGTCTGAGGATATGCTAGAATACCAAGCGATAGATGTGCATAAGGCTTGGCAAAGCATGGAACGTCGTGCTAAGCGGAAAGCCTCTATGAGGATGTTTTCGTTGTTTTTTACCCGTGCCGCAGCTATTCTTGTAGTACCGTTGCTCATATCCTCGTTATTTTTTTCTTATTTATATTATACCACAGGTAGGAATGTTAAGACGGGGGCATCTGTGGTTTTTGCGGAGATTAGTTCCATGCCTGGTACAATTACCCGTTTGGTGTTACCTGATCAATCTGTTGTTTGGTTGAATGCCGGCAGCCGCTTGGTTTATCCATCGGTCTTTGATGAGAAAGAACGTAAAGTTCAGCTCTTTGGTGAGGGCTATTTTGAAGTTGAAGCCGATCCGGAACATCCTTTTAGTGTGTCTACCTCTGAGGGATTGCGGGTAATAGCGTATGGAACGAAGTTCAATGTGAATGCCTATGACGATGAACCTTTTATCGAGGCTGTGCTGGAAAAAGGAAAGATCGATGTTATCCGGAACGATGAACGGATCCGCTTGGAACCGAACAAACAGGTCGTGCTTAATAAGGAAAGCGGTGTGTTCCGTGTTTCTGCTGTCAATTTGGATGAGAAGATGGATTGGAGAAAGGGGCGGATGGTATTTCGAAATACTCCTTTAGAGAAGGTACTAAAGCGACTGGAAAAACGATATAATGTGGAGATCGTACTGCATAAGAACTCGAATGCGGAGTATAAATACCGTGCGACTTTCACAAATGAGACCTTGGAGCAAATATTGGATTATCTAAAACAGACTGCCCCTATTGAATGGTCTGCCCGACAACTTTCCTCTCATTCGGATTCCACGTTTGTCCGGCAGAGGATAGATGTTTATCAACGATAAAAAATCATTTCAAAATAAATTTTGTGTAATCACTAAATCTACATGCTTATGAGTGCATTTCATTTACGTAAGAGGAATCTTACTCGGTATTTACCTCAATCGAATCGTATCTTAAATCTTGGTACGGCATTTACATTCTTGACTGCCTTCCAGTTATATGCAGGTACCTCTTATTCACAGACAACAACACTTTCCTTGTCGTTGAAAAACGCTACGTTGGAGCAAGCGATCGATCGGATAGAGGAGGAAACGGGTTATTCATTCTTGTATGCGGATCATGTTTTGGATGTGAGTCGTATTGTCAATTTAGAGGCCAATAATAAGGATATTAATTTGGTTTTATCCCGGGTTTTCGATAATATGAATGTCGATTATAAGATTGTAGATAAGCAGATTATCTTATCTCGTAAATTAGAGTCTATTCCTTTGGCACAGCAACAAGGACGCATGGTACAAGGAGTCGTGTTGGATTCGAACCAAGAACCAGTAATCGGCGCTAATGTATTGGTGAAGGGAACGACTGTCGGTACGATTACAGATATTGAGGGGCGTTTCACGTTGGAAGTTCCGAATAATGCTGTATTGGTTGTTTCTTATATTGGTTATTTATCTACAGAGCTGGTACCCGGTTCAAAGACGGATTTGACCATTTCGTTGAAAGAGGACTCACAAAACTTGGACGAGATTGTGGTCGTAGGTTATGGTGTATCGCGTAAAAAAGATCTTACGGGTGCGGTTTCGGTCTTGAAGATCGATGACTTGAAAGATACACCGGTTTCTAGCGTAGATCAAATGATGTAGGGTAAGCTCTCCGGAGTGAACGTGATGCCGGATAATATGCCGGGTGGAGGAGTTGCGGTGCGTATTCGCGGTTTCAGTACGATCCGTAACAATGATCCGCTTTATATCATTGATGGTATTCCTGTGGATGGTGGTATTAATTTTTTGAATCCAAACGATATCGAGTCTATGCAGGTATTGAAAGATGCTTCCTCAGCCTCTATCTATGGAGCACGTGCGGCTAATGGTGTCGTTATTATCAATACAAAAAGAGGGAAAGAGGGGGAGTTTAATGTCAATTTAGATGCTTACTTTGGTGTACAAAAAGCAGCGAAGCAATTGAGGATGTTGAATGCGCAACAGTTTGGTGATATGTTGTGGCAGGCTATGAAAAATGATGGAAAAACTCCTTCGCATGATGTCTACGGAAATGGTGATCAGGCAGTTGTTCCTGAATATTTGGATAGTAATCATTTAATTCCTTCCGATGATGTGGATTGGGTCGATGAGATTTTACGTGCGGCCGTGGTACAGTCTTATAACCTCTCTTTTACGAAAGCAGATAAAAAATCTAATCAATTATTCTCGTTAGGATACTATGATCAGCAGGGACTGGTTAAGTTTAGTGATTTCAAGCGTGTGAGCGGTCGTTTTAATTCCGAGTATAAATTGTTTGATGATCATCTCCGTATAGGAGAAAATATCTCTCTTTCTCATTCTTGGGGAACAAGTGTCTCTAACAATGCCGCCTTGGGAGGAACTTTGTATGAGGCTTATAAATTCCAGTCTATCACGCCTGTGAAGAATCTGGAAGATGAGTATGCCGGAAATGTATTCTCGGATATACCGAATCCCATGGGTAAATTGTATAGGAACAAGGATAATCAGGATAAGAAGAGTCGTTTGGTAGGTAATTTGTATGCCGAGTTACATTTGTTTGATGGGCTTATGTTTAAGACCTCTTTTGGTGTTGATTACAATAATCTGTATAGACGTTCTTTCAGTCCAAAATATGATGAGTTGAATGCCTCGGAGAAATTAAGTAGTTTATCCAACCGAAATGCTTGGAATTTTAACTGGGTATTCACGAATACCTTGACTTATAATAAGACATTTGGCGACCATACGATCAATGCCTTATTAGGTATGGAGTCTTTGAGAAATAGATATGAGTATTTTACAGCTTCAAGAGACGGTTTTCCGTCAGACGATCCTAACTTCCGTTTTTTAGATGCGGGAGATGTAGGAACCCAGAAGAACTCGGGTGCTGCTACGGAGTATAGTATGGTCTCTTATTTCGGTAAGCTCGATTATAATTATCATGATCGGTATTTGGTGGCGTTTACTTTGCGTCGGGATGGTTCATCTCGTTTAGGTAATAACAAATGGGGTAATTTCCCTGCGGCATCAGTTGGATGGCGCATTAGTAATGAGCCGTTTTTTGATGTTGAGGCAATTAGTAATTTGAAAGTACGCGTTGGTTGGAGACAGAATGGAAACTCGGATGTTCCGTCGTATGCGACGATTGACTCATATAAGAGTAATTCTACGAACTCGAATTACCCGATTGATGGAAATCAAAGTGGTGTAGATATAGGATTGGTGCAGACTCGAAACGGAAACGTTAATTTGAAATGGGAGACAACCACACAAACGAATGTCGGTGTGGATTTGGGTTTTTTGAATGGTGACTTGAATTTGACTTTGGACTATTTTAATAAAGATACCAAGGACTTATTGTGGCGTAGAGCCTTACCTGCCTCGATCGGGGGAACAAATATGACTGTTTGGGATAATGTAGGTAAGATGAACAACAAAGGTTTTGAGATGGAGATAAATTATCAAAAGCAAATCAATCAGGATTTTGGTTTCTCTGTCGCATATAACTTCTCTGTTATCAAGAATAAAATGACCGAACTGAATGGGGTGGATTATATAGGTCTTTCCAGTAGTGAACTTCACGGACGTAATTTCGATCAAGAGACTTCTCGTTCAGCGGTAGGACAACCGATCGGATCCTTCTTCGTGTATGAGGCTGATGGTCTGTTCCAAAGCGATGCGGAGATCCAAAACTATAAGAATGATAGAGGTGAGTTATTACAACCGAATGCGAAACCGGGTGATATTCGCTTCAAGGATTTGAATGGAGATGGCGTTATCAATAGTGATGACCGCGATTTCAAGGGAAATCCGTTGCCTGATTGTAGCATGGGGTTGACGTTGGGTTTCAATTATAAAAACTTTGATGTTAGTGCCTTCTTCCAAGGTGTATTTGGTAATGAGGTCTATAATTTGACGAATTATTTGGGTGAGTTTTATAACCAGGCTCAATATAATAAAAATTCTACGATCTTGGATGCTTGGCGTCCGGATAATACGGATACGGATATACCTCGTGTCACATTGGATGATCCGAATAATAATATTCGTCCTTCTACCTATTATATCCATAATGCCTCTTTTGTCCGTTTAAAGAACTTAAAGGTGGGGTATACACTACCGGATAAAGTGGCATCTAAGTTGAAGTTGAAACGTACGTATATTTATTTGCAAGGACAGAACTTGTTTACCATAACGGGATATGAAGGTATTGATCCGGAGGTTGGTTTGCAGAGTTATTCTTCTGAGAACCGTAATTTGGATATGGGGGTGGATCGTGGAGTGTATCCATTACCAAGAACATTTACTTTAGGGGTTAACGTTAGTTTTTAACATAAAAAGAGATATATACAATGAAAAAGATATTTTATTTTGCGGCATCAGTGTTGATGATGTGTTCTTGTGCGGACTCATTCCTTTCTGAGGAGCCTGTGGGTGAGTTCTTGCCCGGACAGGTAGAGAGTGAGGAAAATATAGAGGGTATCGTGACCGGTGCATATGCTGTGTTGGATGGGTATTATGCCTCTGATGCGATTAATTCCGGTTGCTCAAACTGGCAGTTCGGGGATGTTGTCTCTGACGATGCGTATAAAGGTGGCGGCGGTACCGGTGACCAGAACCAAATCCATTTGATGGAGATCTTTAATGCGAATCCCACAGGGATTGACTTTGAAGCTCGATGGGCTGCTCTTTATGAGGGAATAAAACGTTGTAACCAAGCGATTCGTTTATTGAATGGTAGTGAGGTTAAAAACAAGGAACAGCGTTTAGCTGAGATGCGCTTTTTGAGGGGGCATTATTATTTCAACTTAAAAATCATTTATAATCAGATTCCTTGGATCGATGAAACGTTGGTGGATCCAAATGAATACAATAAGAAATCGAATATCGAGTTTTCATCCGATCAATTGTGGGAGAAGATTTTAGAAGAGTTCTCTGCTGCTTATAAAGTATTGCCGGAGAGCCAAGCGGATTATGGCCGGCCTACTAAAATGGCAGCTAGAGCTTATATGGCAAAGGTTTATTTATATCAGTCCAAGTGGAAAGAATGTTTGGAAGCTTGTGATGAGGTGATTCAATCTGGAAAATATGAGCTATTCCCTGATTTCCGGAATGTGTTCTTGCCTGAAAATGATAATTGCTCGGAGATTATCTTTGCGATCCAGCTGTCCATTAATGATGGTTCTCCCAATAATGAGAACGGAAGTTATGGCGATCGCTTGTTGCCTCCGGGAGGTCCTTATCCTGTATATGGCTTTTTGCGGCCGACTCAAAATTTGGTAAATGCTTATAAAACGGATGTTAAAGGCTTGCCTTATAATGATGGTAAAGATGTGTCAGAGAATGACTATGTAGATGTTCGTTTGGATCATACATTAGCTAGACCAAATATACCGTTTATGGATGTACAATTGTATGATTGGACTCCTAGAGAGGCTAGTGTGTATGGCCCGTATAGCCCGAAGAAGCGTTTGGTTTCATTGAATTCTACTTATTATTCGCCGATATGGCCTTATGTGAATGCTTTGAATTTCTATGTGATTCGTTATGCGGATTTGTTATTGTGGAGAGCTGAGGCTGCTATTGAGACAGGTGATTTAGAGACTGGGCGTAAGTATATCAATATGATTAGAGAGCGTGCGAAAAATACTCAGCATGTCAAGACAATGGATCAATCACAAGATGCTGCTAATTATAAGGTAGGGGTTTATGATGAGCCTTTTAAATCAAAAAATGAAGCCGTGCAAGCGTTACGTATGGAGAGACGTTTGGAGATGGCGCATGAGGGAATTCGTTTCTTTGATTTGGTGCGTTGGGGTGTCGCGGATGAAGTTATCAACGCTTATATCGCCAAAGAGAAAGTGTTCCGTTCCCACTTGCAAAATGCTCATTTCGTAAAAGGTAAGCATGAGTATTTCCCGATACCTCAGTCTATGATTGATATTTGTGGTACGGAAGTAATGAAACAGAATCCGGGTTATTGATAAATTAAATGAAAGAAAAGGCGGTGTGTCAAATAGTTTAATATCCATTTGATGCACCGCTTTTTCACGATGTAATAAAAAATATGAAGCAGCTAGGAGTTATTTTATATCTATTGTGTTTGACTACCTGTTATGAGTTATGGGCAACCCCTCATAATGTCGCTTATCAAGCTAAAGTTTCCTGTTCGTCTGCCTTGAGCCAAGAGCAGGAAGGTAAGTATGTGATAGATCAGGTGATTCGTATTTCCGGAAAGGGAGAATGGGTAGCCAAGACAAAATTGGATGCGCGTGGTCGGGTGTATCCGTATCCTTGGATACAATTAGATTGGGATCATGCGATTTATACGAATAAGGTTATTTTATACGATCGGGTGGATGAGCGAAGCCATTGTGCTGCGGGTACCTTGTTCTTTAGTGACGGTAGTTCGGTAACGGTTAATTTGATTCCCAATGATGGAGCGCCAAGGGTGGTTGAATTTGATACTCGGAAGACGGAATGGATTCGTTTTCAAATGACGGATGGAGAAGGACAAGATTTAGGGCTGTCTGAGATAGAGGTGTATCCTGCTCCTGAGTCTTATCCGGATTATATCTCTTGGGTGAATCCTTATGTCGAGACCGCTAAAGGTCGATATTTTTTCTTTGTGACCGGAAGTTTGCCTTTCGGTATGATAAGTTCCGCTCCATTAACCCGCAATATCAATCAAGGAGGAGGAGGTTATAATTATAATTCTACTAAGGTTTTAGGCTTCCCTCAAATTCATAATTGGATGATTTCAGGATTGTCTTTGATGCCGGTGAAAGATGAGGTAGATGTTTGCAGAGGAGATAAGGTTTGGCGTTCTTCTTTTTCTCATGATGATGAGATTGTCCAACCTGGTTATCACCGTTTGTTCTTGGATACTTATAAAATATGGGTAGAACAGACGGTTACGGATAGGGTAGGACTTTATCGTTTTACGTATACGCAAGATGGTTTGGCGAAGGTCTTGGTAAATCTGGGAGGTCATATAGCTACTTCTACTTTGTTGAACGCTCATGTGACAAAGGTGAATGATACAGAGATCTCCGGATATTTTGATACGGCTGGTCGTGTATGGGGAGGTGTCGATGTGGCTAAAGTTTATTTTGTTGTTCAATTTGATAAACCTATGGATGCTTTGAACGGTTGGGTTGGAGATAGAAAGGAAACGGATATCAATAGTTTGATAGGTTCTCCAGAATTAATTACCGTGCCTAAGTCTTCTTTTAAACAATCTCCTTCTTCTGGCGTAGAAGCTTGTTTTGGATCTTTTAAGGCTGGTGATGAGCTATTGTTGAAGACCGCTATCTCTTATGTGAGTGAGGAAAATGCCCGTGAGAATATAGAGCGGGAATGTAAACATTGGGATTTTGATCAAGTTAAGAGTGCGTCCGAGCGTATTTGGAATGAGTGGTTGGGAAAAATTGATGTGCAAGGTGGTTCTTTTCAGCAAAAGACCAAGTTTTATACCGATTTGTGGCACGTATTGTTGGGGCGTCATAAGATAGATGATAGCAATGGCGAGTATCCGGATTATTTGTCCGGAGGAGAACGTATTGGAAAACAAACAAGGATACATACGATTGCTCCTAAATTCCAAGTACGGACTTTGCCTAAAGATAAAACAGGAAAATCAAGGTTTCATATGTATAATTCAGATGCTCTATGGTTGACACAGTGGAATTTAAACACGTTGTGGGGACTGGCGTATCCTTCTGTTTTAGACGAGTTTTCCGCTTCTTTTATCGAATATGACAAGAATGGAGGTCTATTACCTCGTGGGCCGTCCATAGGGTCTTATACTTATATTATGACGGGCTGTCCGGCTACCTCCTTGATTACTTCCGCTTATCAGCGGGGGGTGTTTCATAAATGGTTGCCCAAGGAGGGATATGCGGCTATGAAAAGGAATCATGAGAAAGGTGGTATGCTTGCCTTTGATATGGATAAAGAGTTGGAGTTCTATATTAAACATGGATATTGCCCAGAAGAGGCTGGCTTGACTATTCAATGGGCCTTTGAGGATTGGGCTTTGGGAGAAATGGCGAAAGCTATGGGAAAACTCAAGGATTATAATTATTATAGAAATCGTTCCTTGGGCTGGCCTGCGTCTTGGCATCCGGATTTGAGGTTGATGATGCCTAGAAAAGAAACAGGAGAGTGGGTCCATTTGGATCCTTTGTCCGAGCGTGGGTTTGTACAAGCCAATGCTTGGCAGGCTACTTTTGGATTATCTCATGACATTGAAACATTGGCTCGTTTGATGGGAGGTAATGACAGCTTAGCTACTCAATTGAATTATGTGTTTGAGATGTCGAAAAATGCAAGATTCCTGTCTAGTTATGTTAGTTATGCCAATCAACCCGGTTGCTCGAATGCGCACGTTTTCTCACATGTAGGAAAGCCTTGGCTGACTCAATATTGGGTGCGTCAGGTCGCTAAACAGACCTATGGTGATATTACGCCAGAGCGAGGCTACGGCGAAAATGATGAAGATCAAGGACAGATGGCTGGAATAAGTGCACTGATGGCTATGGGATTATTCAGTTTGGATGGAGGCTCTGCCTATAATCCGATGTATGATATTACAAGCCCTGTTTTCAATGAGATTACGATTCGATTGGATTCTCGGTATTATAAAGGGAACGAGTTTAAGATTAAAGTACATGATAACTCCCCAGAGAATTGTTATATCCAGAAAGCTTCTTTGAACGGAGAGATGTATCATAAATATCAATTGCCGCATACCGTATTTGAGCAAGGTGGCCTTTTGGAATTATGGCTTGGCGATAAACCAAACAAGGAATGGGGAACTCAATAACGATTTGGGCATATCTCTCAATTTGTGTGATGATTCAAAAAAAGGATGTGCGTAACAATGAGGCACATCCTTTTTCATTTCCTTTTAAATCTAAGTAGCGTGTATTATTCTACTCGTTTGTTGATTACGATATGACCAAAATAGCCAAGGAGAACCAATCCCAGACCTGTAAGTAGAATACTATTTGTCATACCTCCGGTGAAAAACGGTACAGCCAAAACTGCCGCACCAATAATGAGTACGATCACTCCTAGATTTTTAATTAACTCATTCATGGTTATAGATATTTTATAATTATTTTCTTTTCTACCGCAAATAAAGCAATAATAACCCGATCGTGAAAATATTTTCGGAGAAAAATAATGAAACGATTGAAATTAGCTTCTATATTTGTGTTATAATATAGTTACGTATGGGAAGAATACTTTACATAGTTTATTTGTGGCTGTTTTTTGTACCTGTATTTCTGGTACTGACTATACTTACGGCTGTGACGGTTATCATCGGTTGTCTATTGGGGGGAGAGAAAATCTTCGCTTATTATCCGGGTATGATCTGGTCTCGATTGACTTGCTATCTGGCGCTTTGTCCGGTGACGGTAAAAGGGCGTGAGCATATAGACCGGAAACAATCGTATGTTTTCGTAGCTAATCATCAAGGCGCGTTTGATATTTTCTTGATATATGGTTTCTTAGGCGTTCCCATTAAGTGGGTGATGAAGGCGGGTATCGCTAAGATTCCGTTTGTCGGGGCTGCTTGCCGTGCCGCCGGTTTTATCTTTGTCGATAATTCTACGCCGAAGGCCGCCGCTCGTAGTGTTTTGGAGGCGGAGCGTTGTCTTCGAAACGGGGCTTCCGTGGTTGTTTTTCCGGAAGGTTCGCGTACGTATGACGGGAAAATGATCCGTTTCAAGAAAGGGGCTTATCAAATGGCTCTGGATCAGCATTTGCCTATTATTCCGATCACCTTAAACGGGCCGTTTGATGTCTTGCCGATCGGGTCGTTGAATGTCCATCGTCATCGGATGGAGATGGTGATCCATCCGGCGGTTTCTACCGAGAATATAGACACTTCCCACAAAGGAATGCAAGCGTTCGCTGATCAGACTCAAGAAATCATAGCATCTGCCTTGTGGGAAGAATATAAATAATTTAGGTTATTATTTCCAGCTTTTCAAGATGCCACGTTTCGCTACTTTCAGGCTGAATCCGAAGTTATCGCCGAACATGGAACCGGCATCAGCTGCCAAAGACCCTGTAAATTCCCATCCCGATAAACGGGGATGTTGATAAGAGATATCTAAAAGTCCGGAAGCTCCTCTTTTCTTGCTAAGGAAAGGGGTGGCATGTCTACCCCAACTATTCATCACGGTGACTAATACCCGATAAGATACTTGTGAGGAGATAGAGCCTTCCGCACCGAAATGCCAGTCACGAACACGGTTGTTCTTGAATCCTAATGAACCGTTCTCGTTATACTCCGGACTTGGGATCAGAGGAGAACCTATCGCCCGGTTAAAATAAGAGGCTCCGGTAGTGTATTCTCCGTTGTTATAATAATCATCACCACCGCCACCTACGCCGGGATGTAGGTCGTGATCAAAATCGATGAAGTGGAACTGTCCGCTTTGGTCTCTTGTAACCAGATACTCCACGACCACCTTACGCAACCACGGGAATTTTGGTAAATCCAATTGCCCTCCCCATAATCCGTCGGTATTGTTTACGAATATCATACCGGATTTATCCTCGAAGAAATGTTGGTAATAGGCGGATACTTGCCAGTTAGGTTGTGTAAAAGCCAATTTGAAATCGTAAGAGCCATAATGATTACCCAGTACGTTGATTTGATCGGAGACTGTTGCGTCGCCACCCCCTTCGCTGCCGCAAATAACCCGGATAAGGTCCTTGATGGATTGAGGCTGCTTTCCGATCTTAGGATTGGTTGAGGTTCCTCCCCATTGTGCCCAATGCTGTACTCCGATTACACCGGATAACGGGAAGTCATTGCGTGTATCCTTAATCTGTACAAATAATGATTTATGATGCCATAAAACGTTATCTACATAAGTCTGCTTATTGTTTGTGAAGTTAGCCAGATAATCCTTGTCGAAAGAACGACCGACGGCAAAGTCTCCTTTGACTTGCATCCAGCCTTTCGTTAAAGGAACGACGGTAAATTCCGGAATGCTGATGTTCACTTCCGGTATCGGGCGGGCATTGGCGGATTGCACGATATCGCCCGAGCTAAGCCAACGATCCCAAAGTGAATTATAGCGTTCCTTGCTTCCTACACTCAATAGCAAGCATTTGTAACCTAACTCGGCATATATTTGTTGGATAAAGAAATTGCGATGACGAGGAACTGCGGCCACTACGTCTAATCCGGCTCCCCAGCGAAAACCTTTGCCAAAAGTTTGATTATGGAATACTCCCGCATTCAAATATCCGTTATTCGCTTCCAAAGGAACAATTCCGTATCGATTGCTAACCATCCAGAAAGGGGCATTGTCGCCACTAGCTACCGATCCGAATATTTCGGCCTTGTAGGTAGTCGCTTCCGGAGTTGTCTCTTCTTCTTGAGCGAAACTAGCCGTTGCCATCCCCAGACAAGTCAGACCTATAAAAATTGATCGCACTGATTTCATGTATATATAAATGTTTTGTCTGGGCGCAAAGGTAAGGATTTATATGTTTGGTGCAACCATTATTGTTTCTTTAACCACTCGAATATAGTTTGATAGGCATCGTTCCGATAGGGCTTTTGAGATAGGATCAGATCGTGGATGCCGTTTGGAATGGTATCTCTCGTGACTTTGTCTCCTAGTTTCTCCCCGTATTTTTGAATGTCTTGAACATCCAAGACGATGTCGGAGGTCATGTATTCCTCATGCCATGTCTCTGTTTCCGGAAAAGATTTGTTGGAAGACATCACTAGTATCGGACAATCCAGTTTTAACCCTTTTTGTACCGTCTGTTGCGCTTCTTGTATGGCTTTGATCCATCCGGCTTTTTTCGGATGCCCGAATATCATTTTCCAGTTCGTATCAAATTCCCATTCTCCTTTATACTGCTTAAGCAGGCTATAAGCGTAATTCGGATCACCCAAACCTTGTACGGTAAGATTCGGAAATAGCCTCCCGACAAACGCAACGGTTGGCAGTACGACTTTCTCCATTAACCATCCGAAATTCCAATCTAGAAAAGGGCTGTTCAGAATAAGCCCGTCTACCGGTAACTCTCCTTTTTTACTATTCAAATAATAAGGTGTGATCAATCCGCCTGTAGAATGCGCCATTAATAATATCCGCTCGTTGCCTTCAGACCGGATGGTGGCCAAAGCGGTATCGATATCAGCGAAATACTCTTTTAGGCTCTTGCAAAAGAACGGGTTTTGATTGGGTAATATCGAACGTCCGTATTTCCGCAAGTCCATCGCATAGAAATTATATCCGTGAGCGTTTACGCTATCCCCTAATTGTTTCTGGAAAAAATAGTCATTATAGCCATGGATATACAGCACGGCCTGTTTTACGCTATCCAGTTGAGGTTTCTTGACCAGTGTGCAAACTACCTTCCCCTCATAATCATCCGGCATCTGGAAGGTACGGCGTAAATAACCATCTCCCAATACATCGGGTACGTATTGGGCATATACCTCGCATAAAATGAAACAGAGGAATATAATAAGATTTATTTTTCGAGACATAAATATATTGTTTCTATTTTATAACTGTATTTGCAAAGATAGGGTTTATCAATCAATGGTAATTAACCAAGATCATAAAATAAAAAATGACAGATAAGCATGAAAAACGATAGGATAAACGTGAATATTGCAACTTATACGTAAAAAGCACTATTTATGGTAAGCCGTTAATTTTTTATCTTAACAATAAATATTTTACTTTGTTGGAAAATGGAAGCGTGTATGGAACCGGAAATAACAGTAATAATCATAGATGATGACCTTGGATCGATCCAGAAATTGCAAAACGATCTATTGGCCTTCTCGGAGGTAAGGATATTAGATACAGCGACAACGGCGGAATTAGGCAAGAGGCATATCCTTAAGTATCAACCGGATTTGGTGTTTTTGGATGTGGAACTTCCGGACATGTCTGGCTTTGATTTGCTGGATGATATACGGGATGATATTCTTCCGAACTTGAGAGTCGTTTTCTATACGGTATACGATAAATATATATTGGATGCCCTACGTGCCTCTGCGTTTGATTATTTGTTAAAACCTTATTTAATTGATGAGTTAGCGGCACTCATCGAACGTTTTCATACGACAGAACCTGCGGATGTTGCCTGCATGGAGAGATCCTTGCGGAAAATATTGAATCGGGATAGTCGATTTGCGATCCAAACCGTTTCGGGTCTTTTGCTAGTCCGTTGTGAGGAGATATTCCTGTTTCAGTTCTTGGGAGATCAGCGTTGCTGGCAGATTGTCTTGACTTCCCGTACTACTCATAAACTAAAAATGGGCACGACAGCGAAAGATTTGTTGTCTATCAATAATACGTTTGTTCAAATAAGCCAAGATTGCATTGTGAACTTGACTTATTTGATGTTCATCGAGAATAAGACCTTACGATGCGAGTTCTATCCCCCCTTCCAAGAGGAGGAGAGGATCGCCTCGCATCGCTATTTTAAACAACTGAGAGAACGGCTGGATATTATTTGATGGTTCCTCTTCTTTTCTCCCTAATTTTATCTGTTTTGCAGGGTGTAATAGGCTTCTGAAGTGAATAACTAACGGCTTGGGAAGTGAATAACTAATCACTTGAGAAGCCTTTTGCAAGCGATTAAGTATGTTGTCTAAATAATTCATTTTCACCGCATAAGGAATTTACATTTCAAGTCGTAAATTATTTACTTCAGTAACGGATAGTGCCTACTAAGATTTGCTTATTTTCTGACATTTACATACAAGAGAGTCAATATATTCTAGCCATCCAATCCGCGAAAAAGTAGTCATATACCCTATAAAAGCCATCTTCCTGTGTTATCAAATCATTTTTCAACAGAGGTTTGACCGCAGATTGTACAGAACTGGCTGAGGGTAGCTTGTATTTTTTGATAAATGCTGATGACGTGAGACCTTCTGCTCTGCCCTCTTTGGCGATAGCTTGTAAAACAAGTTTTTGTTTGGGAGCAAGATTGGCAAGTAGATCCTTGTAACTACTTTCTTGTGTTAGAATCACATTCTTGCGGGCTATTTCTATCTTATCCATACTACAACGCTCACCCTCTTCGGTCAATGCGAAAAGTTCGTTCATTATCATTTGCACAAACCAAGTATAGCCATCGAACATCCGATAAACTTCTTCTATTACGGATTTGTCGATAAGCTTTCCCCTTTGCTCAAAAAGCCGGTTGGCGAACTCCACATAGATATGAATGGGTATTGGCTTAAGTCCTATACTAATAGCGCTTTGATAAAAAGGCTTGGAAGAGGAATTAAACATATTACTCATCAAATGGCGTTTACTGCCGGAGAAGATAAACATAGTCTGCTTGCATTGTTGAATCTTGGTTCGCAACAACGCTTCTACATTTTTCTCCTCATAGCCGCCAATTTGTTGGAACTCATCGATCGCCACGATACATGGTTTATCTGCGGTCTCTAGATAAGCGAAGATCTCATCAAGTGTTGTTTGTGGTGCTTGAATGTCTCCTAGCCCAATATCAAAACAAGGTTCTCCGGTTACCATATCCAGTTTAAAACCCGCACGCAATGAGGTTATGATTTGAAAGAACCGTTCCGTCCAAACCGTTTTCTTTGGCTTCAATTCGTCATAGATGGCTTTTCCTAATAGATATACGAACTCTGTTAATGAAGTAGTGGCATAAATATCCACAAAGAACGCATGATAATTTTTTTCTATCGATTCTTGATGAAAAAGATGTTGGATCAATCCGGTCTTACCCAAACGGCGTGGAGAAATCAATGCGACATTACGTCCGTTCTCAATCTGTTTAATCAAGAAGCTTGTCTCTCCCTCACGGTCACAAAAATATTTGTCTGATACATATCTACCCACGACAAAAGGATTCATCATTGCGATTGTCTCCATAATATAAATACATTTTATTGCAAATATAATAATTATATCCATAATAAAGAAAGGAAACGGTATGTTTCACTTGCACGTGTGGGAGTCCGTATTAAATAATTTGATATAGAGTGATTTAATTCGATTATTTATATATCTTCGCATTGTAGAAACCGCCGTTTCGGAAACAGCGGTTTCGGAACTGTGTATTATTGCCATGCGTAAAGATTAATCTTTAGTATCGAAAGAATGGAAAAACAATCATTTATCGCTCTAGTAAAGCGTTATTATCCTTGGATCTGCAGTATGGAGAAGGCTGCTTTTCGTATACATGATGATGTGAATCAGAAATATGATCATGTGTTGCCTTATGGATTTCATCTGAAAATGACGGTATCGTATGTCTCTCGCTACGGATATCTGGTAGCTGAGACCGAGGCGGATATACTGATTTTGTATGCCTCTGCTTTTCTGCATGATACGATAGAAGATGCACGGATGACCTATAATGATGTCGTGAAATTCCTGAAAGAGTTCAAGCGGGGAGGCTTTGTCTTGCCAGAAGGCGTGAGACAGCACTTGGAAGACCAAGTTCCGGAAATCGTATACGCCTTAACGAATGAAAAAGGACGAAACCGGGGAGAACGGGCGAATGACCTGTATTATCAAGGAATACGGCAGACTAAATTCGCTTCTTTTATAAAAATGTGTGATCGGCTGGCGAATATCCAATATACGATGATGTTTGTT
>OGKF01000414.1_pt1 | contig 24777 bp, 25 predicted proteins | sample 1572391 | NCBI WGS metagenome assembly OGKF01 (sample SAMEA2582095, study PRJEB24529) | metagenome | biome: Human gut stool | place: China | collected 2011
TTCTTGTTGGTCTGCCAGATCTCAGCCAGCTTATCCAGCCGCTTGTCCGGCACGGCCACGATGCCGCTGTTGGGCTCGATGGTGCAGAAGGGATAGTTTGCAGCCTCCGCGTTCTTGGTGGAGGTGATGGCGTTGAACAGAGTGGACTTGCCGACGTTGGGCAGGCCGACGATACCTAATTTCATATAAAATACGCTCCTTCACGTTATGGTAGACATAATAATACATCTACCATTATACGCGAAGGAGCGTATGAGTGCAAGTATCAATCCTTCAGTTTGCTCAGATAGCGGTAGATGGTCGCCTCCGAGGAGCCCAGCTGTGCCGCCACCTCGCTGACTGCGCCCTTCATGTAGAAGATGCCCGCCTGCTGCAGGTCGTCCACGATGCGGATCTTCTCGTCCATGGTCAGCCGATCCGGGGGCAGGCCGGCGGTGCCGGTCACGTCGGTGATGGCGGCCTGCACCGCGTCGGGCAGGCTGCTGACGAAGTTTTCCACCCCAACGCTGGGGCCGGGCTCCTGATGGGCCCCGCAGAGGGCCAGAAGCTCCTGCGCCATCCGGCTGTACTTGGCGGCGTCAAAGTTGATGCAGAGCATCCCGATGAGCTCGCTGCCGTCCTTGATGAACATGGTGGAGGAGCGCAGCCGCCCCTTGGCCTGTGACGCGCCCTGATAGCCTGCCACATAGGGCTGCTTTTCGTAGACTTTGCCGTGGATGAACCGCAGGGCCATGTTGGACAGCGGTGCGCCCTCGGTGCGGCCGCTGATGTTGTTGTTCACGATGGCTGCGATGGTGCCTTCCTCGCTGGTCAGGTCGTGCAGCACCACTTCATAGTCCGGCCCCAGCGCCTCGCCCAGAAACGAAACGAGTGTCCGGTAGGGTTCCAGTCGTGCATCCATGTATGTCACCACTTTCCACGTTGTTTCATGAGGGAAATGATGAGAATTTATTCTCATCCTGCTGCCTATATCATATCACGTTCGTGTGTTGTTGACAATGAAAAATGGAAAACTCAATGCATTTTCGTGAAAGTGCTTCAAAATATCCGCGGAATTTGTCACAAGTGATAATAATTTCTCATCGAGAGAGAAAATTGTTGACTTTTGCCGCCCACCGCGTTAGGATAGGGTCAGGACAAGGGGCATCAAGGCAAGCGATGCCCCTGCAATTCGGAAAAAGGAGAGAGAATTATGAAACAGGCACTCGCCACTGCACAGGCGCCCGCCGCCATCGGGCCGTATTCGCAGGGCATCGCAGCAGGCCAGACGGTCTACGTCTCCGGCCAGCTCCCCATCGACCCCGCCACCGGGGCCATCCCCGAGGGCATCGCGGCCCAGACCGCACAGTCCCTCAAGAACATTCAGGCCATCCTCGCCGAGCAGGGCATGACCCTGGCCGATGTGGTCAAGACCACGGTCTTTCTGGCCGACATGAACGACTTTGCTGAGATGAACAAAGTCTACGGCGAATACTTCGCCCAGCCCTTCCCCGCACGGAGCGCCGTGCAGGTGGCGAAACTGCCGAAAGGCGCACCGCTGGAGATCGAATGCATCGCCGTGAAGTAACAGAGCATCCTATAAGAGAAAGAGACGGTGCAACACTATGGAACAGAACATGTTCATTCGCATTCTGAACAGTGAGATGGAGCTGGCTACCGGCTGCACCGAGCCGGGCGCTGTGGCGCTGACTGCCGCCGAGGCGGGTCAGGCCCTGCGGAAGGCCGGTGTGGACAAGGCCGAAGAGATCACGGTCAACGCCAGCATCAACATCATCAAGAACGCCATGTCGGCGGGCATCCCCGGCACCGATTACGAGGGCATGGACTATGCTGCCGCCATCGGTGCGCTGGGCGGCGACCCGGCCTACCTTCTGGAGGTCATGAACCATGTCCCCCGTGAGACGGTGGAGGCGGCTGCCGCGCTGGTCAAGGCCGGCAAGGTCAAGGTGAATGTGGCGCAGGTGCCCCAGAAGCTCTACATCGAGGTCATCGCTAAGGGCAGCGGCCACACCGGCCGCGCCATCGTCCGCGACCTGCACACCAACGTCGTGCTGGTGGAGCAGGACGGTGTGGCCACTCTCGACAAGCGGGACACGGACACTGCCGCCGCAGGCGACAGCGATGTGGTCACCCCGGAGCAGATCGCGTCCTTCCTGACCGTCCGCTCCATCTGGGACTACTGTACCAAGGAGCTTGACCCCATGCACGACCCCATCGACATCATCCGCAGCGCCGTGCAGGTCAACTCCGTCATCAGCGATGAGGGCCTTTCCAAGGAATACGGCCTCGCCATCGGCCGCAACCTCGACCTCAACTGCCGCAAGGGCCTCATGACCCGCGACCTGACGACCAACTCCATGATCGCTGCCGCCGCCGGTGCAGACGCCCGCATGGCAGGCGCGCCGGTGTCGGTGGTGGCCAACTCCGGCAGCGGCAATCAGGGCATCACCGCAACGATGCCCGTCGTGGCAGCCGCCCGCTGGCTGGACATCGACGAGCCGACCATGCTGCGTGCCGTCACCCTGTCCAACCTCATCGCCATCCGCATCAAGTCGAAGTTCGGACGCCTGAGCAACCTCTGCGGCGCGACCGTCGCCGGGACCGGCGCGGCCTGCGGCATTACATACCTGCTGGGCGGCGGCTATCACGAGATCTGCTGTGCCATCCAGAACATGGTGGGCAATGTCACCGGCATGGTGTGCGACGGCGCAAAGGCAGACTGCGCCCTGAAGATCTCCACCTGCGTCAATGCCGCCTGTCAGGCAGCGGCCATGGGCACCCGCGGTGTCCGTGTCCAGAGCACAGACGGCATCGTGGAGGAGAACGTGGAGCGCACGCTGGACAATTTTGCCATTCTGAGCACCCACGGCACCAGCGACAGCGTCATCCTCGACCTGATGCTCAACAAAGAACATACTCCGGACGCCCAATAAGCGTCCTCACCCTCTGGCAAGCCTGCATCCGCATCCTGCAAAAAACACCCTGCGCCCGCAGCGCAGGAGAAGATTAGGGGTAAATATTATGAAAAAGCTATTCAATAATCTGCCGTTCCGGCTGCTCCTCGGCATCATCATCGGCGTCATCCTGGGCCAGGTCTTCCCCGAGAGCGTCATGAAGGTGGTCGTCACCTTACAGTATATCATGGGCCAGCTCATCACCTTCTGTGTGCCGCTCATCATCATCGGCTTCATCGCCCCCTCCATCACCAAGCTGGGCAAGAACGCTTCCCGCCTGCTGGGCGTGGCGATCGTGATCGCTTACGTTTCCTCTGTCTGCGCAGCCCTCATGAGCGCCGGCGCAGGCTACGCCCTCATCCCGCACCTGTCCATCGACACTGAGGTGGCCGGTCTGCGGACCCTGCCCGGCGTCGTCTTTGAGCTGAACATCCCCCAGATCATGAGCGTCATGAGCGCCCTCGTGCTCAGCGTTCTGGTGGGTCTGGCTGCTACCTGGACCAACAGCAAGCTGACCTGCGACATCCTCGGCGAATTCCAGAACATCGTGCTGGACATCGTCGGTAAGATCATCATCCCCATGCTGCCCTTCTATATCGCCGCTACCTTCTGCAACCTGAGCTATGAGGGCATGATCACCCACCAGCTGCCCGCCTTCATCCAGATCATCCTCATCGTCATGGCGGGCCACTATATCTGGCTGGCTGTCCTGTACCTGCTGGCCGGCGCATACTCCGGCAAGAACCCCTGGGAAGTCCTCCGCCACTACGGCCCCGCTTACCTGACCGCTGTCGGCACCATGTCCAGCGCCGCCACCCTGGCAGTCGCTCTGGACTGCGCCCGCAAGAGCAAGGTCCTGCGCAAGGACATGGTCAGCTTCGGCATCCCCCTGTTCGCCAACATCCACCTCTGCGGCTCTGTCCTGACTGAGGTCTTCTTCTGCATGACCATCTCCAAGATCCTCTACGGCCATCTGCCCAGCATCGGCACCATGATCCTCTTCTGCGCCCTGCTCGGCATCTTCGCCATCGGCGCTCCCGGCGTCCCCGGCGGTACCGTCATGGCTTCTCTGGGCCTCATCACCGGCGTCCTGATGTTCGACGATGCCGGCACCGCTCTGATGCTCGCCATCTTCGCCCTGCAGGACAGCTTTGGCACCGCCTGCAACGTCACCGGCGACGGCGCTCTGACCCTGATGCTGACCGGCTACGCCGAGAAGCACGGCATCCAGAACAACGACAACATCCAGAGCCCCATCCTGTAAAGACTGCTTCAAAGGATCTGAGCGCATTTCCCTGAAAATACCAGAAACCGGGCTGCGTCCCCCCATTCTGACCAGCCCGTGATATGCAAAAGGGGCCTCCTGCAAAGGAGGCCCCTTTTGGTGCGTTATAGGGAGACAGGCGGCTTGGGGAAGGGCCGGAGGGTGTCGCTGACGCCGGTGATATAGTTCATATCGACGTCGTAGAATTTCGCCAGCTGGATGAGGCACTCGACCGGGATGCGCACTTTGCCCTTTTCGTAGTCGGAATAGGTGGTCTGGGCAACATGGATAGCCCGCGCGACCTGCGTCTGGTTGAGGTCGTGGTCGCTGCGCAGTGCCTTGATGCGTTCCGTGTATAGCATAGGATTCACCTCTTTGTAGAAAGTCTACAAAGGATGGCCCGAATATCTTGATTTTTAACGGATAATCCGTTAAAATAAGAGCCAAGACAGAGACTTGGGCGGAAGGACTTGAACTACTGACGGAAAGGATGGGCGAGATGAACATATGCTCTGAAGCGGTGATAGATTCAATTCGACAGGGAGTTTCAAATATTCCACCAGAGAGCGGGGGAATATTAGGTGGAAGAAATGACGTGGTTACAAATATCTGCTTGGATAAAGGAATATTGGGTAAACATCCTTGCAGTTATACACCTGATACACGCTTCCTGAATCAGAAAATCAACCAATGGGCTGAAACTGGGATACAGTTTATGGGAATGTTTCATGTGCATTTCGGCGGCACAGAAAGCCTTTCCGAAGGAGATAAAGAATATATCGTTCGCATTATGGAAGTAATGCCGAAAAAAATTGGTTGTCTGTACTTTCCTGTTGTTGTAATGCCGGAGCGTAAGGTGGTGGCATATAAGGCAGTACGCAATAATGAGAAAGTCGTGATAAAAAGAGATTGTATCAAATGTCAAGGAGGAACTTAACATGAAGAACGTGAAAAACAAGAAAATGATGGCTGTTGTTCTGCCGGAGGGATGCTTCTACGGAAATTGCAGCGACTGCGTCTATGCTGACCGGAGTGACTGGAGAGACGGCGAGGTATACTGCCTTTGCGAGAAAGGCTGGACACACGGCTATAATCGCCCGAGTGACCGGAACGGCTGTGCCTACTATGAGGAACGCTGATAACGAAAAAAGGGAGAAAGAACTATGACGGTTGCATTGTGCATGTTTGCCCTTTGGGCATGGGGCGGATGGATCTCGTGGAAGGGCATTGAAAACGGAAATGGCTGGATCGGTGTTATCCTTTCCGAGAAAATACGCAAAAGTCTGAACAAAAAAGAAAACTGGTGGAAAAAGGCGCTTCTTTCGGTGGCATTCGGCTATGTTGCAATGGGCGCAAAGGTGATAGAGTGGATCCTTACTTTTGTCATGCGCATGGTGGACGGCTCGCTTTTTAGATGAGGTGCTTTAGAAGGAGACAGTCAAAATGAAAAATATCACGCGACGTGGATTCCTACAGCTTACGGCGGCGACGGCTCTGGTGTGTGCGACAGCACCGCTGACGGGATGCGGGAAGAAAAATAAAAAGGAACTCATTATCGGTACATGGTACCGTCAGGGTTCGGATGACTTGGCGTTCACGATTTATGATGACGGAACCTGCATGATTGATAATGACTACGGAAAAGGAACATGGTCGATTGCGAACGAAGACCAGTTTACGCTTACCGGATTCTATGGGAATAGCGAGATTTTCACGATAATCGCTATCGATAAAAAATCAGTGACCTTTGGCCCGCCGAATGCGGATAAGAATACCGACCAGACAATCGTATTCTGGCATACGGCTGAGGATGCAAAAAAGAATGCTGGGTAAATGAGGAAGGACAGAAAGAGGTGAAATCTATGAGAACCGCTCAGAGACTGGCTGCACTCGGAGTTGTGGCAGCGATTGTTCTTTCGGGATGTTCTAATGGAAAAGACAGTTACTCATCTGCGGAAAAAGAGGAAAGCGGCCAGCCACTTCAGTCGGCTTCGATAAGTGCGAGTTCTAGTGTGGAGTCTGCGGAGCTTGCCGAAAGTGCGAATGCAGGGTATCCAACATTGAAGGAAGTAGCGCAAAATTATAATGGCTGTGCGCTTGAATACCCGAATATGGAAGAGCTTTCGGTCGGAATGCTCTATGGCGACAGTGGGAACAGATACTGTCTGTTTGACGTGGACGGAAGAGTTCATCATGTCTTTGAAAGCGATACTTACATTGCTTCTGGTTTTTATAACGGAATGTGCATGACCAGCAGAAGGACAATGGTTAGGGAAGATGGAACAACATTCTGGCCATCGTATGTTCCTGCGGATGAGGTGCTGGTTGCGTACCTGAAAAATGAGTGTGGAATACTTCTCTGGACGGTCAAACAAGAAGATACGTTAAATGGCTCAAAAACAATTTTGACTGCATGGAATACTTCGGATGGCTCGATGCGCTTTCAGTGTGATACGACACAGCCTGAATTCGAGAAAAATGATCCGGTGACAATGTACAAGAATTTGACGCAGAATCTTGGCGTTATTTTTTATGAAGGCGCCGGCGTGTACATGATTATAGATCAAATCATGGGCAGACACGTTGAGATTGGAATATATAAAGGGACAGAAGAAGCAACTCAAAATTATTATGTGGCAACTTCTAAAAGTGGGAATATTCGGTATATTAGTGTAAAGGATGGTAACTTGAATAAGCTGTCAGGTTGGAATAATTTGATGCTACATCGCGGCGGTAATATAGTTTTAAGTGAAAACCTGATTTTTCTGGATGCACAAATAAATGAAGGTGGCGGCACAAAGTATCCGACGGGGTTTTATGATGTCCATTTGAATCAAGTAATCGACCTGAGCAAATATAATATTCAATCAATTTATGAGGATGAACCCCGGTTTATCAACGGCTATGCAGTCTTACAGATGAAAAATCCAGAGGGTGTTCCATTTTGGGGCGTTATAAAGAGAGACGGAACATGGGCGGCGGAACCGCAAAAAGGTTCAGTCAGATATGTATACCAGACGGCTGAGGGTGTTCTTATTACTACCTGCGAAGAAAATATAGAGCAGTGGTATACATATGACCAAACCGGGACAAAGCTTGATGAATGGGACAGAATAAAATTTGACGGCTCTTATGGATATGCACAGGATAGTTCGTCAGGAAACAGGGGAATCTGTGAAGTCTATAACGGGTATACATATGCTAGTTTGAATAGCCATGTTGCAAAAATCAGCAGTGACGGTTCTTACGAATATCTGTCTTGACGCCCAAGGCAAAAGCTAACAGTGACATTTGGCTGGAAAAGGATTCATGGCAAGTGAAAATCGGACGAGTAACAAACGGATAGAGAAAGGTGTAAAGTTATGTCCAAGAAGGAGAAGACGATTTTATACGCAATATGTGCCGTTATTGTGTGTGCTGTAGTTGCAGTATGTGTGACTCAGAATACTACCGGCAGCCGCGAAAAAGAGATGAAAAAGCTTCTGGCAAACAACTGGTATCGGCAGTGGTCGGAGAGTGTGAGCTTTACGCTTTACGACGATGGAACGGTTACGATTCCAGGTTCTTACGGTCAAGGAAAATGGTCACTTGTAAATGATGATGTTTTGAAAATCTCGGATTTCTATGGTGAAACTATGACACTGAAAATTGACGACCTCGATGACCAATGGCTTGTGGTCTATGAAATGGAAAACGGACAGCAGAGTGAAGAAAAAATTACATTCTGGAACACAGCGGAAGGCGCACAGACGCTCCGTGCAAAATTTTGAAGTTAGAAGTCGAAACTATGTCAAATGAAATGAATCGTCGTAAATTCCTGAAGCTCACTGGCACCGTGGTGCTGGCGACATCTGTTGCGGGAGCACTGGGCGGATGCAGTGGTGGCGGCAGCAGCGCACCTACACCGCCCTCTCCTGAAGAAGAGGAAATAGCGCAAATTATCCTAGATTCGATCAATGCTGCACGCAAAGAAGTTGGATTGGACGGCACAGTTCAAGAAGTGGATAAGATAAGCCAGCTTTCAGCACAGCGCGCGCTGGAAATGATGAACGGAAAAAAGCACGACGAGCTTTCACCAGTTCCGCAGGAGTTCAAAGACGGCGGAAAGGGCTACAAGTATGGTGGAAGGGAAAATTGGACAGTAACAGGACTTCCGCGAGATCACTTCACGAAAAATCAGCTGACAGAATACTTCCGAAACAATTTTCAGGCGGAACGGAATACACCCGGTAAGACGACGATTCGGGAAGATGTATATGTAGGAATCGGTGTGCAGGAACAGGGTGACTATGTGTGGTATGATATAATCTTTGCACACGAGGGATGACCAAAGGTGCGGCTTTGCAACAGGCAGACCGAGCACAGAAACAAGATAAGGCCGCAGGAAAAGTGCCGCTTCCTGCGGCCTTTTGCTTGCCAAAGATTCAAAAATCATACAAAACCTTCTTTATTTTGTCATAACTGTCCCGTATAATAGAATATGAGTTAAACTCGGGATCGCAGCCGGTGCCCGTGCGGGGCTGGCTTTTGACTGGATAGAGGAGGAACACCCACATGGCAAACGAAAAGATCCTCGTCGTGGACGACGATACCAACATCTGCGAGCTGCTGCGGCTCTACCTGACCAAGGAGGGCTATCAGGTCACGACCGCCAATGACGGCGAAGAGGGCCTTGAGAAATTCAACCAGCTCAAGCCCGATATGGTGCTGCTGGACGTGATGATGCCCAAGATGGACGGCCTCGAGGTCTGCCGCCGCATCCGCAAGCTGGGCAACACCCCGGTCATGATGCTGACGGCCAAGGGCGAGACCTTCGACAAGGTGCTGGGCCTTGAGCTGGGCGCAGACGATTACATGGTCAAGCCCTTCGACACCAAGGAAGTGGTGGCCCGCATCAAGGCGGTGCTCCGCCGCTGCACCGCCGCCGCCACCCAGACCGAGAGCACCGAGGGCGTCATCGAATTCGACAACCTCCGCCTCGACATGAACAGCTACGAGCTGCGGGTCAAGGGCAAGGTGGTGGAGGCTCCCCCGAAGGAGCTGGAGCTGCTGAACTGTCTCGCCTCCCACCCCAACCGGGTCTACACCCGCGACCAGCTGCTGGACGAGGTGTGGGGCTTCGAATACTACGGCGACAGCCGCACCATCGACGTCCATGTCAAGCGCCTGCGCGAGAAGCTGGCCGGGGCCTCCGACAAGTGGGAGCTGAAGACCGTCTGGGGCGTGGGCTATAAGTTCGAGGTGCGTCAGTAATGCGCAAAAGTATCCCGGTCGCGTTCTTTTCGCTCATGAGCACCCTGCTCATCTTCGGCACAGTGGTCATGGGCGGCTCTGAGCTGGTGCTCTTCAGCCGGTATTTTGCGCAGGAGCGGTACGATACGCTGGATGAGGTGGTCAACGTCGCCCAGCGGACGGCGTCCTACCTTGTGCAGGAGGCCTCTCTGCCCGAGGGCGAAGAGCTGGAAGCCCTGAGCACCAAGCTCGAGATCATCGGCGAGAGCGCGGAGGCCTATCTGTTTTTCACCGACTGCGACGGCAATGTGATGCTGGCGTCCACGCCGGAAAAGCTGAACGGCGATACGGTGGAGGCTGAGGTGCTGGAAAAGGCGGGCAAAGCCAAGGAAAACTACCATCTCTTCGACACACTGGGCGGTGTGCTGGCGGAAAAAAGCTACATCTCGGTGCGTGAGATGCGCAGCGAGGACGGCGCGTGCACCGGTTACCTCTTTCTCTGCTCGTCCGGCGAGCGGCTGGCGGAGTTCCGCAGGGAGTTCTTCTCGAACTTTTTCCTCTCGGCCTGCCTGATGCTGCTTGTGGCCAGCGTGCTCACGAAGGTGATGATGCACAAGCTCACCGACCCGCTCCAGAAGGTGACGGACGCTGCCCAGCGCTTCGGCGGCGGCGACCTGACCGTCCGGGTCGAGGGCGTGGACGGCGAGGGCGAGGTGGCCGACCTTGCCCGCACCTTCAACAAGATGGCGGACAACATCCAGTCCGACGACAATTCCCGGGGTCAGTTCATGGGCAACATCGCCCACGAGCTGCGCACCCCCATGACGACCATCAAGGGCTTCATCGACGGCATTCTGGACGGCACCATCCCGCCCGAGATGCAGAACCACTATTTACAGCTGGTCAGCGAGGAAACGGGCCGTCTGGCCCGCCTCATCCAGAATATGCTGGATCTGTCCAAGCTGGAGAGCGGCGAATATCAGGTGAATGCCCGGATGTTCAACATCTGGGAGACCCTCACCGGCGTGGCCCTCTCGGCCGAACAGCGCATCAACGACGGGATGATCGACATCGACGGCCTGACGATGGACGAGAAGGTACTGGTCTACGCCGACCCCGACCTCATCCATCAGGTGGCCTATAACCTGCTGGACAACGCCATCAAGTTCACCCCCGCCGGCGGCACCATCCGCTTCGGGGTGGAAAAGCTCGGCCCAGAGGTGGAGATCTCCATCTGGAACTCCGGTCAGGGCATCAGCCCCGAGGCGCTGCCCTACGTCTTCCAGCGCTTTTACAAGGAAGACCAGTCCCGGGGCCTCCACGCCCGGGGTGCAGGCCTCGGCCTGAACATCTGTAAGGTGCTGGTCAACCTCTCCGGCGGTCAGATCCGCGTCGAGAGCCAGCAGGGCGAGTGGTGCAGGTTCGTGTTCACCCTGCCCGTCCAGCCCCCGACCCCCGGCGGCATGAAGCGCCTGCCCGACGAGAGCGGCCTTCCCGGCGCAGTGGAAGACCCGGCCAGCATGAAGCCGGTAGACTGAATCACAGCGGTCAGACTGCTCCCCAGAGGAGCGGTCTGGCTGCTTTTTGCATTGCAGAAGAAGGGATGCGGGCGGAGTTTACGTCTTTTCCGTGAAAAACACGGCGGCGGGTTTGATTTTTTCACTGTTTTCATGTAAACTATAAACAACTATGCCGATCACCCCCACAGGGGGCGGCGGCAGGGCAAAAACACAAAAAATCTCTTGGAAACAACAGGGAGTAAAATAAAATGACAACGATCAGTCCTTCGATCCTTTCGGCTGACTTCAGCAAGCTCGGCACAGACTGCCGCATGGTGCTGGATGCCGGCGCAAAAATGCTGCATTATGATGTGATGGACGGCCACTTCGTGCCAAACATCAGCTTCGGCGTCCCGGTGCTCAAGAGCCTGCACAAGGCCATGCCGGATGCGTTCTACGACGTCCATCTGATGATCACCCACCCGCAGCAGTACGCCGAGGCCTTTGCCAAGGCCGGTGCCAGCCTGCTGAACTTCCACCTCGAGTGTGATGACGACATTCAGGAGACCATCGACGCCATCAAGGCGCAGGGCTGCAAGGTGGGCATGACCATCAAGCCCGGCACCCCGGTGGAGGAGCTGGGCTATTATCTCGACCAGCTGGATCTCGTGCTGGTCATGAGCGTGGAGCCGGGCTTCGGCGGGCAGAAGTTCATGCCCTCGGCCCTCGACAAGCTCCGCTGGCTCAAGGCAGAGAAGGAGCGCCGGGGCCTGCGCTTCCTGCTGGAAGTGGACGGCGGCGTGGACGCTGCCACCGCTCCGCAGTGCGTCGCCGCCGGTGCAGACGTGCTGGTGGCAGGCAGCGCCATCTATGGTGCGGCCGACCCCGCTGCCGCCGTCCGCGCGCTGGCCGCGCTCTGAGAGGGAACGGCCCATGGATGAAGCATTGATCCGGAAGCAGGAAGAAGAGCTGCAGCACACCGGCAGATACTACAAGCACATCTGCTTTCTCTGCGTGCCGCTGCTCTTCGTCTCCTGCTACCTTTACGGCCTGCGCCCGCTGCTGCTCTGCGGCTTTGCGCTGCTGATGGGCAACCTGTGCGACCGGCTCATCTCGCTGCTGCGCCGCCGCGTCTACCAGCCCGGGGACTATTCCAACGAGAGCTTCGCCCTCGTCATCGCCCTGCTGATGCCCGCGACGGTGGACTGGTATGTCCTCGCCGCCGCCATCGTGGCTGGTGTCCTCATCGGCAAAGAGGTCTTCGGCGGCTATGGCAGCTACCCCTTCAACCCGGCTGCCGTGGGCTATGCGGTGGCGGCGGTGTCGTGGCCGGAGCAGGTGTTCCGCTACCCGACCCCCTACACCAGCATCCCCCTGTGGGACGCCTCCGGCGTGGCCACAGCCAGCACCATATCGGACACCCTGCGCAGCGGCGGACTCATCAACCTGAGCGGTCTGTCGCTGGTGCTGGGCGAGTATGCCGCCCCGATGGGGGCAGGCTCGGCCCTCGTGCTGGCGGCCTGTGGGCTTTTCCTCTGGGTGCAGAAGGACATCAAGCTGAGCGCTGCCCTGAGCTTTCTCATCACGGCGGGCGTCATCGTCTTCTTCTTCCCGCGTCAGCTGGGCCTGACCGAGGATGCGTCCTTTGCCGTCAGCGCCATGTTCCGTCTGCGCTGCGTGCGCGACGAACTGCTGACGGGCGCGATGATCTTCAGCGCCGTTTTCCTGCTCAACGAGCCGTACACCTGCGCCCACCACCGGCTGGGCCGCATCCTCTACGGCATCATGGTGGGTGCCTTCACGATGGGCTTCCGCTACTTTGGCGTCTATGAGACGGGCGTCTGCTTCGCGCTGCTGGCCGTCAACAGCATCTCCGGCTGGCTCGACCGCACCGAAGTCCATCTCTACGAGCTGCTCCACAGCAGCCGGAAAAAGCAGACCGGAAAGGGGGATGCCGTATGAAGCGGAGAAGTGCAGAACTCATCGCCCGCGACCCGGAGAGATTCTTCCACCATGACCGCATCTTCCTGAACAATCCCGTGGTCATGCAGGGTATGGGCCTTGCGCCGCTGGTGGTCCTTGCCACCAGCGGCCAGAACGCTCTGATGCTGGCGGCAGCGGTGGCGCTGCTGCTGACGCCCTCCCGTCTGCTGGCCTGTCTGCTGAGCCGCCTGTTCCCCCTGCGGGAGGAGCACCCGTCCAACGCAGAGCTGGAAAAGAAGCTGCTGCCCCGCAGCATCCTCTATTCGGGCAGCGCAGCGGTGGTCTATCTGGCAGCCTATCCCATCCTGAACCGTCTGTTCGGGGTGAGCCTGCTGGTGCTGGGCATCTACCTGCCCATGCTGGTGGTGGAGCCGCTGCTGACCTACCGCTTTGGCCGGGTGCAGGAGTCGCCCCGCAAGGCACTCTCCAAGGGCGTGCGCATCACGGTGGGCTACGGCCTGCTGCTCCTGCTGCTGGGCTGTGTGCGGGAGTGGCTGAGCGCCGGTACGGTGTTCGGCCATGTGCTGAGCCGTCCCGTCCTGCCCATGGCCAGTATGCCGGCAGGCGGCTTCATCGTGCTGGGCGTGCTGTGCGCTGTCTGGCGCACGCTGGCCAAGAAGCAGAAAGATTATCTGACATCGGAGGCCCGGGGCCTCATGGCAGTCTACCGCCAGAGAGAGGGGGAGCCTCAGGATGAGCAATGATGTGATGCAGGCTGTCGGCGTCTTTTTCGGCTACGCCGTGCTGGCTATCTTTGCGCAGAATGCGGTGTTCACCCGCGGTCTGGGCGTCTCCCGGCTGGTCCAGCTGGTGGGCGACGAGCGCACCAGCAGCGGGTGGTTCGCCCTGCTGCTCTGCGTGACGCAGGTGCTGGTGGCCCCGCTGGCCTTCTATGCAGGCGGCTTCGCGGCCTCCCAGCCCAATTTTGCCCAGCTCCGCCCGCTGGTCTATCTGGCCTGCGTGGCGGTGGTGAGCCTGTTTGAATTCCTTGTGCTCTGGGCAGCGCGGGGCAGACACCACGGCGGCCAGCTGCTCCGCATCCTGCCTGCTGCCGCAGTCAACAGCGGTGTGCTGGGCACGGTGCTGGTGGAGCGCACCCAGAGCTTTACGCTGGAGCAGAGCATGGGCTTCGGCCTCGGCAGCGGCCTCGGCTATCTGCTGGCCGTCATGCTGGTGACGGAGGCCGACCGCCGCCTGCGCAGCGAGGCCATCCCGGAGGCGTTCCGGGGCCTGCCCATCACGCTGATCTATGTCGGCGTGCTGGCGCTGGCCATCTATGGTTTTACGGGCCACTCGGTGATCCTGTAAGGAGTGCAGGAGAAAGGGACGATCATGGCAAAGTATAAAAAGGTCAAGCGGTATCACCGCAGTTTTTACAGCCCCGGTATGTGGGCCAAGAAGGTCGTCGGCATCGTGGTGCTGGTGGCTGTGGTGCTGGTGGTGGGCTGGCTGGCTGCGCCCCATGTGCTGGACTGGGCCACCCACACCTGGTATACCGTAGTGCGCAACCGCGACCTCTCGGCCTCGTCCGGGCCGGCAGCATCCAGCATGGCCGCTTCGTCCGAGGCGGCGGCAGAGTCTGCGGCCTCCTCGGAGGTGCAGCCTGCTTCGTCGGAGCCTGCTGTGCCTGCCAATGCCGTCATTGAGGGCAGCTGGGGCGTTCTGGACACCGCTGCGGCCCGGGATGAAGCTTCGCTGCGGGCTGCGGCGCAGGAGCTGGCCCGGCAGGGTGCGGCGTATGCCGTCGTCACCCTGAAGGACAGCAGCGGGCAGGTCCTGTACCCCTCCGCCCTTCCCGCAGCGGCGGGCAGCATCGAGGGCGCATCCCTCGACCCGTCCCTCATCGCCTCGGTGCTGAAGGAAAACGGCCTTGTGCCGGTGGCCAGACTGGCCGCCTTCCGTGACCCTGCCGCCGCCCGCGCCAACCGCGGCATGGCCATCGGCTACACCGGGCAGGAATACCTCTGGCTGGACAATAAGGCCTCGGCCGGCGGCAACCCGTGGCTGAACCCCTATTCCGACGAGGCGGTGCAGTTCATCGGCGACCTCATCGGCGAGGTGCAGAGCATGGGCTTCGACCATGTCCTGCTGGAAAATGTCCAGTTCCCGCTGGCCCAGAACGGCAAGCAGGACTTCGGCTCCACCGGCGGGCGCGACCGCAGCGCCCAGCTGGCGGCGGACATCGCTGTGTGGGACGCCCGCTTCAGCGGCAGCGTCACCCTGTGGTACGGCTACTCGCTGGCGCAGGTGACGGACGGCGCCGCCACCGTGGGCGGCAAGGCCGATGCACTGGGCGTCAAGAACCTCGTCGTTGAGGTGCCCGCCAAGCAGACGATGGACGAAGCCGCCCGCAATGCGCTGAGCGACGCTCTGGCAGCCTCCGGCGTGGAGCACACTGTGTTCTGGGACGACGCTGCGGGGCTGTTCCGGTAAGAAGATCATGCGGCCTGTTTCGCTGCCGGTGATCGTATAGAGAGTGAGGAATGTAACCATGAAACCTGCATCCTGCTTTGGCCCGGCCCACATCCTGCTGCCCAGAGAGGACATCCCTCTGGAAAAGTGGGGCTGTGTGGCCTGTGACCAGTTTACCAGCGACCGCGCCTACTGGGAGCGGGCAGACGCTGCTGTGGGCAGCTGCCCCAGCACCCTGCGCCTCATCCTGCCGGAGGTCTACCTCGGGGACAAGGACGCGGCCCAGCGGGTGGAGCGCATCCACGCCGCGATGGACGCCTACAGCCGGGATGTGCTGACCCGCACCGTGGATGGCTTCGTCTACGTCGAACGCACCGAGCAGAGCGGACGGGTGCGGCAGGGCCTCGTGGGTAAGATCGACCTTGAGGCCTACAGCTACGAGAAGGGCAGCCGCCCGGCCATCCGGCCCAGCGAGCGCACGGTCACCGAGCGCATCCCGCCCCGCATGGCCGTGCGCCGGGGGGCTGCGCTGGAGACGCCCCACGTTATGATGCTGGCCGACGACCCCGGCTGCACCCTCATCGAGCCGATCGGCGCGCACAAGAGTGCGCTGAAAAAACTGTATGAGGGCGAGCTGATGCAGGGCGGCGGCCACATCGCCGGATGGGCTGTGGAGGACCCCGCCCTGCTGGCCCAGATCGAGGCCGCACTGGCCGGGCTGGGCAGTCAGGAGGCCTTCGACGCCAAGTATCCGCAGGCCAAGGGCGCAGCGCCCCTGACACTGGCCGTGGGCGACGGCAACCATTCGCTGGCTGCGGCCAAGGCCTGCTGGGAGGAGCTGAAGCCCACCCTGACGCCGGAAGAGCGGGAGAACCACCCCGCCCGCTGGTGTCTGGCCGAGGTGTGCAACGTCCATTCGCCCGCCATCGAGATCGAACCCATCCACCGCGTCCTCTTCAACGTGGATTGCGGCGCGGTGCTGCTGGCCCTCATCGCGTGGAGCGATGCCAACATGGCCGGGATCTGCTTCGGCGACTCGAAGCAGCAGGCGTTCACGCTGGCAGGCCCCCATGTGTCCAATGTCCTCAGCTTTGAGGAACCCGTCGCCCCGCTGACCGTGGGCACGGTGGATGAATTTATCGAATATTTTATGGCCCGCCACAGCGAGGCCCGGGTGGACTATGTCCACGACGAGCCGGCTGTCCGCGCCCTGACCAAGCAGGGCGGCGTGGCTTTCCTGCTGCCGTCCTTCGAGAAGAGCGACCTGTTCAAGGGCATCGTGATGGGCGGCGTGCTGCCCCGCAAGACCTTCAGCATGGGCCATGCGGAGGAGAAGCGGTATTACATCGAGTGCCGCAGGATCAAAGAATGACCAAGGAGTACCATGACTTTTAATGAACTGAATCTGTCCGCCCCCCTGCTCAGAGCTGTAAGCGAGGCGGGCTATGAGACCCCCTCGCCCATTCAGGCCTCGGCCATCCCGCCGGTGCTGGAAGGGCGGGACCTGATGGGCTGCGCCCAGACCGGCACCGGCAAGACCGCTGCCTTTGCGCTGCCCATGCTCGACCGCCTGAGCGGGGCGGCTCCCCGCAGAAAGGGCGCGATCCGCGCCCTCATCCTCACCCCGACCCGGGAGCTTGCGCTCCAGATCGGCGAGAGCTTCGCCGCCTACGGGAAGTACCTCAAGCTGCGCAGCACCGTCATTTTCGGCGGCGTGGGCCAGACTCCGCAGGTGGAAGCCATCAAGAAGGGCGTAGACATCCTCATCGCCTGCCCGGGCCGGCTGAACGACCTCATCGGGCAGGGCTATATCGACCTTGCCAACATCGAGATCTTCGTGCTGGATGAGGCCGACCGGATGCTGGACATGGGCTTTGTGCACGACGTGAAGAAGGTCATCGCAAAGCTGCCCGCAAAGCGCCAGAACCTGATGTTCAGCGCCACGATGCCCAAAGAGATCGAGCAGCTGGCCGCAGGCATCCTTCACGACCCCGCCTTCGTCAAGGTGGATCCCGTGTCCAGCACGGTGGAGCGGATCGACCAGAGCCTGTATTTCGTTGAGAAGGGCAACAAGAAGCTCCTGCTGCCCTGGCTCATCAAGAATCTGGAGCCGCCGGTGCAGAACGCGCTGGTGTTCAGCCGCACCAAGCACGGCGCAGATAAGATCGCCCGCGACCTCACCAAGCAGGGCATCACCGCCGCCGCCATCCACGGCAACAAGAGCCAGAGCGCCCGTGTTGCCGCGCTGGAGGGCTTCAAGGAGGGCAAGACCAAGGTGCTGGTGGCCACGGACATTGCCGCCCGGGGCATCGACATCAGCGAGCTTTCCCATGTGTTCAACTACGACCTGCCCGAGGTGCCGGAGACCTACGTCCACCGCATCGGCCGCACCGCCCGCGCAGGCGCAGACGGTACGGCTGTGAGCTTCTGTGCCCCCGAAGAGATGGAGTATCTGGCCGGGATCGAGAAACTCAACCGCCGGAAGATCCCGGTGGTGTCCGGCCATCCGTGGGACGGCGTGCCCGCCCCCGTAAAAGCCGCCCCGCCGGTGCGGGGCCGCAGACCCAAGGCCGACCAGCCTGCCCCGGAGCAGGCCGAGGCCCCCAAGGCGGCAGCCGCCGCCAAGCCCGCTGCACCCGAGAAAAAGGGCGCGGCCAAGCTTTCTGCGGCAAAAAAGCAGAAAGCTCCCAAAATCGAAGCAAAAGAGGAACAGCTCATGGATGAGAACAACAAGCGCACTCCCGGCGGACGCGACAACAACCGCCGTAACAATAACAACCGGCCCCGCCGCGAGGGCGGTGCCCCCGCACAGGGCGCAGGCCGCGGCAGCAACGCCCAGCCGAAATTCGACCCCCACTTTGTGAGCGCTCCGGAGGCGACCCCCCTCCGCTCCGCCAAAAAGAACGCCGCCGCGCCCGCTGCCCCGGCCCAGAGCATCCCCACCGCGATGCAGAACCGCCAGCCCGCCCCGCGCGGCGAGAACAATGGCCGCAATGGCGCAGGCCGCAGCCCCCGCAATGAGCGGAACGCCCGCCCTGCCCAGCCTGCCCAGCAGAACAATGCCCGCAGCGAGGGCCGGAACAGCCGCCGCAATGACCGCAGCGAGCAGGGCAGCGCAGGCCGTGCGCCCCGCGCCCCCAGAGCCGAGCAGCCCGGCCGGAACAACAGCCGCAGCCGCAGCAACGCGCCGGGAAAGGACGAAGACCCGGGCCTCATGCTCATCAGCCGTCGTCCGCCGCAGCAGAAGTTCACCAGCTTTGAGGAGTATATGAACGCCCACGGCGGCGCGACGGCCCCCATCGAGGACCACGGCGAGGAAGTGTGATGGCAGATGGATTCGCTCCGTGGTGCTGCCCGCTGTGCGGCGCACCGCTTGCCGGGGAGAGTGCACTGAAATGCCCCTCCGGCCACAGCTTCGACCGGGCAAAAGAGGGCTACTGGCATCTGCTGCCGGTGCAGAACACCCGCACGAAAGCCCCCGGCGACAGCAAGGAGATGGTAGCCGCCCGCCGCGCGTTCCTGAGTGCGGGCTACTATGGTATCTTCGGGCAGGCGCTGGGTGAGCTGTGCCTTATGTACGGCCAGCCTGCTGCGAACGGGCCGCTCCGCCTGCTGGACGCGGGCTGCGGCGAGGGCTGGTATGACCGCTGCATCGCCCGGCAGTTCGGGGAGGCGGGCCGTCCGCTGGAGCTGGCAGGCTTCGACATCGCAAAGCCTGCGGTGCGTCTGGCCGCAAAGGCCCTGCCCTCGGCCCGGTACGCCGTGGCGTCCAGCTTCCATCAGCCGGTGCGCACGGGCTGGGCCGATGTCCTGCTCAACTGCTTTTCGCCCTTCGCGCAGGAGGAGTTCCTCCGGGTGCTGCGCCCGGGCGGGCGGCTCATCTATGCCGTGCCCGGCCCGGAGCACCTCTTCCAGATGAAGGCCGTCCTCTACGAAAAGCCCTACAAAAACCCGGTGCAGGAAGTGGAGTACCCGGGCTTCGAGACCGTCGGGGAGCGGGAGGTGTCCGGCCGTATCACGGTGCCGGCCGGGCAGCTGGAAGCCCTTTTCGCCATGACACCCTACTACTGGAAAACGCCCCGGGACGGTGCAGCCCGCCTCGCGGCGCTGCCGGAGCTGACCACCGACATCTCGTTCCGGTTCCTCGTATTTGAAAAGAAGTGAACGAAAAAGGCATCTGTCCGCAGGGGGCAGATGCCTTTTTCGTTTTATGAGTACATCAGACAGGGATGGAGTTGGTTACTTGTTTTCCGCCTTCTTCTCGGCCTTGGGCAGAAGGTTCGCACGCTCCAGCGCCGGGCGCAGGGCCAGATAGAGGATGACGACGCAGACGGTGGAGGCCACGCTGTTGACGAAGGTGACGCCGCCGGTGATCTTGGTCAGGGCCTTGGCGATGGTGTAATCCTGACCGAAGATATATACATTGCGGAAGTAGCCGAGGAACGGGTCGGTAAAGACGTTCAGCAGCAGGCCGGAGGCAGCGGCGGCGGTCACCTTGACGAGATAGCCGGGGGCGTGCTTATCCAGCTCGCGGAGCTTGAAGACCTTGTGGGCCACTGCGCCGCAGGTGATGCCGATGATGAACTTCAGGATGAAGGTGGTGACGGCATAGCCCGGGTCGCCGGCGAGGATGTCGGCCAGAGCCAGACCGATGGCACCGGCCAGACCGCCGGAAACGCCGTCCAGCAGCAGGGCGGTCAGGGCTGTGAAGGTGTTGCCCAGATGGAACGAGGAGCCGCCGTAGAAGGGCACCCGGAAGAATAAGTAGGCCACGAGGCTCAGAGCGGCCATGACGCCGGTGAGCGCCAGCTCGTGGACGGTGAAGGTGCGCTTGTAGAGCACACTTGCAAAGACGATCACGATGACAACGACTGCCAGAAGCAGCCACATTGCGGTGGTAGACATGATTTTTCCCTCCCATTTTACAGAAAACCCACAAAACCGATTGACTTTTTTGGTTCTTGCGGGTATGCTCCTATTATACGCAAAACTGGCCCCGTGCAAATACCCAGAATAAAGATTTTTTGTGGGGTCAGTTTGGCATACTGGCTGAAAAGGAGGGGCTTTTTATGGTCCATTTGACGACAGCGCTGGACGCGGCATCCGGCGTACCGCTCTATGAGCAGCTCTACCGCAGCCTCGCCGCCGAGATGCGGACGGGGGCTGTCCCGGCGGGGACGCGGATGCCCGGCAAGCGGCGTCTGGCGGCGGAGCTTTCCGTCTCGGTGAACACGGTGGATGCGGCCTATCAGATGCTGGCGGCGGAGGGCTATCTGGAGGCGCGGGAGCGGAGCGGCTTTTATGTACAGGAGTATCTGGCTCTGCCCGAGAGCGTCGCGCCCGCCGCGCCGCCGAAGGCCGAGGCTGTGCCGGAGCGGCGGCCCATCCGCTATGACCTCTCCACCCGGGGCGTGGACCCGGGGCTGTTCCCCTTCCGGACGTGGGCGCGGCTGCAAAAGGAGCTGCTGTATTCGTCGCCTGAGCTGCTGACCCATGGCGATGCGCAGGGCGACCTTGCGCTGCGGCAGGCGCTGGCGAGCTACCTCGAAGCGTACCGGGGCGTCCGGTGCAGTGCGCACCAGATCGTCGTGGGGGCGGGCCTTGAATACCTGCTGGGGCTGCTGGCTCCGCTTCTGCCCGGGCCGGCGGCGGTGGAGAATCCCGGCTACCCCCGTGCGAAGCAGGTGCTGGAAAACAACGGCGTGGCCTGCTGCTGCCTGCCGGTGGACGAGGACGGACTTTCCATCCGGGCGCTGTCGGACTCCGGCGCGGCGGTCTGCTACGTCACCCCCAGCCATCAGTTCCCCACAGGCGTCACCATGCCGGCCGGACGCCGGGCCGAGCTGCTCCACTGGGCTGCCCGCTGCCCGGGCCGGCGGTACATCATCGAGGACGACTACGACTCCGAGTTCCGTTTCGACACCCGCCCGCTGCCCAGTCTGCAGGGGATGGCTGGGGCCGACGGGCCGGTGGTCTACCTCTCCACCTGCTCCCGCAGCCTTGCGCCCAGCATCCGCATCGCCTACATGGTGCTGCCCGAGCAGCTTCTGCCCGCGTGGCACGCGAAGTATCGGCTCTACTCCGGCACCGTGAGCCGCTTCGAGCAGCAGACGCTGGCCCGCTTCATCACCGGAGGCTACTTCACCCGCCACTTGGCCCGGGAGCGGGTGGCCTACAAGGCCCGGCGGGACGCCCTGACGGCGGCGCTGCAGGAGGCCTTCGCGCCGGAGGAGCTGCATCTGACGGGGCTGCACACCGGCCTGCATCTGCTGGCCGAGCTGCGGGACCCGCCCCCGGATGACGCCCTCCGGGCCGCCGCCGAGGTGGAGGGCGTCCGGCTCAGCCTCCTGAGCGACTACGACCTCACCGGCGGCGGAGCTGCTCCGGCCGGCACACTGGTACTGGGCTATGGCTCACTGGCGGACGAGAGCTGCCCGTCGGTGGGGGAGACGTTGAAGAGGGTCTGCACGGCGGCGCGGGAGTCCTCGGTAAGGGTATAACGCCCGGCGTCGGCATCCCAATCCCCGGGCAGCGCCCCGGTGTGGACGGAGGCTGTGCGGTCGGCGAGAAATTCCAGCGTGTCCTCTAGGATGAGCAGGTCCTGCGCCGTCAGGTCGGTGAGCAGGCTCGGGCTGTGGGTGCGCAGAGCGTCGGGCAGGGTAGCGGGCAGAAGCTCCAGCTCCTGCCGGAAAAAGGCGTCCCACACCACCGCCCGGGCGGCGGCTTTGTGGGCCGGAGGGACGACGCCCTCCATCCCGCTGAGCAGCGTTTCCACCTCCCGGGCCGAGAGGGCCTGCACATTGGCACTGCAGCCGGTGCGGGCCAGCTCGTCGGCGGTCAGTGCTCCCGAAAAGCCCACCCGGAGCGTCCCGTACCGGTCGGCGATGGCCTGTAAGACGGAGGGCGCAAGGGCGAGGTAGTGGGTGTCCTCGGGCAGGGCGAGGGCAGAGAGCAGTGCTTCCCGGCAGCGGGCCGGGCCTGCCGCCCGGTAGCAGTCGGCGAGGGCGGCTTCGTCTGTCCCGAAGGGGACGGTCAGCTCCCCGGGCAGGGCCAGCGCATGGATGCAGTTCTGGCTGGCGTTGAGGTAGAGCAGCAGGAAGCCGGGGGCTGTCGTCTCGGTGGGGGCGGTGCAGACCAGCAGGCTCAGGCGGTTTTCCTCCTTGGGCTGCCGGATGGCCACGCCGCTCTGAGGGCGGGAGGCCAGCTTTGTCCGCAGAGTGCGGCGGGTGAGCAGGACGGTCCCGCCCACCAGAGGCAACAGCACCAGCAGCCCTGCCAGCAGCGCGGCCCAGAAGGGCCTCCAACCTTTTGCGTTCATTCCTCTGCCTCCCTGTAAAAAACTGCATAAAGCATGGCCGGGCGGGGGAAGCTTTATGCAGGAAAGGAGGGAGACCCTATGAAATTTGATGATACCCCCAGCAAGGAAGAGCGGGAGGACTTCTGGCTCGACCTCGGCCCCGCCAGTGCCTACGAGGGACTGGACTGCTGCGAAACAGCCCGCCGTAACGGCGACGCCAGCCCGGACGGCCTCGCCCACGGCTTTGAGGGCGCGGAAGGCCCGGAAGACCTCGTGCCCCCGCCCGACGATGACCCGGACGGGGAGCCGGTGCCCCACCTGCCGCCTCAGCTGAAGGCCGAGGAGTGGATGGACGCGCTGGGCAGCCCCGACGATGTGCCGCCCATCGACCGATAAAGACAGGAAAAGTCATACCAAAATAAAATTCACCCTACGGCATAAAAGATGAAACCAGAGCATAAAATGCGGTAAAAGGCTTGCCAAGAAGCCGAAAATATGATAAAGTTTTTCTACCGTGCACAGCTGTGCATAAAGGGAGAACGAAATCACAAGATGTGCCGCCCGGTGCGCCGGGTGTGCCGCACTCTGGAGAAGCCCGCAGAAAGCGGGTGCCGAAGGTGTAAGGCCGGATGGGCTGATCTCTCAGGCAGAAGGACAGAGCAAACGTCTTTTGTGCAGGAAGCATATCCTGCGCGGAGTCATACGCTGCGTTTTTTGCGGGCAGAGCCTTTGGAAAAGAGGTTCTGCCCGCATTTTGTTTGGGATATTTGGAGGAGGATTCCTATGGTAGACATCGTCACGAGGATCAACAACGTGGTCAACGGCTTCGTCTGGGGGCCGTTCGGTCTGGCGCTGCTGTTCTGCACCGGCCTTTGGCTCAGCATCCGCACCGGATTTTTCCAGTTCCGGAGGATGGGCTACTGGCTCCGGCACACCATCGGCGCCATCTTTACCAATAAGGACATCACCGCCCACACCAGCAAGGAGGACATGGCCATCAGCCAGTTCCAGAGCATGTGCACGGCGCTGGCGGGCACCATCGGCACCGGCAACATCGTGGGCGTGGCCACGGCCATCGTCTCGGGAGGCCCGGGGGCCATCTTCTGGATGTGGGTCATGGCGCTGCTGGGCATGATGACCAGCTTTGCCGAGAATGTGCTGGGCGTCTACTACCGCCGCAAGAACGAGAAGGGCGAGTGGTCCGGCGGCGCGATGTACTACCTCACCGACGGTCTGGGCGCAAAGCTCGGCTGCAGGGCGGTGGGCAGGGTGCTGGCCGTCCTGTTCGCCTGCTTCTGCATCCTTGCGTCCTTCGGCATCGGCAACATGAGCCAGATCAACTCCATCGCGGGCAACATGAACGCCGCGTTCCATCTGCCCTATCTTGCCACCGGTCTTGCGCTGATGGTGGTCACGGCCCTTATCGTCATCGGCGGACTCAAGCGGGTGGCTGCTGTCACCGAGAAGCTGGTGCCCCTGATGGCCCTGTTCTACATCGCAGGTGCGCTCATCATCGTGGTCATGCACGCGGGCAATATCCCGGCGGCGCTGGCGGCGATCTTCCGGGGCGCATTCGATCTGAACGCCGCAGGCGGCGGCGCGCTGGGCTACGGCATCAGCCAGACCATCACATGGGGCTTCAAGCGGGGCGCGTTCTCCAACGAAGCCGGACTCGGCTCTGCAGTCATGGTCAACTCGGCCTCTAATGTCAAAGAACCGGTGCATCAGGGGATGTGGGGCGTGTTCGAAGTCTTTGCCGACACCATCGTGGTCTGCACCCTGACGGCCCTTGTCATCCTGACCACCGGCGTGGTAGACCTCGAGAGCGGCGCTGTCCTCGCGGGCGTGCAGGACAATGCACTGGTGGGGCAGGCCTTCACGGCAGCATTCGGCAGCTTCGGCCCCAAGTTCATCGCGGTGTCCATCCTGCTGTTCGCCTACTCCACCACCCTCGGCTGGAGCCATTACGGCACCAAGGCCGTTGAGTACCTCTTCGGCACGGCAGGCAGCCGCATCTACAAGGTCGTCTTTGTGGGCATGACCGTCGTGGGCGCGACCATGAAGCTGGGCCTTGCATGGGACCTCTCCGACACCTTCAACGGCCTGATGATGATCCCGAACCTCATCGGCGTGCTG
>OGKF01000416.1_pt1 | contig 24651 bp, 17 predicted proteins | sample 1572391 | NCBI WGS metagenome assembly OGKF01 (sample SAMEA2582095, study PRJEB24529) | metagenome | biome: Human gut stool | place: China | collected 2011
TCATGCTCTGCAATATCCTCGTCAATTCTTTGAGGAAAAAGCACTGTTTGGTTGGAATTATAAGGACGAAAATGTGTCTTTGTCATAGTGAAAATCTTATGCCTAAAGATACAAAATCTTTAGGTAATAACAAAGCCCCAGCTTGTGAAAGTCGGGGCTTTGTGCTTAAAAAAAAGAAGGTGCGCATTTTGACACACCTCCCTCTTTTTAGTATCTATGTTGTTCGTGATTTATGGCAGCCAGCGCGGGTCACCAAAACCATAACTCTGATAAAGTTCATCAGTGATAGTGAAATCAGCCTTGTCCGGGTTGGCGAACGGATTGTTCTCAAGAACATTTCCTTCTGTGTCGAAGCACGTTACTGTTGTGTCCGTATTGCCTTCAGCCAATGAGATCAAGTTCTTACAGTTGTAGTAATAATTGTTCGAGTAGGTTGGCTTTCCTACGGCACTTGAGTTGGCAAAGCCGCGTTTGTTGTTGAAGTTGGCAATTACGTTGTTGGTAAACGTGTTGGTGTTACCCTTGAATCGCAGATAGAAGAAGCGATAGTTGGCTTCACCGTTACCTACATTATAGAATGTACATTTATCAATCGAAGTTACCATGTTTGCAGTTACGCTGTTTGATGCGTCATCGGCACGTAGTACGTCCCGCTTGGAGGCGGAGTTATAGATTGTGGAACTTGAAATGGTGAGATTGTTCCAACCACCTTTACGGCTATCAATAAAGTCACCACCGTCACACACGATATCATGAATGAGGGAGTTTTCTATCTTGATAGTATTTGGTACTGCTGCAACATTGATGTAAATAAGTCCTTTAATATAGTTTCTTATTTCACACCCGTTAATGGTAAGGTCACCGAATCCTCCTTCCTTTTTGTATTCAATAGCCTGACTGCCATCAGTATTCGTTCCATCTAACACAACCTGATAGAGATAGAGTGAAGCGCCGTTATAGATATGGATACAAGTGTTGATTACCGGTGGCTCGGCAGAATTCTTAGCAGCAATGACTACATTATTATTAATTTGTAATTTGGCTGCTGTCAGCACATATTCACCGGGTGTAAGAGCAAATTTACTGCCTGGTGTTGCATCTTGAATAGCAGAAACCCAATCGTCAGCAGGAGTAAGTTCGATAGCATCACTCAAATCCAGATTAGTGGTGAAAGTAGAATAACCACGAGTCTTTTCACCTAACTTCAATGTAGCTCTGTAATTGGTTTCCGGTGTAAGACCTGTGATAGTGGCGGAGCCGGAAGATATGTCGGTTGAATTCAGCGTATACGTCACAGTATTGGCACTGGAGTTTGCGGTAGTAGGAGCACAGATGACAGCATCGACCTCAATACCCGGTGTCCATGTTACTTTTACAGAAGTGCTCTGAATGTCGCCGGCTTTTACCTTTTTCATGTTCTGTTCGGGGTTGGTTGTACGCTTGATGTCAACCCATTTGGATGTGCGGGAAGAATTGTTTTCATCAATGGCTCTTACGCGGATGTAATAATCAGTCTCTCCGATAAGATTGGTTAAAGTCTTTTCGGTTAAAGTTGTGGTATATGAGGCATCCGGTGTACGTTGGTCATAGTCGGGACTGTCCGCATAAACTTCAAGTTCGTAAGAGGTAGCTCCTGACATTTCATTCCAACTGACAATGATGTTTACTTCCTGTGAAATACGTGCAGTGATGCCGGTTGGCGACAAGACACGATTAAGAACTAAATCATTGATATCATCTGGTTCACTACATGATGTCACTGCAACACTACCCAGGCAAACGGCAGCTAATGTACAAATTGATAGTATATATTTTTTCATTGTTGTTTAATCATTTAGTTAGTTAATACCACTCGTAATTAGAAAGATTAGGATTATCATTCAAGTTGACGTTAAAGATAGGCCAGTATTGATATTTGTCCGGGTCGCGAACATAGAGATAGTCAATAACATCTTCCAGGGCATTATCTTTGATCCAAGTGGATGCTTCGCCCTTACTGTCTGAAAATTCGGTATAGCCTTCCGGATTAATATCCATTTCACCATAGTTCAGACCGTAAAGGTTCAGTTTTGCATCCTTTTCGGTAGTCTCTATACCATTACGAGTCCAGGTATATGCGCTCATTTTATAATATGCATGGCCTGATAGCTGGCTGTAAGGATGTTTAGAATCATAATCGGTCAAACTCACAATAGCTTTCATCTTGTTTTTTGTCTCGTCCATTTTACTTTTCAACATTCCCCAACGGATAAGATCAGCTTTACGGATCAGTTCTCCGGCAAACTCATAAGCTCTCTCGTCAACAATTGCCTGGAACATCTTTTCTTTACTGAGAGCTGCTTCTGCAACATAAGCTGTAACTTCTGTTGCACGGTCGGAGGTCGCAAAAGCGCGGTTGCGAATCTTAGTCAGGTAAGGAACGGCAGCAGATGCACCATTCAACTCGTTTTCCAGTTCGGCGCGCATCAGTACGATGTCGGCATAACGCATATATTGTCTGTTGATACCGTCATCGTTTCCGGTAGGAATCATACGGTTCGTCCATTCATAACGCAACTTTCCGAAACTCCAGCTTTTGAAAGACTGAAGAGTTTGTACGCCTTTTGTCCATTGGAATGGGCAGCAAGTTATATCACGGCGCAAGTCCTTTACTGAATAGTCAAAGAAGAAAGTTGGTGTAGGACCAACCTGGCTTCCCTGAAGCATGGTTGTCATATTGTCGGCAGTGGTATGCTTGATACCGAAAGTGTACATGATACGTCCGCGTGCGGGGTTATTGCTATAACCTATCTCGAACAATGATTCACTGCCTGCATTGATAACATCTCCTGAGATTCCGTTGTTGTTGAAGATATCTTCAAAATTTGATTTTAAAGCCACGTAAGTGCCTTCCTGTTCCATTACATCTTTACAAGCTTGCAGTGCGATAGGGTAGAGACGTGCTTTGGATAGTTCCGGATCCGTACTTAAACGGTTTTCTCCGTCAAGGCGCTGAGCGTAGCCGGATGCTTGCAGGCATACGCGGGCCAGGAGACCTTTTACGAAGACTTTGTTCACGCGTTCCACTGTTTTTGTGGCGTCTATCTCATTAGGCCACGCGCAAAGGTCTTGTGCCTCTTGCAAATCAATGATGAGCTGCTTGTAGATGACATCACGGTCTTCGCGTCCTGAATACATATTGTCGGCGTTCAATGAAGTCAGGCGTGCGGGAACATCTCCCCACATATTAATCAGGTCAATATAATGTAAGGCACGTAGCGTGAGCGCTTCCCCCAACAATTGTTTCATATTGGCATTTGTCAGGTCTGCATATTCACGAAGACCTTCAATAGCCAGATTGGCACGTTCGATAGCGGCATATATCTTAGCCCAAAGGTCGGTCCCGGTACTAGTGTTCATTTGATCGTTTCCGACTCCGGCATTGTATGTTGCCAAGTCTGCCTTTCCGTCGGCCTTGTCCGAACTGTTATAGTATTCTATATCTGTATTGTATCCATACCAAATAGCACGTGCACGATAGTTTTGCTCTCCAAATTCCTGATAGATATTGGCAATGGTGCCTTGTGCATATTCATAAGTACTGAAAATGTTCTTACCGTCTAAAGATGAAGGAGAACTTTGATCTAAGAAATCACTGCAAGAAGACAGACTAGCAAGAAGGGCGACAGCTGTCAATGATTTAATCGTTATATTTTTCATTTCTTTTTCGTTTTAGAAGTTTAAGTTAAGACCTATTACAAACTGGCGGCTCTTCGGGTATGCAGAGTAGTCTACTCCCGGAGTAAGAGCTGTTTTGTTTCGGGTGGAAACTTCAGGGTCGAAGCCTGAATAACCGGTCAGACAAAATACATTATAACATGTGGCGTAGAAACGCAAATTGTTAATACCCACTTTTCTAGTCAGGGACTGCGGTAGAGTATAACCTACTGTTAATGTAGACAGACGTAGGAAGGAGCCATCTTCAACAGCCCAGTCGGTCAATACATAACTGGTATAGGGTGACCACATGGTAGTATTGGCGTTTAATGCAGCCAACTGTGCGGGATCGTTTACCAAGTTTCCGTTGGCGTCAAGGTTTGTCCAACGTTTGCCTTCGGCCATAATGTCGATCATGTTACGGTAATAGTATTGATAGGACGAAGTATATTCAATCTTATTGGCATTATAAACGTCATTACCGATACTGTAAGTGAAGTTTGCACTCAAATCAAAACCATATACGCGACCTGAAAGGGCGAAACCACCACTGGCTTTAGGATTGGTATTACCGATAACGGTACGGTCTTTTTCATCAATGACATTGTCACTGTCGTCTATATTCTTCAGTTTTAAGGCACCCGGACGGAGATAACTGGCACCGATAACACCTGCATTGTTTGCTACATCTTGTTTCAATACCCATTTTTCACCGCTGGCATAATAGTCTTCAAAGTCACTTACTTCATAACGTCCGGCAGTTACATATCCGTAGATCTCACCTACTGAATGGCCTGGTTTCACGATGAAGTCATCCTGAATCTGTGTTGAGGCCCAACCGGATGATGCCGGATATTGTGATAATGTACCCAGGTTCTTTACTTTGTTTTTATTGAAACCTACGTTACCATTGAAGCTCAGCTCATAGTTTTTCTTGCTGATGATGTTCCAGGTAAGAGATATTTCAAAACCTTTGTTCTCAGTCTTACCGAGGTTGCGGTACTGGTAGTCATAACCGGAACCGGAAACAGGGAATGCGATTAGTAAATCTTTAGTCGTATTCTTATAATATTCGATGCTACCGGTCAGCTTGCCACCGAATAAGGTATAATCCAAACCAACGTTACGGGTAACGGTCGTTTCCCATTTCAAGTCCGGATTGGATGCGTAGGAACCACTTTGACCTGAGGCAATGCCGCTTGTCCAATAAGAAGGGAATTGATTGAGCCAAGTAGTAGAACCGGAAGACCATACGGGAGAAGTCTGGTCGGCGGGAATATTGTTATTACCTGCGGTACCATAAGAAAAACGTATTTTCAAATCATCAAGCCAATTCTGGGTCTTCTCCATGAACTTTTCTGAGGAAATACGCCATGCTACGGCAGCTGAAGGGAAATATCCCCAACGATTGCCTTTAGAGAATTTGGAAGAACCATCGGCACGGAATGTACCGCTAATCAAATATTTGCTTTGGAAATCGTAATTGACACGTCCGAAGTAGGAAAGCAAGTTGTCGTCTGCGTTAGTATATTTGTCTACACTATAAGGAGTACCTTGTGAAGACAAGGCCCAAGCCTGAGAAGCAGTAAAGCTGACAGGAAAGAAGCTCAGACGGTCATCATTCAATGAACTTTTTTTATTGATAGTCTCTTCACCAACCAATACATTCAGGTTGTGGTCTTTATTCTTGATGATATCTTTGAAGTTGTAATTTACTGTATTGGTATTGCGGAAAGTCTTACGCTGCGTGTCGGCAAAATAAGCCATCGGATGAACACCTTCTGTATCGGAACTGTTGGTACGTGCATTGTAAGTACTTGGACCATAATATTTCTTATCGGTATTGTAGTACCAGTCCAGACCGAACTCTGTTTTGAACTTGAAGTTCTTGAAGATTTCCCATGAAAAGCTTCCATTCATGTTGAAAGTCTGACGGTTCTGCTTGCGGTCTGTGTCATATACTGATGTAATCGGGTTTGTCAACTGAAAATCCGGGTCATAACTGTCACTCAAATCAGGAAAGTTAAACATCGGGTAGATCATAACGTTCTTCATGCGTGAGTCGGCTGAAGATACTTCACTCTTGCTTTCATTGGCACCTGCACCGTTTACTGTGGTATTGGCATAACGCATAGAGAAGTCGAGGCTGACTTTATCATTTACCTTGTGGTTAAGTTTTAAGCTTAAATTATCACGTCGGAAAGAAGACCCCAGCATGATAGCTTTGTCATTCATGTGGGCATATCCCATGTTGAATTTAGTTTTGTCCGAACCACCGCTAATTGTCAAGCTATGATTGAAGGTATTTCCTGTACGGCCGAATACTTGGTCTTGCCAGTCATTGGTTGGGGCGTTTTCATACAAGTCTGCATCTTGCCAGTTGCCGAAAAGACTGGTAAATTTGCTTTCATTACCTCGCAACAAGGCGTATTCTCTTTGCCATTTTACGTAATCAGTTGCGCTCAATGTCTCCAAGGTCTTTGCCATTTTTTTCCAGGAATAGTAGGTATTATAAGATACACTCAGTTTTCCTTCCTTTCCGCTTTTAGTCGTTACCAGAATTACACCGTTTGCACCGCGGGAACCGTAAATAGCTGTAGAAGATGCATCTTTCAGTACAGTCATATCCTCAATATCGGATGCAGGAATGTCGCTGATAGACTCTACCGGGAAACCGTCTACGATAAACAGCGGAGTATTGTCACCTGTGATAGAACCACCACCACGTACGCGAATCTTCATTTCTGCGTCAGGAGAACCTTCGGTAGTGGTGATTTGTACACCCGCCATTTTACCTTGCAAGGCTTCTGTTGCCGAAGCTACGGGAACGGCGCTCAATACTTCGGAACTAACCGTAGCAACGGAACCTGTGATATCTTTCCGTTTGGCTGTACCATAGCCGATAACAACGACTTCATCTAATGCTTTGGTGTCGTCAGACAAAGTTACGTCGATTTTGTTTTTTCCTTTGATTGCAATTTCTTGTGTCTTCATACCGATGTATGAAACAATAAGAGTGGCATTGGCAGGAACTTTGAGAGAGAAATCACCATTCAGATTGGTAATCGTACCATTGGAGGTATTTCCTTTTTCTACGATGGAAGCACCGATAATTGGATCTCCGGTTGCATCTTTCACATTACCGGTTGCGGTAATAGTCTGCGCTGATACGCTTAGCGAAAAAACTGCTAATATCATTAGCAGTAAAACTCGCATGTTTTTCATTCTTTTAGACATCATTTTTCTTTTAATATATAGATTGTTAATATTATAAACATTCGGTTACTTGTAAGGCTTTGTTTGTGCAAAAATAAGTCATCGACAGCGCTATCTATGTGCAATAATTGTTTTTATCATGGGAAATATTGTTTTTCCACCTCTGAGTAACAAAAAAGCGGAAGTATTGCTATATACTTTCCGCTTTCCTGTGTCTGTTTGGAAGTGTTATGTGTCAAAATTCTATTTCTTTGTGGGGAATAAATGATTGACCAGATTGTTCATATATACTTCCAGATTTGTGTATTCCGGACTTAAACTATACTTAGTACCATCGGCAGGGTCGTTCGGATCCAAATTATTTTTCTTTTCCCATTCATCCGGCATACCGTCACCATCGGTATCGACTAAAGTTACTTCCGATTTATATTCCGGCCATCCTCCTACATCCGATGGCTGGTCTATCATGCCGTTGGTGCTACCGTGGGAACCTTCATAAGTATAATTACCTTTGCGGGTTTCTTCTACAATGCGTTTGTCTATTATGTCACGACGATACGAAGCACCGGCATATTCGAGCACGTCTTTATATGCTTTTTTCGCAGATTGCAAGGAAGTACGTTCGGCTATATTGAAAGCTTTAGAGGACAACAACTTTTTTTCAGGTGCAAAGTCGTTTTTGATTACCAGTCCGTAGGCATTGTCTCTGTTCACTTTGTAAAGAGCTTCTTTTTGTTTGTCGGTGAGTTTGGAACAAGTAGGGTCCATATAATTACCATTAAAGTAGAATATACCGTGGACACCGGCTTCATTCTTATTCGTTCCATCGTCGGCGTATGCGGTAAACAAACGTTTAAAAGAACCTTTTGTAGCGCTGAAAGGTCCCGGTTTATAATAGTTGTTAATGAAATTGTAGGAACCTCCTTCGCCGGCATAAGCTCCGTCACTACCATAATTATAGATTACATTATTGAATAAATCAACTTTTTCTTCTTCCGGTTTACCAGTATAGCGGCTTCCGCAAAGACGAGGAGTACGGTTGGTGTGATGAGCCAATAAGTTGTGATGAAAAGTTGCAGTCTGTCCTCCCCAAATGCCTCCATAGCCGTGAGCTCCTTTTTCATGAATGGAGTTGGCAAGGCTTTCGCTGATGATGCACCATTGGAGAGTGAAATTGCGATTATTATAAAAAGTGGCGCATTCATCGGTACTCCAACTCATGGAGCAGTGGTCAATGATAATATTTTGGTGGTTTTTGATGCCGTTCATAGCGTCGTCTCCTTTTTGTTTGATGTCAACTCCCATGCGTGAGCGGATAAAACGGACAATTACATTGTCGGCTTGAATGGAGAAAGTATAGTTTTTTAGGCAGATACCGTCACCTAGAGCTGTTTGTCCGGCAATGGTTAGGTCTCCATTGTTGACTCTCAGAGGTTTTTGCAGCTCTATGATTCCGTCTACTGCAAAAACGATTGTGCGAGTACCTTTTTGGTTGATAGCCCAACGGAAAGTTCCTTCGGAACCGTCATCGGCTAGTGAAGTCACTATATATACAGTACCTCCGGCACCTCCTGTTGTATACTTTCCGGCACCATCTGCTCCGGGAAAAGCTATAATTTTGTTTCGATCAGGGGTCGGATAGTCTTTCTTCTCATTATTGACACTTTTATTATCCTGTATATCAATGGATATATAGGTTGTCGCACTTACCATTATAGGTATAGTGAGTAAAATGCACAGTGCTGCCGGTAGTTTTTTATTCATGCTCTTTCTTTAGTTGATTATTGTTTTGATATGGAACTTTATTCTGATTTTCGTTTTAATGGCGTAAAGGTATGAATATTTAGGTAGCTACGTGTGTAATAATTGTTATTCGCATAGTATTTATTGTTATTTGAAACTTGTCTTTTTTTTAATTCAACCATAATTAATCAACAATAAATACAAAGTGAAAAACAAATATTGCACATGAGTATATTTCTGTTTCCATACTTTTGTGAGGTGAACTCGTTCGTAATAAAAAGGATAATCACTTTAAACTATCAGGAACATGAAAGACTAATAAAAGGACAACTTGTTATTTGGGTTTATAAAGAAAATATATTGGGAATTATATTGTCGGCTTTCTTTTTTGGGGGAGTAGTTGCCTGTTCATCCGAACAGGCAACAGAAAAACAGTTGACAGATGAATCGGGGCTACCGGAATATCCTACCCCCGACCGTACCACCATTGTTGCTTTTCCGGGAGCTTATGGTGCAGGAAAGTATACAACAGGAGGTGCGGGAGGTACTGTATATATAGTGACTTCATTAGCTGATGATGGGGCGGTGGGTACTTTACGTCATGCTATACAGCAGAAGGGAAGACGTACAATAGTCTTTGCAGTCGGAGGAGTGATCGAATTGCAGAAACAACTAGTTATCACCAACGATGACATTACTATTGCAGGTCAAACAGCTCCGGGTAAGGGAATCTGTTTGAAGGACAATACTTTGCGGGTGAATGCCAATAATGTAATTATTCGTTTCCTCCGTTGTCGTATGGGAGATGAAAAACGAATAGAGGATGATGCGATGAATGGTTATCAGAATAATTATCTCGGAAAGCAGAATATTATTATTGACCATTGTTCCATGAGTTGGAGCACTGATGAATGTGCCTCATTTTATGGGAATACTAATTTTACAATGCAGTGGTGTATTCTCAGCGAAAGCTTGTGGCATTCGATACATGAAAAAGAGGCTCATGGTTATGGTGGAATATGGGGTGGTTCACCTGCCACATTCCATCATAATTTGTTGGCTCATCACAGTAATCGGACTCCGCGTCTTTGTGGAAGTCGTTATTCGAATCGGGCAGATGTGGAAAAGGTGGACTTATGTAATAATGTAATTTATAATTGGACTAATGAAGGTGCTTATGGAGCTCAGGGAGGTTATTACAATATTATGAACAACTATTATAAACTAGGTCCTGCTTCCGCCAAGGATAAAACTCATGCACGTTTTTTCACCGCTTATATAGATGATGGAAAGAATGCCCAAGATGCCGGAGTATTTGGTTACTTTTATGTGAATGGCAATATAATGGACAATACATGTGTGGACTTGTCAGGCGAACAGCAGAAGGAGATTGCCAGCGCCAACGCCAATAATACTTCTTCTACTGCATTCAAGGTAAAGAATGACGAAAGAACATCTTCTGACTTATTGTTGGACATGCGCATTGATATCCTTTCTGATTACAGTTTTATGCAATCTGCTACAGACGCTTACGAAACTGTGCTGGCGTATGCAGGGGCATGGACATGTGGCTGGAAGGATAATAAGTATATCATTCCGGAGCGAGATAAGATTGATAGGCGTATTGTAAGTGAAACTACTAATGGTACTTATAGTACTAATGCATCTAAAGGTGGTGGATATGGTTTGATAGACAGTCAGGTGGATACTATAGAAAAATGGGACGAATATATAACTGCAACCTCTTCTCTTGTCGATACAGACAAGGACGGTATACCGGACGGATGGGAAATAGCAAAAGGTCTAAATCCTAATGATGCGTCTGATGGGGCGAAGTATAATTTGAGTGCTGCTTATACAAATCTAGAGGTGTATCTGAATGGCCTGGTGGAGAATACTTTTCCGGCAAGTCATCCCAAATAACTGTTTTTTAATAATTAGATTTCTTAGTTCTATTTGCTTGTGAAAGCAGGTAAAACAATGAGTATTATGATAAGTTTCATCGTTTTTTATCCGGTATTCATCGGATTATTGACCGTAAATCAGCAGAAAAGCCTGTAAAAGCATAAAGAAATGGCGTATCTTTGAACCATTAATCAATTAATAATAGAAATAATGGAAGAGAAACAAAAAACTTTGTCTGCTACAGGCTTTTCCGGTAAATATCTGGTAGCTTCACTTTTTATCCTTTCGGGGATACTACTGTTTGCCCGCAATATGGGATGGATTACTGCTGAATTGTTTAGCACGATAGTATCCTGGTATTCTCTTTTTATTATATTAGGTATATATTCGATGATACGTTGCCATTTTGTAGGAGGAATAATTCTTTTGTTGATTGGTGTCTATTTCTTATTGGGTGGGCTTTCATGGTTGCCTGAGAATTCTCAGGCAATGGTCTGGCCTCTTGCTTTGATAATAGCGGGTGTTTTGTTGATTTTCAAATCCCGAAGAAGAGGGCCTTGGTCTCATAGCCATATGGCACATCATCGCAAGGAATGGATGAAACGGAGAGGTCTGGGTATGAACTTTAAAGAAGAACAGCAACAATGCGAGTCTGTCGATGGCTTTTTGCATTCGGAAAATGTTTGGGGAGCGGCACGTCATGTCGTACTTGATGAGCTATTCAAAGGAGCTATTGTTCGTACTTCGTTCGGGGGTACAGTTATTGATTTGCGTCATACCCATATTGCGTTGGGAGAAACTTATATCGATCTGGACTGTAGCTGGGGAGGAGTTGAGATTTATGTTCCTTCCGATTGGAAAGTAGTATTCAAATGTAATACTTTCTTCGGTGGCTGTGATGATAAACGTTGGCATAACGGGGATATTAACTATGAGAGCATATTAGTAGTTCGAGGTACGCTTTCTTTTGGAGGTCTGGAGATAAAAGACTAGTGTATGAAAGCACATCCAATTATAGATTACCCTTATCGTTGGATTCCGATACTGCTGCTTTTGCTGGTGTTGGTTGCGGCTCAGGTAGCATTAGTCTGCCTATACACCGGAGCTGATTACCTTCCTGCCTTGGTAGATGGGATAGCAACGATGGGTTGGTTAGCTGCCTTAGCCTATTTGGCATGGTATGTTGTCGGGCTCGTTTCGTTGTTGCAGACAGATATTATCATGATAGTGGTAGGAAGTCTGCTTTGGCTGGCAGGTTGTTTTATGGTTTGTGATAGTATGGTACGGATAGCAGGTATATCCTATATCCCTTTTACACAGACAATCCCTTTCCGGTTATTGTTCGGGTTGCCGGTTCTGATTGCGGTAACTCTTTGGTATCGTTTGATTACCGCTAAAGAAGAAGTTTTGAATCAGGAACTTGAAAAAGAACTGATTGAGCATCAGGTAGTTGAGGCACCGGTGGAAGTTCCGGCTGGATTAATTGATCGAATCACAGTGAAAGACGGTTCACGTATTCATTTGATTAAAGCGGATGAACTAATCTACATACAAGCTTGTGGTGATTATGTGATGTTAATCACTCCTTCAGGAGAATACCTGAAAGAACAAACTATGAAATATTTTGAAACGCATCTGCCGCCTGAAACATTTGTTCGTGTTCATCGTTCGACTATTGTCAACGTAACACAGATATCACGGGTTGAACTGTTCGGGAAAGAAACATATCAATTATTACTAAAAAACGGGGTTAAGCTCCGGGTAAGCCTTTCCGGTTACAGATTATTGAAAGAAAGACTGGGATTATAAAACTGATTTTATGACTGAAGATAAAACTTTCATTTATTAATCAAAAATAAGCATACATATACTATTGTTTAGTATCCTCATATAAAATCCTCTTTATATTCTGGTTAAAGAATACAAAGAGGATTATTTTATTGACGTGAGTTGCATGGGGTATGGTGAGATGAAATCATAATTGGGGAATAAATTGCACAATACTTTCACAAGTGTCCTCCCGTCAATGCCTAAAATCAAGACAAATCTAGTTAAATAGTTTCTCCTTTTGCAATATTTATTAATTTATCTTATGGTATTTATGATTATTTTAATATATTGAAGATATTTTGGGGCATCTTTTTTTACCTCGCTAATTTTTCTTATGTTTGTAGATTAAATAATGAATGAACAGTAATGAATATGTCAACTCATCTTCTATATAATGATTTTCCAACTTTTCTGCGTAAGTATTTTCCCTATAAAGTACAAAAGATTTCGTTGAACGCGGGTTTCACTTGTCCTAACCGTGACGGGACGAAAGGGTGGGGCGGTTGTACCTATTGTAATAACCAGACCTTTAATCCTGATTATTGCCGGACAGAGAAGTCGGTCACTGCTCAGTTGGAGGAAGGTAAATGTTTCTTTGCCCGTAAATATCCTGAAATGAAATATCTGGCCTATTTTCAGGCATATACTAATACATATGCAGAGTTAGAAGGATTAAAACGTAAATATGAGGAAGCGTTGGAAGTAGAAGACGTAGTGGGGTTGGTGATTGGTACTCGTCCGGATTGTATGCCGGAAGGGTTGTTGCGCTATCTGGAGGAATTGAACAAACACGCTTTTCTAATGGTAGAATACGGTATTGAGAGTACTTGTGATAGAACTTTGCAGCGCATAAACCGCGGACATACTTATGAGGATACCGTGGAAACTGTCGGGCGGACGGCTGCTTGTGGCATTCTCGTAGGCGGACATATCATTCTAGGACTTCCGGGAGAAACATCTGACGCTATGGTGGCGCAAGCGGGAATCCTGTCTGACCTTCCTTTGTCAACTCTTAAAATTCATCAGTTACAGTTGATTCGCGGGACCCGTATGGCGCACGAATATGATATAAACCCGGCGGATTTTCATCTGTTCACGGAGGTAAACGAATATATTGATCTGGTGATTGACTATGTCGAACATCTTCGTCCGGATATGGTTGTAGAACGTTTTGTCTCTCAATCTCCTAAAGATTTATTAATAGCTCCGGACTGGGGATTGAAAAATTATGAATTTGTAGTACGTTTGCAAAAAAGAATGAAAGAAAGAGGTGCTTATCAAGGGAAGAAGTACAGGGATTCGGAAAAAAGAATTATTTTTGCAGGTGATAAATTTGCCACTGAATAATTACCTGTTTTTTAGAGGAAGCCGGTGGTGAAAGTGAAATTAATAAAGTTGAAGAATGGAGAAAACAAGAATTAAAGGAAATGTCCACTACGTGGGAGTGAATGACCGTAATAAACACCGTTTTGAAGCGATGTGGCCGTTGCCCTATGGAGTTTCGTATAACTCTTATCTGATTGATGATGAAATGGTGGCATTGGTGGATACAGTAGACATCTGTTATTTTGAAGTATACCTGCGTAAGATCAAGCAAGTGATCGGTGAACGTCCTATCAATTATTTAATAATAAATCACATGGAACCGGACCATTCCGGATCTATCCGATTGATAAAACAGCATTATCCGGAGATTATTATCGTGGGTAATAAGCAGACATTCGGCATGATTGAAGGTTTCTACGGTGTGACCGGGGAACAATATCTGGTGAAGGACGGAGATTTTTTGGCTTTAGGTCGCCATAAACTGCGCTTTTACATGACCCCTATGGTGCATTGGCCGGAAACGATGATGACATTTGATGAGACTGACGGAGTTCTTTTCTCCGGCGACGGCTTCGGATGTTTCGGTACAGTAGACGGTGGCTTTCTGGATACCCGTATTAATCTGGATAAGTATTGGGGAGAAATGGTTCGTTACTATTCTAATATCGTAGGTAAATACGGAAGTCCTGTACAAAAGGCTTTGCAGAAACTTGGCGGACTTCCTATTTCTGCTATTTGTTCTACTCATGGACCGGTGTGGACAGAAAATATAGCTAGAGTGATCGGTATATATGATCGTTTGAGCCGTTATGACGCTGATGAGGGAGTAGTTATCGCATACGGAAGTATGTATGGAAATACAGAACAAATGGCTGAGGCTATTGCTGAAGAACTTTCTGCACAAGGAGTCAAGAATATCGTAATGCATAATGTTGCTAAGAGCCATCCTTCCTATATTATAGCAGATATTTTCCGTTATAAGGGATTGATTATTGGTTCTCCTACATATAGCAATCAGATTTTCCCGGAGGTAGAATCATTGCTTTCAAAGATTCTGGTGCGTGAGGTGAAAGGACGTTATCTGGGTTATTTCGGTTCTTTCGCATGGGCAGGTGCTGCGGTGAAACGTATGGCAGAGTTTGCAGAAAAGAGTAAATTTGAACTGGTAGGCGATCCGGTAGAGATGAAGCAGGCGATGAGGGATATTACCTACACTCAATGCGAGAATCTGGCACATGCCATGGCAGAGCGCTTGAAGAAAGACCGTTAAAACAGTGAATAAGATTATTAATTTATTAACTAACCTATAAAACAATCGACTTATGAGACTTATTATTCAGCCGGACTATCAGTCCGTATCTCAGTGGGCTGCACATTACGTTGCTGCAAAAATAAAAGTTGCCAATCCAACCCCTGAAAAACCGTTTGTATTGGGTTGTCCTACCGGATCTTCTCCTCTGGGCATGTACAAAGCTTTGATCGATCTGAATAAGAAAGGAATCGTTTCCTTCCAGAATGTAGTAACATTCAATATGGATGAATATGTAGGACTGCCGAAAGAACATCCGGAAAGCTATTATTCTTTTATGTGGAATAACTTCTTCAGTCATATTGATATCAAGGCTGAAAATACGAATATCCTGAATGGCAATGCTCCTGACCTGGATGCAGAATGTGCACGTTACGAAGAAAAGATTAAGTCTTATGGCGGTATCGACTTGTTCATGGGTGGTATTGGTCCTGATGGACATATCGCTTTCAATGAACCGGGTTCTTCATTGACTTCACGTACTCGTCAGAAAACATTGACTACGGATACAATCATTGCTAACTCTCGTTTCTTTGACAATGATATCAATAAAGTGCCTAAAACTGCTTTGACAGTAGGCGTGGGTACTGTTCTTTCTGCCAAAGAAGTGATGATTATCGTGAATGGACACAACAAGGCCCGTGCACTGTATCATGCCGTAGAAGGTTCTATCACTCAGATGTGGACAATCAGTGCATTGCAGATGCATGAAAAAGGTATTATCGTATGTGATGATGCTGCGACTGAAGAATTGAAAGTAGGAACTTACCGTTATTTCAAGGACATTGAAGCTGGTCATTTGGATCCGGAATCTTTGATTAAATAATATAGAACAGACTCTATAAATAATGGGCTGCATCAATGTTGAATTGATAGCAGCCCATTTTGTAATGAATTCTGTCGAAGAAACTAACTTTCTTCTAACCAACCTTTTCCCTGACGAACAATTTCCGGTTCATCCTCTGTGCATTTTACTACCGTTGAAGGTTCTATTCCTCCGATACCTCCGTCAATAACTAGATCCACTATATCGCCAAACTTTTCATCGATTAGTTCGGGATCGGTTATATATTCCAGATCCTCATCTTCATCGTATGGCAAGGTGGTGGTCATTATCGGAGCGTCCAGCAGACGGGCAATTTCCCGGATAATATTGTTGTCCGGCATACGGATGCCTACCTCTTTCCGGTTACGGAAGATTTTGGGCAGTCGGTTTGTTCCGTTCAGGATGAAAGTAAACGGTCCCGGAAGATTATGTTTCATAAGTTTGAAGACGTTATTGTCCACCTTGGCATATTCACTGATACTACTCAAGTCATAGCAGATGATAGACAGATTGTTTTTACGTGGGTCTATCTCCTTGATACGGCAGATGCGTTCGATAGCACGCTCTTTCAGTCCATGACAGCCGATAGCGTACATCGTATCAGTAGGATAAATGATAAGTCCGCCATCATTCAGAATGTCGATAATCCGTTGTAAGTCCTGCGGATTGTTATTTTTATCATATAGCTTCAGAAGCATAATCTCTTTTCCTTATTTTTTTATTTAAGTTTCTTCTTCAAGAAGTCCAATGCCTTCTCGGCCGCCTTTTCCGTTACTTTCTGTTTGATAGAATCTTTGTTGGCACTGGCAGCAGAGTCAAGTCCGAGTTTCTGGCCTAATTTGCTGATAGCCTCATCGGCTACTGCTTCCACAGCCTGATTGGCCATACTCTTGGTATCGACACTGACTTTAGGTGAAGTGAACGAACCTCCGATTCTCAAATCAAGAGTCATTAGTTTGGAGATATTACCGGCAGATGCAGGAAGTTTAATCTTTCCTGTGTAATCGATAGTCTGGTCGAGACCCGTGCTACCGGAAAGATTCAGGTTGTAGTCTCCCATTTGAATATCGAACGGTTTTGTTTCTACCCGTCCATCTTTGATGATGAAGTCCAGTGTCATATCTTTTACTTTCATCTCTTTCAGGCTGGGTTGCTTAACCGCATCAGCTATTTGATCGATAGCTTTCACACCACTTAGGCTAAGGTCGCGTGTGGAGAGGCTGCCGTCTCCCTGCATTGTATTCAATATGGGGCTCATGGCTGCGTCCAAATCCGTCAACACGTTGATACTGCCGGAGAAGTTCCCTTTCAGATTTTCAAAGATAGGAGCCATTTTCTGCACCATATCCAGTTCCTTGTAAGCTTGTGCAAAACCTATATTCGTCAGTTTGAATCCAGCTTTCAACTCAGGTTTCTTGGCATCGGCGGTGGAATAATATCCGTTCATCACAACATTTCCTCCCATAGTGCTCATAGACAGATTTTTCATGTCTACTTTACCGTCTTTGACAGTAAGCTTACCGTTCATATTGTTGAAGGACATCTTGTCAAACAGTACTTGTTTCAGATTAGCGTCCATTTGGAAGTCGATGTTGCGGGGAACTTCAACAATTCCCGTGGAACTAACGGAATCCGTAGTTGTTACATCACCGGACGAAGACATTTCTTCACCCGTAGCCGACATGAAATCGTTCAGATTGAAATAGTTGGAACGGATATTCAGACTTCCTTTCAAGGTAGTGCCTTTCAACGCATAACCGATATAGTTTTCGAACCGGCTGTCGGCAGTAATGTCATTCTTACCGATGTTGACGGTTGTTTCGCTCAACTGAAGATATTTGGGTGTAAACGTAAAGAGTGATTTCTTAATTTCTACATCCGGCATATCCTGCATTTTAAGTTTCATGTCTGTTAAACCAATCGTTCCAGCAGCCAGTATGCGGTCGTATTGTTCCTTTTCGATAGATGAAAGGCGCCCGGACATTTGCATATCAGCGTCGATTGTTCCGTTTAGTTCCATATCTCCAAGCGGATATACTTGTTTGATCATACCAAGGTTAAGAATTCCTTTTGCTTCCACTTTGAAGTCAGGATCGCTGACCGGCGTTTTCACGTAGGCAGTCAGACTGAACGGGTTACCTGCCAGGCGGAAGCTAAACGGGTTAATATCCACCGTCGTCAGGTCGATATTTCCTCCCGGATTCTGTACGTTGGCATTGATGTTAATTTGGTCTACTCCTGCCGGTAAAGCCGGATAGCGGAACATGGCATTTTTGACTTGCATATCGACATTGAACGCAGGTACGGTATCTCCTAGCAGGGTGCCTTTGGCTGTTGCGTTCAGTGTGGCGGTTCCGTCGGTTTTCAGGCTGGAAAATTCGGTGGCATAGATAGCCGGGATTAGCGAAAGGATTTCTTTGAAACCTATATCGTTGGTATTGAGTTTCAAGTCCATGTCGATAGCCGGGTCTTTCAAGGCTACCCAGCCGTCAATACCTGCCTGAATAGCGTTGAGGCGAATGGTGTTATCCTTTAATGTGTACTTGTTATTGGCCAGATCGGCGTCCACATCCATTTCAGCGGAGATGTTGGCATTCGCCAAGAAAGGAATCCCGTTCATCTTGTAAGTCAGGGATTTTGTTTCCGCTTCCAGTTTCAGTGTGGTGCGTTCACTGCCTAAGTCTCCGGCGCAGGTTGCGTTAAAGTCTTGGATGTCAGCATACATCTTTCCTTGTTGGTCATCATAAATCAGATTCATGTTTTTTATGACGAAACGTTGGAGTTTCACTTTGAAAGGGGAAGATTCTTCTTCTGCAGCGGGAGTCTCGGCAGCGGCTGTCGTATCCGGCTCCATAATGTTCCAGTTGGCACGTCCGTCCGGCAACACAATGGCATGCAGCTTTGTGTCTTCGATGAATATTTTGGAAATATCGTAACCGCTATCTCCGAAAAGAGAGAATAAGTTGATGGCGGCAGTAACTTCTCCGGCTTGTACAAGGGTATCATTGGCAAATTCACCAGTGCCTTTTAGCCAGAAATCTTCGAGAGTGACAGAAGCCTGTGGAAAGTTGCGGAACAGGCTAATGTTAAGTTTCTTAAAGTCAAATTGCGCATTGAGCATCTTGTTGCCTTCTGTTTTTACAATATCGGCTATCTTACCTTGGAAGGCGAAAGGAAGAAGGAGCATTAGAATGATAATTACTCCTACGGTGATAGCTGCGATTTTCAAACCTTTTTTCATTTGCTTCTATTTTAAGAGTCTGATAATATGTAAGGAACAAAACTAATAAAACTTTTTGATAATAAGGGATAAAAGAGATTTTTTTAGGGATTCTTATTTTAAAATTAGGGGAATCCAAAGCACGGAATTATGGCAGGGAGTGGTTGAGGCAATGGCTCTTCAAGGGTTGTAGTGGAGGAGATTCGTTCTTCGGTGAGCAACGGTCTCTTTCTCGGTGAGGAACAGTGTATTGGTCAGTGAGGGAAAAACGGTCGGTTCCCGTTTCCTCCCTTTTGTATATATTTATTGTTTTTTCTTTTTCTTCAGTTCCTCTGCAATTCTCCATTGTAACGCAGCTTCCACTTCCTTTCCGGCTTTCAGCAAAGCGTCTCCAAAAAGTTCGTGTGCACCGGCGTGTTCCGGTTTCAGACTTGTAGCCTTATCCAGATCGGCGATTGCACCTTCTGTGTTTTCTGTTTTCAACCGGAGTTTTCCCCGGTTATAGACAGCTTTAAAATTTGCCGGATGAAGGTTTACTGCGGTATTAAAGCAATTTTCAGCGTCGAAATAATCTTTATTATTGAATAAAGTAATTCCTTTACGTATCCATGCGTCTATGTAGTTTGGATCGAGGCTGAGCGCTTTATCGTAGTTGGCAAGGGCAGCACGTATATCATGTGCTTGGGTGATACATTCGTTTCCCATTAACAGATACTCATGGGCGTATTGGCGTAGGCGTTCCTGTTGTTCCCGCATCTGTTCCTTGAGCTTTTTATTCTGTTCTTTCAGGGTGTTGATAATGCCGAGTTTTCGGCGAATCAGGCGGCGGGGAACAGGTTTTTCAATATCATAGCGGGAATGGATGGCACGGAAGAATTGTTCCAGACATTCCTCCATATCACCTTTATTGAAAGCGCGGGCGGCTGCGGCATATTGCACATCGGCCTGTGCCTGTTTCAATGCCTTGTCAATAGCTTGCCGGTTATTAAATCGTCCGGCGAAGTTGACGATTTCCGGACGGACGAAAATATCTGCCCGGTTAATAGGCTTTTTGAGTTGGATACCATCCAGAGAAGTACAACGGCTGAGTGCGACATACGCTTGTCCACCGGCAAATACTCCTCCAGTGAAGTCGATTACCACCCGGCTGAAAGTCAGGCCCTGGCTCTTATGAACTGTAATTGCCCAAGCCAACCGGATAGGATATTGAGTGAAACTACCTAATACTTCTTCCTCGATCTCTTTCGTTTTTTCGTTGTAGCGATAACGGATATTGCGCCATGAATCCCGTTTAACGTCACATTCTTTCCCGTCATCAGTGATAACGTATATCGTTTCTTCTTCTTCATCAATACCGGCAATGACGCCAATAGTGCCATTTACCCAACGACGGTCAAAGTCATTCTTGATAAAGATAATTTGTGCACCGGGTTTTAGCACTAGCTCTTGTGAGGTGGGTAAACTGCTTTCGGGAAAATCTCCTTCGATAACTCCTTCAAAAGTAATCGATTCTCCCGGAAGCTCGGCCAGTTTTTTTTCGTTGATTGAATCTACCGTATCTCTTCGGGTAGCAAGCGTGATATACATATCCGCTTCTGATTCTTCAATCTGGCTTCCATATCGGGTATTCAACAGTTGGAGGTCGGCTGCTCCGGCAGTATTAGTACGAATGTGGTCAAGTACACCGACAAAAACCGGATCAGTCTGCCGGTAAACCTTTTGCAGTTCGATAGAAACTAAATCTATCTGACCGAATACTCTTGCTGAGAAAAAGTAAGGAGTAGGATAGAAACGGTTCAGTATTTCCCGTTCATCATTCTTCACGACAGGTTCCAATTGGAAAACGTCGCCTACCAATAGTAACTGTTTTCCGCCGAAAGGTTCGCGCAGATTATGAGAATATACCCGTAAGATGCGGTCGATTGCATCAATGATATCCGCCCGTACCATGGAAATTTCGTCAATGATGACCAGTTCTATCTGTTCCAATAACTTGCGGTGCGGCTTCGTATATTTGAAGAACTCATGGATACGACCGCGTTGCAGACTTAAATTGGGATCGTCCGGCAATAGAGGATAAAAAGGGAGTTTGAAGAAACTATGCATCGTACTTCCTCCGGCATTGATTGCAGCAATTCCGGTCGGAGCAAGTACAACATATTTCTTTTTGGTATGCTCGCAGACATAACGCAGAAATGTAGATTTTCCCGTACCCGCTTTCCCGGTCAGAAAGACCGACTGTCGGGTGTACTGAATCAGATTCAGTGCATCCTGAAATGCAGCATTGTTAGTGTCTACGCTCATCTTCGTATTTGCTTGTCTCAAATAATTCCGAAATGTTTCATTGCTTTGCTGATTCCGTCTTCGTCAATCGGAGTTGTCACATAGTCGGCGGCAGCTTTCACATCCTCTTTGGCTTGTCCCATGGCAATTCCGATAGCAGCATGGCGAAGCATACTGATGTCATTGCCTCCGTCACCGAATGCCATAGTCTCTTCCAGTTTCATATCGAAGTAACGGATGATTTCGTCAATGCCTTTCTGCTTGGTATCCCCTTTGGCCGTAATATCGGCAAATGCCGGGAACCAACGCCCTACTTCACAAGTAGGGATAGACGGACGGATCTCCTTTTCTTCTTCTTCCGTGATGAAAGGTGTCATCTGGATCACCTCCTTGCTTGTTGCTTCCTCGAACGAAACAGTCGGAATAACATTCACGTGCAGGAAATCATAGAATATCTTTTTTACCATGTCGTTAGGCTGGCAAACGGATATGTTGTGTTCCTCCACAAAGATACACGGTACTCCTTTTTTCTCGCAGAAAGCAGCCATTGCTTTTACTTCCTCCTGTGGAATAGCGCTTTTGTAAATAACTTGTTCTCCGACAAAACAATAGGCTCCGTTCATGGTTATATATCCATCAATGAGATTTCTGTCTTGCAATTCGGAAAGGTTGTTGATAATGGCTTTCGGGCGTCCGGTAGCGATAAATATTTTAAGCCCTTTTGCGTGGGCGGCTTCCAATGCCTCAATGGTAGAAGACGGGATACAGTGTGTTTCGAAACTAACCAGCGTTCCGTCTATATCAAAAAATAAAGCTTTCGTCATAAATTCCTTTTAGTCCAACTGTTGATATGTAGCAAAGATAATTCTTTTCGGTTATATAAACCTAATGAACAGATACAATTTCATGATTATATAATCGTCCCGCTTCTTTCTGCCTTATCAATTTTATATGTCTGTGTTGTGGTTCCATATCATTCTTATCATCGAAATGTTCTGTTTTTAAGATTACTATAGGAGAAAACAGCTCAAAAACTAATAAACTGGAGATTAAACTGCAAAAAAAACGCAATAATATGCAGAAAAGTAGGCTGATTCTGTATAAAACTGCATGATATATGTAGCTTTTTTGTAGAAAAAGCACCTGTTGGTTTTAAACCAAAGTGCCGTTGGTTTAAAACCAACGCGTCTTTCCTCACCGAGGAACTTATCTTTAGCCGATAGGGAGGTCATAAAAGAGGTGTTTTGAACTGATTTTTTTCTAGTTGATCTGTAAATATGGAGAGAAAAAAATAATATAATGTAGCTATACTTTTTTTATAGGGTTAAAAATGAAAGATAAAATGAGGAAAATCCTGCAATTAGATGTGTGAATGTCTCGGAAGGCAATACAGAGGAATATTGTATTTGTAAATGCACGCAGTTCTTTGGTTTTTCTTGAAAATTATGTGTAATTATCGTCTTCATAAATAGTGTAAATATTCTCTTTTTAAGAAAGGTGTTTTTTTAGTATGTCATACTGATAGCTACTTTTGATTTCCTCTTTTCTTGTCTGAAAATAGAAGGGGGCTGTGTCAAAACTAAGGCACATCTCCTTTTTTTATATTTAAATGTTTTTTTTCTCTATGCGACTCTTTTTTCACTAATTTGGTAATACGCGGCTATATTCCTCGTATATTGCGTCATAATTGTTCTGATAAGAATACATATAATGCGTGCAGTCCCTCCCTTTCCTGCTTTTAGTAGTTTAGCACACATTTTTTTGATATTAAAAGCTATAGCAAAGAAAGCAAAGTCCATTGTAACCTTGTCTTCTCCCACATGCCGGAACCTCCTGTATGCCATGTTGTATTTCATTTGTCCAAACACAGCTTCCGGTTCTATACACCTCCTGCCTCTATGCTTGATACCTTCTTCTGAGAGCAACCTTTCCCGTGCCTGCCGTTTGTATTGATTTAATCGGTGGTTGACTTCTATAATACGGTTCCCCCGAGCTTTAAAACAACTGCCACGCAAAGGGCAACCTTCGCATCTTTTTGCTTTATACCGGGCACTTTCGGTGATGTATCCGCTTGCTGTTTTGTCACGTCTAGTTCCTATACGGTTCATGTGCTGTCCCATAGGACAAACGTAATAATCCTCTTGGGCATTGTAATGGAGACTTTCGGTATGGAACGGGTTGGGAGTATAACGAGGACGCTGTTCTTTATGGAAGTAATTGTACTTGATGAAGGCTTCTATCCCATTCTCCTGCATGAACCGGTAATTTTCTTCCGAACCGTAACCGGAGTCTGCCACACAGATATTCGGTAAACGGTTATAGCGGTACTGGAAAGAGTGGAAAAAGGTATGAGGGTCAGTGTATCGGTAGGGTTTGGAAACAGACGGAAGTCTGTGATGAATTGGTTTTCAGTACCTATTTGCAGATTATATCCGGGTTTGGTCTGCCCGTTCTTCATGGCATCTTCTTTCATACGCATGAATGTAGTGTCGTGGTCGGTTTTAGAATAAGAATTGCGCCCACCAAGAATATCAAGATGATTGTCGTACTCCATGAGTTTGTCCCGATGGCTTTCAAGCTCCTTGATTTGTTTCTCCTTTTGGCGACGGGTCTTTTTCTCTTCCTTACCGTTCGGTTCTGGAGCATGTTCCAAGGCATCTTTAAGTTCGTTCACTATATCAGAGAGCATGGCGGGGCTAAACTCCACAGGTGTATCTTTTACTGAATTCTCTTGTGCGATGGCTTCATCCACCTGTTCTAAAAGGACACGGATCTTATCCATCAGCTTTGTACGGTTCTTTTCGACTGTCTTGCGCCAGACAAAAGTATATTTGTTGGCTTTGGACTCAATCTTGGTACCGTCGATATACTCTACGTCAAGGCTGATGAAACCTTTGTCGGCAAGGACAAGGACCAACTGGGTAAAGACATTATTAATCTCTTCTTTTACACGGTTGCGGAAACGGTTTATAGTGATAAAATCCGGTTTTTCATACCCGGAAAGCCAGATGTAATGAATGTCACGCAGTAACAGCTGCTCGATTTTACGGCAGGAGTAGATATTGTTCATGTAAGCGTAGAGGATAACCTTAAGCATCATTTTTGGATGATAAGGGCAGCGGCCTGTTTCCTTATAGAGTTTCTTGAAATTATCCAAATGAAGGTTATCAACTATCGCGTTGACGATGCGCACAGGAGCGTTCTCCGCTATGTTTTCATCAATTCGCTGCGGAAAAAGAACTGTTTGGTTGGGAATGTAAGGACGAAAATGTAACTTTGCCATAACGAAAAACTTTA
>OGKF01000421.1_pt1 | contig 24528 bp, 23 predicted proteins | sample 1572391 | NCBI WGS metagenome assembly OGKF01 (sample SAMEA2582095, study PRJEB24529) | metagenome | biome: Human gut stool | place: China | collected 2011
AAACTTTAACATCAAAGAATATATCTTAATGATTAAATCTAATAGAACAAGAATACAGCTCGACTTCTTGTGAAGTTACTCATTAGTAAGTAGTTAAACAAATGGCGGTATGTTAATCAATCGTTAAATAATAGCTTGTCTAACATCTCCTTTAGTTGTTTGGGTAACTTCTTTCTAGGGTTACAGTTTACAGGATTGTCAACCTTTACTAGTTCATTCTTATCATTCAGTTCGTATCTAGTTACACGATACTGTTGCTTCTTGTTTCTTTTCATATTCATAATTTACCTCCATTCTTATATCCTAGTTTACCTAGCTCATTTACTTAGATTTGGGTATAAATATCTCCTTACCATTCTCATCGTATTCTGCTTTAAATGGGTTAAGAACCTCTCCATGTCCAGTTAAGCAATCAGTATCATCTTCATCTTTTACACCTGTATCATACTCATCATCGAATAAGAATGGTACCTCTCTCTGTACAAGTCTTCTGTCTCCAGTCTCTAAGTTAGTTACATAGTACGTACCCATATTAATATAGGTGTACTCTTTACCGTCTACAACCTCTGTATAAGGATATTCTTCCATAATATTACTCTCTATTATTTATAATTGCTGGAGCTGCCAAACTCCACCCATATTTATTAAACTGTTTAACAAATTCTTCTCTTTTATCAGGTTTAAGTAAATTATTAAAGAGAATGTCCAAGTGAGAACCACCATGACCACTAGCTCTGCCCTGTTTGATTACCTGATTTACTGCATCAGCATCCTTAAAGTTAGGTAATCCAGACTTACCTGCTCTCTGCTCTAATTCTATTAATGGGTGTAACTGGGCGTTAAACTCACCTGGGTCAGTTAAGTACTTATACACCTTTCGAATTTCTTTTATATCATTCTTAGGATATCTCTTTACCATTGATGCTACAAACTCGTCTTCTGATACTATATTGTCCTTCATTAAAGCTTGTAGCCTAGGGTTGGCAAATAACGCATCATCAACAGAACCTTTAATTCCACTCAATGCTGCTTGATAATTCTCAATTGCGTGTTTGAACTCATGTCCTACTGAATTAGGTGGGAAGTCAGCGAGTATATCTATGTCTATATAATCGTAACTAGGATTCTTCATTATATCTGGATGAGTTAATGTTTGAGGATTGCGTATTGGATATCCTTGTATATCTAAAGTTCCAGGTTTAGGTGATTTAACCCTTAACTTTCCTTGTTTGGCAGCTTCTTTAAAATCAGTAACAGCCTTAACATATTGAGTACCTAATTCTTTATCTATATCAGCAAGTTTCTGCATGGTTTCTGAATTATCTATGTATTCTATAAAGTTAAGATAGTCACGATTTACATCATCTACGGTTCTCTTATACACCTTACTAGGATAGTATGCATCCACTTTAGGCTTAGCTCCTTTCTTAAACACTCTACCATTCTTCAAGTTATCTCTAAGACTAAAGATTACTTGGTTATTAGAATATCCATTATCATATACATTATTAAAGATTACCCCGTCAGCACTCATCTTATCAGCTGCTCGTTCTAATGCTGCTCTGTTAGGTACGTCACCTACAGTAACTATTGGTCTCTCTAACTCTAAATCACCTTCTACTCTGTAAGGTCTCTTGGCAAATCTCTCTCTAGCCTTAGCTGCTTTCTCTGCCTTACCTGGTATAGAGTGATTAGCTGCTGTTCTTGGATTGCCAAATTTACCTTGATACCATATACCAGCTTCAGGAGCGCCTTCATGAATAGCATCCCACCTTTCTGGGAAGTATAACTTTGGGAATCCAGCACTGTTCTTATCATGTACTACATGTATGGATTGTCTAGGTCCCCAACCTACATTATTAGGTAATGGTTCAACTGAAGGAGTTCCTTTGTTTATAGTCTTACTAATTACTCTAGCTCTAGCCCATTTATTACCACCAACAGCCATATCTTTTACTGGCTTTAACTTAGGTCCAAAGTTACGCATTCCAAATCCACCTGCCAAATTACCTATGTTAAAGAAATCTGCAACTACCGGATTCATTCCTGTAGTCTTAGAAAGCATATCAGCCCAGTCTTTATATTTGTCATTACTAGCTACATTGGTAATCTTATTAACTGCTTCATTACCTGCATATCCACCTGCTACTGATAATGGTCCAAATATTGCACCTGCTAATAATGTACTAACATAAGGTGCGGCTTCTCTCCTTCCTCTATCTACAGCTCCTGCTAGATTAATATTTCTAGGAGTAACTGTTACTTCTGGTAAAGTTACATTATTCATACCATTCTCATTAGTAACTGGCAATACCATGTTACCTCTCTTATCATAACCTCCCATATATTTAATAGGTTGTGCAGGTTCTTGATATTTAATAATCATACCATTCTCACCTTTAGGAATACCATTATATACCCCAGTAAGTACTTTAGCATAATTAGTAGCTTCTGCATATCTTCTTATACGAACATTCAACCTTTCTGATACTAGGGTATTATATACAAATATATATCTTATAAAGGTTGAATACTATTCCGCATGAAATTTACCGTACTCCTTTACTAATGGTGTTGGAATATAGATAATATCTTCACACCCATTTGGTCTCTTAGTTCTATCTAAAGCCAAGAACTCTCTATTGTCATACCTAAAGAAGCCAATAGTGGTTACTAGTCTTTCTTCTTGATATACACCTTCCCACATTAATTCTCGTCTCATCGGTCCGTCCCACCTTTTATCCCAAGATACCCACATAGGGTCTCCTGCTTTATATCCCTGTTCATGCAGATTTAATCGTTTCTTACTCATCATTCATTCCGTTTATAACATTTACCAATTATCCATTTTGTAAATAAGTAGAGTAGTATTATAGCTACGCTGATTAATAAGATACGTTCTATACATGGCAATATACTATTCTTAACTAGTAGATGATATGTAATGCCTTTATATTTATACCACCAATAAGACTGTATTGCTTGTATAATACATTCTATTACTATTAATAACCACAATACCACTCTAATTACTTTCATTTCTTATCTAAATTAATACTTCCTCTAATATTAAATTTCTTCCCTGGTATAGCCCACTCATAGCCATTAAAGTCATATATATCACGATAATTCATCGTTCTGTTCTTAGAGTCATACTGTACAGTATAATTCTTTAGAATATTTAATGGTGTATTGTATTCATGAGCTCCATTAATAAGTCTCCCATTCTTAATCAAATTCCTGCTGTTATGACTATATTCGTTAAGAACAGTTGGTTCACCAGTATTATAGGTCTTTCTTAAAGAATCTAAGTTCTGTTTATCTAAGTTTATGAGCCCAGTAACTAGCTGCCAATCTTTACCCATTATATTCTTAGATTCAGCAATTTTAGTCTCCCTTGCTATTCTGTCCTTTAATAAAGTTGTATCAACAGGTATCTCCGCTTCTATGTAAGAAGGCAATCTAACACTACCGTCTTCATTAGAAGGAAGGAATTTACTATCATAAGATAACCCTAATCTCTTCCTCCAACCTGCATCTGCAACCGAATCTGTCACTATATAATCCATTTCGTCTGGATTAGCTACTTGTTTGTAAGCCGCCCTAGCTGCTTTGGCAGTTGCTATATACCACGGTGGAGTGTTCCAAGTTGCGTCAAATGTACTATAAATAGCTCTATTTCGTTTTGGAACATTCTTATCTTCATCTGTTCTTATCGCAGACCTATTAATAGGTTGTGCAGGTTCTTGGTATTTAATAATACCACCTGCTTTGAAACTATTATACACACCTCTTAATGAATTGGCATACTCCTTAGCTTCTGCATATCTTCTCTTACCTTTATTAGAACCAGTAAGCTTAGCTACAAACTTATTAATATCATCATTCTCATCAAAGTCATATAGTCTCTTTAAGAATTGTATCTTATCTGCTGCATACTCATCCATAGAATTATAAGACCTAAACTTCTGCTTAATAGCTTCACCTTTAGCATTTTTATCATTACCAGTTACATAATCACCTTTCCATGAACTACCAGTAGTTAAATTGCCAAAGTTGTACTTACCTTGTGCAGACTTACCCCAACTAGATTCTAATGCGTCTTGTGCTAATAACATTCTAATTGCATTATCATTAGTAATACCTGCCTTCTTATAGGCATTAATAAGTTCTGTAGCCCATTGCTTTCTGTTAGTATATGGACTCTTCCAAGTTGAGTTGGCAGTAACAGGTTTATTGGTAACAGGTTTACTAGCTACTGACTTATTAATTACTGGCTCTACTGTAGGATTATTAGCTACTACATCAGTTTCTTCAGTATCTCTTACTGGTACTACTAAAGCTTCTGGTTTATCGTAAGTTGTATTATAATTATACTCACTAAATGGATTAATAGGATTAGTAATATCAGTGTAATCTATTGTAGGATTACTTACTGGATTATAACTTACGAACTTCATTCCTTGTTGAGCTTTCTTGATTCGCTTCTTATAGGTTGGGCGACTTGATTTGATGAACTTCTTGCGCATGTCTCGTTTGCCATTTATAAATATTCAACCTTTCCGGCATAGGGGTATTATATATAGATATATGACTAAGAAAGGTTGAATATTATATTAACAGCATGAGTATGATTCAATAAGGAAATAGTAATCCAACTATCTTCTTAAATACATCACCTGCCATTAGTTCACCACTTGCAGGTAATCCAGCCTTATTAATAGATACAATGATACTATACTTGGGATTATCAGTAGGAAAGTAACCACAGAACTCTACCGCATACATATCCTTAGTACTATCCTCATTAGTAGATAATGAACTAGTTCCCTGCATACCTGCAACTACTACCTTATCAGACTTGGCAGGTTGACATAATCCGTCAGTAATATTAAATACTAGAGCTTTCTTCAAACTATCAATACTAGCCCTACTTGCTATTTGGGGATTAATAACTACTACACTATCCTTATATAGTTGAGGCTGTATCATCTTCCCATTGTTAGCAATAGCATTATAGAAGGTTAGTATTTGGATTGGCGATATTTGTTGATTATATCCAATACTTGACCATGCAAAATCACTCTTAGCCCAATTGTTATCTTTAGGAGTTACAATGTGTGCAGGCTTTAGATTGGCTATTCCTGTGATACTATCTGGCTTACCATAGCTCATATTAGCTAATAAATTAAAGTATGCTTGGGGATTATTACCAAATGCTTTCTCCATTGTCTTATAAATGGCAATATTGGAACTAGCTGCCAATCCTTCTTGTACTGTAAGCTCACCATATCCACCTCTATGCCAATTATGGTCTTTAAGCTCTCTGCCATGAACTTGATAGATACCATTTCCAGTATCAACCTTATCACTCAACTTCACCTTACCAGTTTCTAAAGCTACCAATAGCGATATTGGGTGCATCAGACCAGTAGACTGCCATACAGAGAAGTTCTCACATGATTGGTAGTTCGTACTGTCTTTCTTAGTAAGTCCAACCAGAGCTTTTATTTGCCCTGATTGAACTTCCATTACTATAGCCTGCCTAGATAAAGCATCGAGTTCAGATAGTTTATTCTCCAGTAGAGAAGTTACATTTACTTGTAATATACTATCTATTGTGGAGATATTCTCTGTAACTTGTTGCCTAGATTGGCAGGAAACTAATAAGAACAATATTATTAACGCTATAAATTCGTTCTTCATTACCTTAGAGTAGTTTCTGTATTAGTTGTTCCATTCTTTACATACAGAGCAATTAGGGTCATGAATATTCTTTCCGTCTTTTAGTATAAATTGATGTTCATAGTACCCTTCTTTCTCTAGTTGTTTACACTTCTTACAGGTAGGATGATGCATTCCTTCTCCGCTTTGTGGTGTCCCATCTCTATTGTAAAACATTATATATTCATGTCCATCCGGTTTCGTAACTTTCTTACTACCTGCCAGTTTCTCATCATTTGGATAGAATACACCGTCCCTATAAGTACCACCCTTTCCTTTACAACTGAATAATGTAATTAGTGCAAATATTACACAGATGTACAATATGTTTACATTTGGTCTCTTCATTGTAAATTCCTCCTTAGCTGATTAATATATAGTTAACCCCTTTGGGATATTAAATAATAATTGTCAATAAATAACTGCGATATTTATGATTAGAATATAATTGTCACAGGCTTATTATTGATTTTAGTATTGCCGTAATATTTCTTCTTAGGATAGTCCTTTAACAGATAATTCTTTGTTTCCTTAGGAATATTGGGATTAGCTATGTCGTCTTCAATCTTACGCATAGGTACATATATACTCATCCATTTGTCTTTATTGAGTATAGCATAATCATCATACAGAGCTATGGCGGTAATTTTACCATTATCTTGTACTTTAATCTTAATAATTACACTGGTATTACTAAAACCTCTAGCTTCTCCATTTACATTTCTAATCTCATCTGCATATATGATACTTGAAATTAGAATCATCACATACAATAGAATTACTTTCTTCATATCATTAATAGATGCCCTTTTGTTCCTTAACAGGCTTTTAGTTATTAATTATAGTGTGAGGAACACAACATAGAGTTGCACACTTCTTTAATAAAGAACTGTTGAGTAGTAAAATAGACTGTCTGTTTCTTATATACCTGTATTTATGCCAACCTGTTCCCTATAGTTGGCTATTACATATAGAAAGGTGTGGGAACACTATTTGCTTTATCCTTGTAACGGGCTCTCGCATTGCCTTTGCTGTGGATAAAACAATAGCAACCCACACCAAGCGGCATATAGAAACTTTACAAACGTAAGGTAAGTATATATCCAAAGTGCGGGTGCTATTGCTATCATCTTCACAGCGTTTCAAATTTGCGAGATTTGTTACAAGAAGATAATTTCAATAACACCTTTCGTTAATATGTCCTTCCAACAACTTAACTCTCTAAGTTCTTGGAATTGGTACAAAGATAATGAAACTCGCTCACATACGGATGGATTTCAGAGGAATAATGCAAAGTGCTTGGACGAGAAAGGGATAAGTCGTTTTGTTCCACATTCTTCCATTTGAGGTTTTTGACCTGTTTTTGGGGAGTTAGGCAAACAAATCGCTACTTATCCGTTGCCTTTTCGGGATTGAAAATAGGTATGAAATTTACTTCCAAAACTGTTTTTCTACCCCTGTTCACCACCGCAAGAACGCTGTTCTGTCTGTTTTTTGCTAATGCAAAGTTAGTCAAAATTTTCCGTATCAGGAAAAAATACAGTCTCAGATTGGAAGTCAAGGGGGCTTTTTCTATATTCCGCTATATTTTTCATGCCATTCATTTGCTCGCTATATAATAATTTTGCAAACAAAGGAATAGGTTATGAATCAGGCAAATGTAAAGGTGTCGTTCTACCTGAAAAAGAGCGAGGCGGATGCCAATGGAGAGTGTCCGGTAATGGCTAAGTTGAACATCGGGAAGTACTCCGAAGCGGCATTCAGCGTGAAGATGAAAGTTCCGCAATCCCGATGGACTTCGGGGCGTGCGTCCGGCAAGAGTGTGGCGGCAAAGGAAATCAACAACCGGTTGGATGAGATCCGTGCGGTGGCGTTGAGTATCTATAACGAGCAGTCTGCCGTCCGTGACGGTGTGACCGCTGAGGAAGTGAAAAGCATTTTGCTTGGAATGGCAAGCGGGCAGGAAACACTGTTGAGCTATTTCAGGCAATTCATCAACAATTTTGAAAAGCGGGTTGGAGTCAACCGCACAGCCAAAAGTTTGCAGGCATACCGCAATGCCTATAGGCACATTGAGAAGTTTCTGCAAGAAAAATACAGGCTAACGGATATTCCTTTCTCGGCATTGGACCGCTCCTTCATCGACAAATACGACCTGTACCTTCGTACAGAACGCAATCTCGCTCCCGGAACCGTCATCAACCTGACCGTCCAACTGAAAACCATCGTGGGTGAAGCTATAGCTGACGGTATCATTACCGCTTATCCATTCATGGGTTACGAGCCGGTTCGTCCGAAAGCGGTGCAGAAGTATCTTACCGACGAAGAGCTGCAACGGCTTATGACCACTCCGCTTCACAGGCAGACACTTTACCTTGTCCGTGACATGTTCCTGTTTTCCTGCTTCACCGGCATTTCATACAGGGATATGCGCTCGCTGACAAAAGAAAACCTGTCGCTTGCGGAAGACGGCACATGGTGGATTAAAAGTGCCCGCCAGAAGACCAAGATAGAATTTGAAATCCCCTTGTTGGACTTGCCGTTACAGATCCTGAAAAAGTACAGTGATACCGCTTCTGATAACAGGCTGCTACCGATGTATTGTAACTCTATGCTGAATCTCTACCTGAAAGAGATTGCCCGGATTTGCAACATCAACCGTCCGCTGGTATTTCACGCGGCCCGCCATACCTACGCCACGGAAATCACCCTTTCGCATGGAGTTCCGCTTGAAACCGTCAGCAGGATGCTCGGACACAGCCGGATTGAAACCACACGAATTTACGCGAAAGTGACCGATGACAAGATCGATACCGACACAAGGACTTTGAACCAGAAAATATCGGAACGTTTTTCCGTCGTGATTTGATTACCTCTTAAAAAACATGGATATGGATAAGAATATGGAAAACCAGAATATCAAACGGCGCAGCACTTTTGCCGTATTGTTCTATATCAACCGCACGAAAGTACGCAAGGACGGTATGTGCCAGTTGTTGTGCAAGGTAAGCATTGATGCCGAATGGGCACAGATAGGAACCAAAGTATCCGTCAATCCCTCCATCTGGAATCCCGACAAAGGACGCGCCGACGGGCGGAGTGAAAATGCAGTTACGGTGAACCGCGCCATAGATGACCTGACAGACGAGATAACCGGACATTACGACAGGATAAAGAACAGTCTGGGGTTCATTACAGCGGAACTTGTCAAGAATGCAGTCAAAGGCATCGGGCAGAAACCACTTACCCTGCTTGCCTTGTTCAGGGAGCATAACGAGGAGTTCAAGAAGCGTATCGGGATAGACCGCATACAGGAAACATACGACTCCTACAAGCGTTCCTACAAGCACCTTTCCGCTTTTGTTCAGGAGAAGAAAGGCGTGGAGGACGTGACATTGAGAAGCCTTGACCGTGCGTTTTATGACGACTTCGAGTTGTTCCTGCGCACGAACCGCAACCAAAAACCCAAGACCGTACATGAACACCTGTACCGCCTGAAGAAGCTGACAATGCGGGCGGTCAGCCAGGGGACATTGCGCCGTGACCCTTACTGCCGCCTGCATCCCGAACTGCCAAAAAGAAAAAGCCGGCACATGAAATTGGAGGACTTGAAGACACTGATGACCACCCCGGTGGAGAAGCCTCAACTGCAATTCGTAAGGGATATGTTCATTTTCTCGACATTTACCGGATTGGCGTATGCGGACTTGAAAAAACTGTCGGTCAATGATGTCACGCAGGCTGAGGACGGCACATGGTGGATTCACATCCACAGGCAAAAGACGGATACGCTTTCGTCTGTCCGCCTGTTGGATATTCCCCTTCAAATCATCGAGAAATATCGTAGCCAAAGAACCGGGGACAAGGTATTCAATGTTTACAATCGTGGATATTTTATAACATTGACACGAGAGCTGGGACAGGTATATGGCTTTGATTTGACCTACCATCAGGCCAGGCATAATTTCGGGACCCACATCACCCTCTCGCTCGGTGTGCCGATAGAGACGGTCAGCCGCATGATGGGACACAACTCCATTTCCACCACCCAGCTGTATGCCCAAGTAACGGACACCAAAGTGGACGAGGATATGAAACGGCTAAAGTCCACAGGTTTCGGAAAACAGATACAGCTTTGCGAAGAAGATTTCATCGTCAAGAAAAAACGGGGAAGAAAGTCTGAAATGGCATAAAATAAAAACGGAGAAATGCCCTTTGTAAAAAGGAAATCATTTCTCCGTCTCTTTTAGTGAACGATGCTATACCCATCGTTGTTCTTCCCGGCAACGCTTGTAGGAATCCTCCAGTATCTTCAGAATATCCGATTCCTTATACAGAGTCTTGCCCTGCACCATGCAATAAGGAACCACCCCGAATGTCCGGTACTCCTGCAATGTGCGCCTGCTTACCCGCAGGACTTTGGAGAGTTCCTCGTCAGTGAGGAAGCGCTCACCGTTAAAGAGGGATTTCGGCATCTTCTCAATCACGGAGAGCATCTTCTCCATTTTTTCCAGCCCTTGAAACATCACGTCGATCCGAGGGTCTTTGTCGTCCAAGAAATGATAGCTCATAATCTGCTTTTTATTAAAGGGTGATAATTCAAATCCAACAATCTCTGTACGTCTTCAGGCTTGTAGAACAGCTTGTTCTTGATACGGCTGAAAGGCAATATCCCTTTGTTGCGATATACCTGTAGTGTCTTCTTGTTGATGCGAAGCACATCGCACACCTCCTGATTATCCAGCCAGTTTTTCAAGCCGAGGTCCTCGGCCGGACGGCATACCCGCGTCATCCGTTCCTCAAAATCACAGAACCGGACACGCAATTCTTCAAAAGTCTGTTTGTCAACACATATTATTTCCATAATCCTTGCTTCATTTTAATTAAACATTTGGCTGATGTCTGAACCTCGCCGGCAATGACTTGCCCTTTTGGTTGAGGAACGCCTCCACTTCGGATGCCTTGTAGTAGGTTCTCCCGTCAATCATGTAATAGGTCACGAGCTTCTTCTGGCGGTAACGCGCCAGCGTGCGTTTGGTGATGCCGAGCAGCCGGCACAGGTCGTAGTTGTCCAAGAGCGTGTCGCCGTCCAGGCATTCCTTCAGCTTGTTCATACGCTCCAATGCCCGCTCTATCCTGTCGAACCGTTCCATGATTTGGGCGAACATCTCGCTGTTTATCTGTAACATGAGTAATCTGTTTTAAGTGTAACTTATCGTTTGCTTACACCTTGTTGCGCAACAGGTTATATCATATTATAAGGCCAACAGCGTACCAATGACACCGATAGACACCAAGAGGAACTGATATAACATTGTATATCAGTGAAATAAAAATCTGAGGCTGTAAAAATGAATAAATGGCGAATCTTGCAAATTGCAAGATTTCCTTGCAGGATGCAATGGACTATCGCGAGGATTTGCGATAAATGAGACGGACAATCCCGTTTTTGAAAGCAACTGTCCTGTAAAGTTTCCAACGATTGACCGGAAGTCGATGCAGGCAGTCCGTACCGTTGCCTGTTGTCAGAGGAAGAATGTAGATGATGATTTCGTCAATGAGGTGGTAGATGGAAAGCCCGTGTAGCAAGTCAAGGCTCTTTGGGTCGGATATTTCTGAGGTAAAGGTAAAGGAGTCCGGTTTCTCGTCCTTTTCACAAATCAAGTCCAGCATGGGATAGCCGGGAAACAGCGTGAAGGTACTCCTCTCGTGCCAGAACGGGAAACCTTGGCTGTCCGTCTTCACCCATTGCAACAACTCTTCATTCGGGTCGGGAAGATAACCGTCCAATGTCACTGCCGTTATGATTTGTATTCTTGCCATACCTGTCCGTCTAAAAAAAGAAGCGTGGTAGCCACGCACTCAGACAGAGGCTCTGGTAAAGCCTAAAGGAGAACACGCAACACCACGCTATGACAGAGCATAGCATAAGCATTACGCAATCATTCTCCTTTAACGTCAATTTACCAGATTTCTGTCCGAGAAGCTTGCGCTCTTATGTTATATAATCAGCAGAGGGGTTTTCCCTCCACCGGTTTTCTTCTATGTTTCAGACCGGCAAGGCTATACCCTGCCAAATCTTTTGCAAATTTACAAAATTTCAGTCGGATTGAAAAATCATTTCAATATATTCTGTGTCAACACTGTTGCCGGAAATAGATAGAATATCGGGGATTATCTTATCCCGTATTTCTTCATCTTCCGGTACAGTGTTGAAGAGTTTACATTCAACAATCGTGCGGTCTGTTCACGATGCCCGTTGCACGCTTGAAGGGCATTTGCAATGGCTTCCCTCTCGCTGTTTTCGTCTTTCAAAGGCAATATGTCCGGAGTTTTCTCCGTAATCCGAATATCAGTCTGACTGTCTGCGTTCAAGTCCGGCAACTCCAATACAGGGGTTTCCGTAAGCAACACCGCCCGTTTGATCCGGTTCTGCAATTCCCTGACATTGCCCGGCCAACGATAAGAACGAAGTCGGTATATGGCATCTTTTGAAAAGCCTTTTGTCTCTTTCTTAAGTTCTTTGGAAAACCGTTCACGGAAAAATTCCGCCAAAGGCAAAATGTCATCAGCACACTCGGCCAAAGATGGCATCCTGATTTCCATCTCTGCCAGACGGTGGTACAGGTCTTCCCGGAATCGTCCTTCCTTGATGGCCCGTTCCAGATTTTCATTCGTTGCCGCCACAATCCGCACGTCTGCCATCCGCTCCCTGTCGCTGCCGATAGGGGTATAGGTATTCTCCTGCAACACTCTAAGGAGCATGGACTGTATGTCAATAGGCATCGTGCCGATTTCATCCAGGAAGAGCGTACCGCCTTTTGCCATGTCGAAATATCCGTTCTTTGCCGTATCCGCACCGGTGAAGGCGCCTTTCTCGTGTCCGAACAGGAGGGATGCCGCAAGTTCGCGTGGCAACGCTCCGCAATTGACCGCTACAAACTTGCCGTCACGTCCGCTGTTCGCGTGAATGCCCTGTGCCACGGACTCCTTGCCGGTACCGTTGGCACCGAGTATCAGCACCGACATATCCGACGGGGCTACTATCCTCGCGTATCTCTCCACCTCAAGTATTTTAGGGCAGGTACGTCTGAACAGGTCTTTCGGTTTCGTGCGGACAGTCGCGAGCGGACGGAATATCTCTTCCGCCAGTTCAAGCAGGTGTTCCCGGTGTACCGGCTTGGGCAGATAGTCTTTTGCCCCCAACTTGATGGCGCGTACCGCATCCGGTATAGACCCGTATTCCGTTGTCACTATGAATGGAATGTCTTTCTTCTCTTTTGTGAGCCACTCTAAAAGCGATATTCCGTCACCTTCAGGCAAGCGCACATCGGACAATATGAAGTCGAACCGATGCTTGCGTATCAATGCACGTGCGGCCGGTTCACGCATGGGGTCATTACATCGTACCCCGCCTGTTCAAGCCAGTCTTTCTGGCGTTGTGACAAACTTATATTGTCTTCAACTATCAGTACCTTCTGTTTCATCGCTCATTTTCTTTATTTCCTTTTCAGCTTCTGTTATAAGTCCGGAGATGTGTCCTATCAGCAGCTTCACCTGTTCATTGACGGTATTCATATCGCATGCAGAATCGTTTAACGTGGTGCGGAGTTTTACCAGTGGAGCATCGGCCCGTAACAACTCCAACGAGGGCTTTATCTCGTGGGCTATGTCATGGAGCTTTTCAATGTCCCCTGTCTTTATTGCCGATTGCAAGTCTGCCATATTTTGTTCGGACTGGATAATGAAAGTTCTTAGCAGTTCTCTTTTATCAAGCACATCTGCCGTGAACGTGGCAAAATCCGGTGTATGTGACTCTTCCACATCGCGTGACACCACAGAAGAGACCATATCCAACAGTTCTCTCATGGAAAACGGCTTGTGGATGGAGTCCGTGAATCCGCCCTTTATGAATGCCTCTTTTTCTCCTTCTCCTCGTGCAGTCATGGCTACTATCGGAATTGTGTGTGAATTTCCGATGCTGGATTTGCGAAGCAATGCCAGAATTTCAAAACCGTTGGTTTCCGGCATCTGTATGTCGCTTAGCAGCAAGTCGTAATCCTGCCTGCGCATCTCATTGACCAGTTCTTTCGCATTGGAACAGGTGGTGCGCGATCCTCCGTTGCGTTCAAGCATTTCCTTGGCTATTTCCAGTTGTAATGTGTCATTGTCTATAACAAGTACGCGCTGTGGCAATGGCAGACGGTCTTGCGGAACTGCCGACGCTTCACTATTGATTTTCTCATTGGAAACCGCTAACGGCAGGGATACACGAAATGTGCTGCCATGCCCGATTTTACTTTCCACATCAATGCTGCCTCCTAAAAGTTTGACCAATCCTTTTGTGATGGGCAAGCCCAACCCGAAACCTTCGGCATTCGCCTCAGACGACAGGCGTTCAAACGGACGGAAGATACGCGAAACGGTGTCTTGATCCATACCGATTCCCGTATCCTTTATTTCTATATAAAGCATTCCATTTTCATATCGGACATTGAACTGTATCATACCGGCGTTTGTAAACTTCACAGCATTCGTCAGTAGATTGTCTATAATTTGAGAGATACGATCCATGTCACCGCACAGTACGACATCCGTATTTTGGGAATCATGGTGGAATATGATTCCCTTATTATTGGCAATATGTGAAAATCCGGTCACAATACGTTCCAACAGATCATTAAGGTTGAACGGTACATTGTTGCAGGTTTCCTTGGACTCGTTCAGGCGGTACACGTCCAGCAGATTGTTCAGCAGGTGCAGGATATGTTTGCACTCCGTTTCGATATTTTCCAAATGGTGATTCCTGCGTTTCCTGTCCCGGGTATCTTTTGCCAGTTCGACATATCCGTAAATGATGTTCAGGGGGCCGCGTATGTCATGCGAGATAGTAAGTATGACGTTTTTACGCGTTTCCAGCAGTTCATTATTCCGGTCAATGACACCCTCCATCTTTTTCCTGAGCAGCGAATCCCGTTTCAGATGTTTCTGGATAATCAGGTACGAGAACACCAGCAGGAGGATGGCGGCGATGATCAGCCCGGTGATGATGGAGGTGGAGCGTTGGTGCGCTTGGGCTATCTGCTCTTCCCTGTCCCGGAAGGCGGCTTGTGCATGGTCGCTGATGTTACCGAGCAGGGCGAACAGTTTGCGGTTCAGTTCCCTGTTGCGGATGCGCAGGCTGTCGGTGTAATTCTCCATGTTGCGTATCCGCTCCGCTTGCAGGGCGATAAGCTGTTCGTTCAGCGAGCGGAGCTTGTCGGACGAGGCGGGCACTTGCACCGTTTCCTTGCCGCCGAACCATCCGGCTATGCCTTTCTTCTTCTGCACGACGGTACGGGTCTGTGTCGCTTGCCTTGCAGCTTCTGGCAGATGGTTCACCAGCAGGCTGTCGGCTTTGTCCTGCCGGTGGAACACCTGCATGATTTGGTGCAGGTGTGTCTCCTTGTCCGCCAACAACTGTTGCAGGGTATCTATCTGCGACAGACCGAATATGTAGCTATGGTTCGTTTGCAGCATTTGCAGCAGGCTGTCCACCCTCAGCCGTCTCGTTTGGTAGGCATGGTAGTCCTCATCCTCCCAAGCGATGACGCTCTCGCCCAATGAGGCGAGTACCGTGATGTTGCGGTGTATCTCGGATATGTCACGGCGTGCCTGTCTGATTTCGTAGGTGTCGGCCTCGATTTTCCGAAGGCGTGCGTGTTCATGGAAAAGAATAGCGGCCATGCTGATGATGACCGCCATTAACATCATATAGCCGAAGAGGATTTTAGCTTGCAGGGGTATGTTTCTGTTCATATATAACAAGGTCATATTAAACATCTGTATCGTAAATCCTCTTTTGCAGCAGGTCTATAAAGTTCATGGCATCCATAGGGGTGGAGCGAGAGAGGTCGAACGAGAGTATCATAGCCTGCAGGCTGTTGTCATACGAACTTTTGCTGCCCTTGCGGTCTTGCCCGCCCTCCGTTTTTTCGGGGATGGAGACCAACGCCTCCGCTTCGCTGCCGTCTATGCCGGAAAAGACGAAAGAACCGTCGTCCTGCCGGTCGATTTTCCCTCCGGCGGCTATTATCTGTTCCATCACTTTCCCTACATGGCTTTCCGGGAATCCTGTGGTCAGCACAAAATTTCCGCCTTTACGCTGCCGGTGCATGACACGGTAGCCTGTGGCGCGTGCCAAGGCGAAAGCCCCGCAACCGTAGGCGGAGAAAAACTTGCCCGACCGGGTCACGAGGAAACGGCTGTCGCCGAGTTCCTGCTGTTGTTGTATCAATTCGCGTTCTGTCATACAGTCCTCCTCAGTTCTTTGATTTCATTACAAATCTCCTCTTTTTTGCATTCAATCTGTCTGTACCGTTTTTTCAACACGACTTTCTCCAAGTGTCCGGCAAAATAGATGACCTGCCACCATTCCTTACCGATACGGCTCATGACCTTGCACCGCAGGTTGTAGGAGGAAAAATGCCGCATCATTCCCAAATAGGAGTTTATCGTACTGACAAACTCCTCCCCGTGGGTTTTCACGTAATCGGGCGAGCCTGCCGCCAAGCGGTTCAGGCGGTCGATGGCATCGTAGCAGAAGCCGACTGTGCGGTTGCTCAGGTATTTCCGCCCCGGAAGTATCATCCCTCCGATAAACAGGACACCTTTCGTGTAATGTTGCAGATAGATCTTGCGCGGGTGCAACGACAGCCCGTGTTCGGAGAGCCAGCCGGCAATTTTCGCTTTCACCTCTATCAGGTGCTCTTTCGAGGGATGGACAAGCACCATGTCGTCCACATACCTGCCGTAGTGCTTCACGCCCCATTCTTCGCTGATGAGATGGTCCAGTCCGTCCAGGAAGTTAAGGGCGAGCAACTGGCTTGTCAGGTTGCCGATAGGCAGTCCGCCCGCGCCGTCGGAATGGAACAGGCTCTTGTCTTTGGGCAATCCGCGCCAGCTTTGGGGAGGCGTCTTGCGGATGCAGTTCTTTTCCGGACGGTTGAATATAGTCTCACGGAGCAGATAGAGCAGTATCGCCAGGTCGTTTCCCCCGTAGCGTTCGTGCAAGAGTTCTTCGGTCAGGTCATACAGCCGCCTCTTCGATATTTTCATGAAGAACGAACGGATGTCTATTTTCAGGATGTAGCACTCTTTCGTGTAGTTTTCCGAACAGAGCCGGATATGTTCCGCCACATGTTCGATGCCATAGAGCGTACCTTTTCCCTTGCGGGTGCTGTAGCTGTCATTGATGAACTTCTCTTCCAAAAGCGGAACGAGCCTGCGGGCTATGAGGTGGTGTACCACACGGTCGCGGAAGTCTGCAGCGAAAATCTCCCGTTTCACGGGTTTGTTGATAATGAAAGCGATGGAACGCGAAGGGCGGTATGTGCCGGCATTGATTTCCCGCCACAGTTCCACACACCTGCGTTCGTAATCGCTCTCGAAGGCAAGGGCATTACAGGTATTGCGTTTCTTTTTACGGCACTCGAAATACGCCTCGAAAACATCCTCCAACGGAATGCCTCCGAGTTCCTCATCCGTGAAAAGACTTTGTTGTAACTCCATATCGCAATACCATTTTGTTTATCGTAAAGTTTTTATTGAAAAGGCCAAGACCGGACGCACGTAGCTATTTCTGTTGTTCTTATTGTTGTTGTTCACGTTGCCGTTGTTCACATTCACATAAAGAGCGTTGTTCGCCGGATTGTTGTAGTTCTCCGAGGAGGACCAGTAAATGTTGTCTGTTTTTGTCTTTGCGAGCCTCCCTGCACGAGGAAAGCCTGCCGACAACCCTTTTTCAATAATAAACAGTTCGCTTCGGGAAGCCTTGACCGCCCGAATCCCGACTGATAAATCATTGCCTTTTATCTTCCTGTTTCTTCATTCCGCGTTCGTTATATTGTTTCCAGCTCGTAGCCTGCTTGCCTATCTTCTCCAACAGCAGCCCGAACGAGGCGTATTTGCGCTCGGTAATGACCTTCTGCTCCACACATACGCGGAAAAGCATCTGCAACATGCGGTAACGGTCGAGAAATTCGGTCAATACGCCCACTTTTTCATAGCTGCTGTTCGCCTTGTAAATCAGAGAAAGCATATCCAAAGTCAAATCCACCATACGGCTGCCCATACTGTAGCGGAAGAAGCGCGGAAAATCCTGCGTCAGGATCAACAGGTTGTTCAACAACCGGTAAGTGTCGCGGTATAGGGGTAATTCTTCGGATAATGCCATAACTCGATTTTTCAAAAATTTTTCCGACCCGCTTCGCGGGTATTCCATCTTTTAAATGAGCGGCTACGCCGCAAATAGATAAATAGATTGAATAGGTAAATAGGTCAGAAAGCCAAGACCGGACGCACGTAGCTAAGCCTGCTGAACTTACCGTAGTTGTACACGTAGCCGAAGTTCACATCCACATAAACAGCGTTGCTCGCCGGATTGTAGTAGTTCTCCGAGGAGGACCAGTACCAATCGGACTTTAAGCCTGATACCACTGTCTTGCCGTCAAACAAAGAAGTACGGTTTTGATAAACATTCCACATCTGACCGATAGAAGGAAGAAACCAACCGCTGCTATTGGCAGGGGACGGGACTTTGCTCGCATAATCCACAACGGCATAGTAGGTGGCAGGATAACCGGAATCTTCGGCGGCATTCAAGTTGCCCGTACCTCCGGCAGCGGCGATGATTTTCTGTGTCCAGGCGTAGCCGCTCCAGTCGATGTCAGGTGTAGAGTAATTGTTCTGTTTGTTTCCGCTTCCATCCGTGGGGCAGCAACCCAACTCGGTTCCGTAAACGCCCCACTGACAATAACCGTTTGTGGCATCCTGCAAGGCAATGGCATAGCCGTGGCACTTCTGCTGACCGATACCGGTGGCGGAGTAATCGGAGGCATCGTTTTCGTGATGACCGGCATGGAACACGATGGCGATGCACTCCTCATTCGGCATTTCCTCACCGGGGATAATATACCAATTACCATCGGAATTCTTGCACAGGTAGTCGCCCATCTGCAAGTTATAATTCTTTTCCATAGCCTGCGCACCGTCCACCTTGTATCTCTTGTATTCCCCTACGACAGGATGGGACGCGGACGTGGTGATGGTAAACTCCCTGTTCCCCCCGTCATAACATCCCTCGATAGTCGGCATGGACGAGTGCACCAAGTAGCGGTAAGTGCCGTCAGCCATGCGCAGCGGCTTGGCGGTGCCTGTGAACGTAGCTTCTGCCCCCACGGTGTAGTCGGGAACATTCGCGTCGATAAACTTGTAAACGGTCTTCGGCATCTCGATGACGGCCAACGCCATGCGGTGTTTCATGGCGAAAGAGAGGTGGATGGTGTTGCCCGTCCCTGTCGTTGAGCCTCCGGCTGTCATCAGGTCGGAGGCGGTGTAAGCGGCATGGGTGCTCTGGTCGTCCCCGGGTTGCCAGCCATCAATGAGCGGCTTGAAGAACTCGGCATCGGTCATGACCGCCCCCTCCGCAGGGGTGGCAGTCTTGCCCGCCATGTCCGCCTGATAAGGATAGTAGAGGTAGTAGCTCTCTCCATCCATTCCGGCGGCAAGCGTCGTACCGTCGGTTTTCCACATGATGCCGCCCGTGGCGGCATCCTTTTCGGCTGTCAGCTTCACGTTTGAATAAACCGGCTTTCCGCCGCGCACCATGTAGAATCCGCAGGCATCGCCTTCGGTGAACTCGGTGGTGTAGCCGTTCTCCACGGCACGGGTCTCGACACGGGTTTTCATATTCTCAACAGCCGATGTATATCCGCCATCGGTAACGGAGATTGTCAGTTGCTGCGCCTTGTCTTGCACGGCAGGGAACTCTTCTTGCGTGCAGGATACAAGCAGCAGGAGCAACGCAGCTTGCAAGAGGTGGTATATGTTTTGTATCTTCATATTCTTAAAGGACTAAATAGGCAAATAGTTCAGAAAGCAAGGACGGGACGGACAGCGTTACTCCATTTCTTATAGACAAAGTCGCAGCACACGTAATCAGAGGAGTACACGTTCCAGTTCCGTGCGCGGAACTGATTTAACTCCGATGACGACCAAAAACGGTCACCGGTGGTAAAATCATTCTTGCTGTCGGCTGCAATTTTATTCATCCAAGCATTCAAGGCAGCTGGAACATCGCCTTGACCTAGCCAACGGAAATCACCGGAATCCGACGAGGTTTGCTGACCTTTATCCGCCATAGCCGGACAACCGCCCAGATTCTGAAGGATGTCCCACCACTGACCGGAGGAAGGAATAAACCAGCCTGTGGTATTACGAGGTGGGCGGTATTCATTTATACTGTACATATCATTCCATTTCTCGACGGCTTCGAAGGCCGGATATGCCTCAATTCCACCGATACTATTTGCATGGTCAAGAATCTTGGTGTAATTGTGCAGACCGCTGATGTCAGAGTAGATTTCAGACTTGGACCAGCAGTCTTTCACGTCTTCCAAATTATTCTCTTCATGGCTCCATTGGATATCTGTTGCGGTGTTCTTTAAGGCCATTACAAGGCCATGCACATTCCCTTCGCCCAATTTGGACTTTTCGGCAGTGCCGATACGGCTCGGGTCCGTCTGGAAAACGATACCGATGACTCTTCTTTCTATTTCACTTTTTGTTTGGAGTACGGGAGCAGGCTTGGGGCTTGCTATCTTCATACTGCCGTCAGTATAGATTTTGCGCAGGCCGCCGTCGCTCCAAGTCCCGTCGGAATAGAAGTAGTCGCCGATTTTAAGTTCGTCAGCTGTGAAACTTTGCTTTACCTTTTTGGAGGTGACGTTCTCCTCGCCACATGCAACCCACGTGCCACCGGTCACCGCCTGCACGTCTATTCCGCTTGCTTTCACGGTGATGGTGTAGGCATACCGCTTGCCACCGAAAAACCCAAATTTGCCGGCAGCTTCTGTTTCGGGAGTGTAGGTAAAGTCATTGCTGCCTATGCTGATTCGGATGAGCGGCTTGCCCGTCATATCCTGCGGCGGCACTAACGCCTCGTATTTCTTCGTTGCGGCATCGTAATAGGGCTTTATCTCGCCGTCCGATTGGTCACCCGGTGATACCAAGCCGGCGGTTGAGTGCGTTAGCGGGTCTCCGAAAATGGTGACGGTCGCACCCTCCAACTCCTCTTCCGTAATGCCTTCGCCAGCTTTGAGAATTACTTCGATTTTCGCCATGCGGTGGATGAAACGGAGATTTATGGCTTGGTCATAACGCCCTATGGCACTGGCGTACAGGACATCGAAAGCGGCGTACCCGCCACTTTGGTCGGAAATATCCGTTTCCGATTCTATGTCCGGGGTCCATGCACTGACGCGGGCTTCATCGGTGTTCTTCCAATAGAAGGCATTATCGGCATCCTTCGGGCTTGCATTGCCCGATGCGTCCATCACGTATGTTTTGTTACCAAACACGCCTTCCAGTGACACTCTAATCTCCTCGCCGCCCGTCCACGCATCCTTACCTCCGGCGCGGGTCTGCGGCTGCGCCACCTCCGCCGTCAGTTGCAGCGGGTACTTGCCGTCGGGCAGGGGCGCGGTGCTTTCATCCTCCCTGCTACAGGAAGCGAGCACCCCACAGATGAGCATCATAACCGGCAACCAGCCGCCGATGCGCGGCCACGGCCTTCTCGCTATGTTCCTTATTATTTTCATATTGTCTTTATTTATTTCGTTTTGTGCCACTGCCCGTTGCGACGCGGGCTGCCGCACCATTTATTATATATGGCGTGCCTCCGTCTTACGCCTGATGCACGGCAGTGGCTTTCAGACACACTACATTTTTGCATCACCCGCATGACTACCACCGTCGTTCCAGTTTTCGATGGTGCTTCCGCTAAGGGTCAGCCCCGTCTTCTTCACCGTGATGGTGTAGGTATAAGAATAACCGGCCTCCAACGCGGGTTTGATCATGTCCTTGTTGGAGTAGCTCTGGTATTCCCCGTCATCGGGAGATATCTCAAGCACCAAAGCGTTGGCGAGTGTCTGCGGGAGCAGGATCATGGTGAAAGTCATCACGCCCGTGGCGGCGTCAAAGGTTGCCACGCACTTGTCCGTGGCCGTCTTCGGGGCACCGGTGCACTGGCGTAACATCCAGTCGCTCACAACGCCGCCCGCGGTCGCGGCGGTACCGGTCTTCACATCGAACGTTCCCTCGTGAACCAGGCCGCCCAGCTTGTAGTCGGCGAATTCCAGCACGGCAGTGTCGTCGAAACCGTCGGTGTTCGACACCTGCACCTTGAGGATAAGACGGGCCATCTTGTGCTTGAAGGAGCAGTCGCTGCCGCCCGCGGCGGTGTTGTCCGTGAAGCTGACGGTCGGGCTGTCTTTATCGGCCTTGGCTCCCGTGGCATGGATGTAGTCCACCTTCTCCTGTTCCGTGGTCGTGGGCTGGTTGCTTGTATTTACCGTAATCTTCCCGTCTGTACCAGGCAGGGTGGAGGCGTTTGCGCCCGATGCGTAAGGCGCGTAGGCGGCAAAAGTAAACTCGAGGAAAGCGTCCTCGAAGAAGATGCCGCCACCCGCCGTCATCGGGGTGAAGTCCGCGTTGGTGCCGGTACTCGTGGTTGCGTATCCCACGTTCTTGTACTTGCCGCCCATGGTCGTGGTCGTGCCAGGGGCATCCACCACCATCACGCCGATTCGGTCGGCGTTCCACCCGTTGTCCACAGCACGGGTCTTCGGCCCGCTCACGCCTGCCGTGATTCGTGCTTCCACCGGATTGTTCTGTACCTCGTTCTCTTGTGTACACGCAGCCAATAGCGTTGCCGCTGCTGCAATAATGAAAAACCTCATGTTCATTGTCATAATCTTGTTTTTTTGATTAAAATATTTATCGTCAGTTAGCATCCCCATTGCCGCTTTCTACCTCGTTCCAGCCCGTGATGGTTGCGCCCGTTACCCCGGCCTCTACGGGCAAAAGCAGATTACCCGTGAGTTTAACCGGTTTGGTGCCGTTATTGAAGTCCCTTATGGCCTCGGTAAGGTCGCTCACTACCCGCTGCGTGTCACCGTTGTTGAAAGTGATGTCCACCGTCAGCGTATGCGTTTCCGTCGGGACGATGCCGAGCAGTCGGAAAAAGATTGTGAACTTGTTGTCGTCCTGCCTGAAAGCGTTTGTTACTTGTGCCGCTACACTCCGGTCGCCTGTTGCCATATCCGCTGCCGAAGCCACGCCGGAGAGCGTTGCCGTAGCCGACTGTACACGGCTGTAGTCGCCTTCCGTGGCGGTCAGTTCGATGTCGAGCCTGCGCACGTATTGTCTCATCGGGGCGGTGACGTGCAGGGTGTCGTCCGCCACGACGCTGATGTCCTGGTGCGAGGCGAAGAGGTAGCCGAGGTGCGGCTCTATTGCACCCGTCAGATCCACCGGATTCACCGTTGCCTTGTTTCCGTCGATACTAATCCCCTCCGGGGAGTTGTACACCGTCAGACCGTAGCCACCGGGCGCGAGCAGCGCGTCGAACACGTTGGTCGCCGCGCTCACGTTCTGTTCCCTCCCGCCGATGCGCAGTGTGTATGCCTGCGGTATGTCCGCCTCGGTGCTCTTTCCGCTCCAGTCCGTGGTTACGACCACCGCCCCACGGTCGGGGTGCGGCGTGTCATAGAGGTCGTCCTTCACGCACGAGGTCAGTATGGTCACCGCACCTATTAGATATAATAAGGTATAAGCCTTTCCGTATGCTCCCGTATATTCCTTTATCTGTCGTATGATTGTCGTTGTATTCATTGTTCCTCCTTTCCGCTAAAAGATGTTCCACACCAGGGTGACACCCGCCGAGACGGGGCCCCACCAGTTCTTTGTTTCGCTGCCGCGCCTTACCCTCACGCCGTTGATGACCACATACTTGTCATAGTCGGCATGGATATAGCCGATGCCGAGGTTGAAATCAAGAGAAAGGGCATTGTTGAGTTTCAGCTGATAACCTCCGACGATACCACCGCCCATGAGGTCGCCCTGACGGCCTGTTTCGGACAGCTTGTAGTTGAACTGCCCGGCCTTGTACATCGCACCGATATAGCCCCGTTTCTCCTTGCCGAGATACCATCGCACTTCGGGGGCCACTTCCCAAAGGGCATAGCGGCGGTTCTTGTCGTCCCAGCTCCATGAAGCCCACGTACCGTTCACGGCAATACCCACATGGCGGTTGATGCGCCACTCGATACCCAAGTCCGGTGTAAGTGTTACCCAGCGCAGCAGGTTGGCACGCAGGGAGAGAGTATAGTCGTCTATGCCGCTTTTTTCAGTGGCGAGCCTTTCGGCTTCCGCCCGCTCAAGCTCCGCCTTGCGTGTGGCTTCCTCGGTTGCCCTGCGTTCCTGTTCGGCACGTTCTGCCGCAAGACGGGCTTTCTCCGCTTGTTCTGCTTTCGCATGTTCCGCAGCCATGCTGTCGGCTTTTGCCTGCGTACTGTCCGGGACATCTTTCTCTGCCGGTATTGCGAGGCGTACCGTGACGAAATTTCCGTCCGAGGCATGATTGCACGTGATGAAGCATTTCTCTACAAGTCCGTTACGGGTTATCAGTTCCGATTTCACACGGTTGGAACGGGTCTTCGCCACGGCGAGGTTTTCCGCTTCGGTGGATGCGGAAATACAGTAACCGTCCACGTATAGAGGGATTTTCCCGACAAGGATGTCCGCCTTGTTCCGCTTTACGCATTCCTGAAGGCGTTGCAGTTCTTTCCCGTTCTCCCCGAACGGGACATAGAACATGTCATTGTCTGCCTTAAAGCGGAACACGTAGGACGTGTCCACCTGTTCCTGCGCCGAGAGCGGCAGGAGGAACAGTGCAAGCGGTAATGTCAATATGGGCTTTTTCAA
>OGKF01000429.1_pt1 | contig 24162 bp, 16 predicted proteins | sample 1572391 | NCBI WGS metagenome assembly OGKF01 (sample SAMEA2582095, study PRJEB24529) | metagenome | biome: Human gut stool | place: China | collected 2011
TCAGCTCAACAATTACATTACTCTGCTGATACAGCCAGTCCGTAAATTCTTTCGGTTTGGGCGATTGGTACGATTATGGGGATTTTCGTGCCGGTTTTTCCCGGAACACACCGATACCATTGGTAGCGACGGCTCATTATTATATGACTGTCCGTTATCTGGTTCTTGCCGCTTCAATGGTGGGAAATCAATATGACGAATGTTATTATACCCGTTTGGCTGATGATATCCTGCGTTCTTTTAACCGTCGTTTTGTCGATCCGGAAACCGGGCAATACGGTTCCGGCAGTCAATGCAGCAATGCTTTACCGCTTTTTCTGGGTATGGCGAGAGGGGACGATGGGAATAGAGAGTCTGAAACCGGTGTACCGTCGAGGATGCGTGTGCTCGGTCATTTATTAGAGGATATTGCCGCTCATGGCAATCGGTTGACTACCGGTGATGTCGGTAACCGCTATCTTATCCAGGCTTTGGCACGTTCCGGCAGGGATGAAGTAGTATATCGTATGTTCAATCACGAAGAGGCGCCGGGATACGGATTTCAGCTTAAGTTCGGTGCTACGACGCTGACCGAACAATGGGATCCCCGGCAAGGTTCCTCGTGGAATCATTTTATGATGGGGCAGATTGATGAATGGTTCTTCAACTCGCTGGCGGGTATCCGCACCGTTGAGGGAAAACCGGGAATGAAGGAAATAGAAATACGTCCCCGTCCGGTAGGCGATTTGACATACGTCCGTGCCTCTACCCAAACCTTGTACGGAAAAGTTGCGGTAGACTGGACCCGCGAGAATGGAGTCTTTACATTGAAAGTAACGATACCTGTAGGGTGTACGGCACGCGTATTCCTTCCCGATGAAAAAGAGCCGAAGATAGTGGAAAGCGGAACTTATTCTTTTAAGAAATAAACGCGGTTTTCATAGAAAAAGCCCCCTAAGGGTATTTGGTAAAACTAAAATCAACTAATGAACAATATGAATAAACGTACCTTTTTAAGTCTGTTACTATGTGTTTGCTGTCTGTCTTTTCTGCATGCGGAGCGTGTGGATATGCAGCAGGCAGGTGCCGATGTGCAAGGCAGGAAGCTGAACACAGCATTGATTAATTCCACCATCGACCGCCTGAACGCCCATGGTGGAGGAACCCTCTTTTTCCCCGCAGGAACTTATCTCACCGGTTCCATCCACATGAAAAGTAACATCACTCTGGAACTGGAAGCAGGAGCCACCTTGAAATTCTCGGAGAACTTTGACGATTTCCTCCCTTATGTGGAAGTGCGTCATGAGGGAATCATGATGAAAAGTTTCCAACCGCTGATTTATGCCGTGGATGCAGAGAACATCACCATCAAGGGTGAAGGGACACTGGACGGACAGGGCAAAGCATGGTGGACGGAATTTTTCCGCGTCCTTGTAGATCTCCGGGACAACGGCAAGAGAAACATCAACAAGTACCAGCCTATGTTCGAGAAGGAAAACGACCTGAAAGCCCTTTACGCCGAAACCAACGAAGACTGGCACGGCACATTGGACCGTCGTTTCTTCCGTCCCCCTTTCATACATCCCATCCGTTGCAAGAATGTACGGGTAGAGGGCGTGAAGATTATCAACTCTCCCTTTTGGACCGTAAATCCTGAGTTTTGCGATAATGTGACCATTAAGGGCATTACCATCCACAATGTGCCTTCCCCCAATACGGACGGCATCAACCCTGAGTCTTGTAAGAACGTACACATCAGCGACTGCCACATTTCGGTAGGCGACGACTGCATCACCATCAAATCCGGACGTGACCTGCAAGCACGTAAACTGGGCGTTCCTTGCGAGAATATCACGATTACCAATTGCACCATGTTGAGCGGACACGGTGGTGTAGTTATCGGCAGCGAGATGAGTGGGGGAGTGAAGAAAGTGACCATCAGCAATTGTGTCTTTGACGGAACCGACCGGGGGATTCGTCTGAAATCCACCCGTGGTCGCGGAGGCATTGTAGAAGATATCCGTGTAAGCAATATTGTGATGAGTAACATCAAGAAAGAGGCTATCGTCCTCAATCTGAAATATAGCAAGATGCCTGCCGAACCGAAGAGTGACCGTACTCCGGAATTTCGTAATATCTATGTGTCGGGTGTGACGGTCCGTGATGTGAATACCCCCATTATGGTGGTAGGCCTTCCCGAAGCGCCTATTACCGGTATTGTGATGCGTGATGTGTATATTCAGAATGCCAAGCAACGCTGTGTTTTTGAAGACTGCAAGGACTTGGTGCTGGATGATGTGTATGTGGATGGTAAAGAAATAAAATAGACTTCCCGATGAAGAAACAACTATTATGGTGCATGGCGGCACTCTCTTTTTCCGCTGCATCTGCACAAACTTATGAAACCCGGTTCGCACGTCCGTTATCCGATGTGTTGAATGACGTTGCCGCCCGTTTCCAGGTCCGCTTGAAATATGACGTGGATACGGTGGGGCGTGTGCTTCCGTATGCCGATTTCCGTATCCGGCCTTATTCATTGGAGGAAACGCTGACCAATGTGCTTTCCCCCTTCGATTATAAATTCGTAAAGCAAAGTGACAAGGTATATAAGTTGAAACCTTACGAATACGCCCGCCGCACGGATGCCGACGGAGAAAAAATGCTGGCATACCTTAGTGGTTTATATAGTGATAAAAGTCAATGGGAACAGCGCAGGGAGATTCTCCGCAAAGAGGTGCGCCAACGTCTGGGACTGGATGATATGCTGGGGAAAACAGTGAAGGATGCAAAGCCTGTTCTTTCCAAAATACGCAAATTTGATGGCTATACCGTGCAGAACTTTGCATTGGAAACCTTGCCGGGACTTTATGTCTGCGGTTCAGTCTATGCCCCCCGCACCAAAGGCAAACATGCACTGATTATCTGCCCCAATGGTCATTTTGGACAGGGACGCTACCGCAAAGACCAGCAGCAGCGCATGGCGACTCTGGCACGTATGGGGGCTGTCTGTGTGGATTATGACCTGTATGGTTGGGGTGAATCCGCCTTGCAGGTAGGAGGAAAGGCGCACCATACTGCCGATGCGCACACCATTCAGGCTATGAACGGAATATGGATACTGGACTATATGCTGGCAAACCGTAAAGATATAGATCCTGCATGCATCGGCGTGAACGGTGGTTCCGGCGGAGGAACGCAGACGGTGTTGCTTACCGTCCTGGACGACCGTTTTACAGCTGCCGCCCCTGTGGTCAGTCTGGCCTCTCATTTTGATGGCGGTTGCCCGTGTGAAAGTGGCAAGCCCATCCAGTTGGCAGGTGGAGGAACTTGCAATGCGGAGCTGGCCGCCCTGTTTGCCCCGCGTCCCATGCTGGTGGTTTCCGACGGAGGAGACTGGACAGCCACGGTTCCCCGTTTGGAATATCCTTACTTGCAACGCATCTACGGTTTTTACGGTGCGACGGACAAGGTGAGCAATGTACATTTGCCGCAAGAACGCCATGATTTCGGTCCGAACAAGCGCAATGCGGTTTATGATTTCTTTATAGACGTGTTCGGCCTTGACCGGAACATGCTGGATGAAAGTAAAGTAACCATTGAGCCGGAAAACGCATTGAAGAGCTTTGGTGAGAAAGGTGAGAAACTGCCTGCCGGAGCCTTGAGATATAAAGAATGATTTTGTCGTTTATTTATTAGGTTAAGAGTTAGTGTAGAATCTCCCTCTTGCATAGCCTGTGAAGGTGAGCAAGGGGGAACTTTTTTTAGATATGGGGGATTAATACTTTTTGTCGGGTATATCAGGCCTTGTCATGCGGACTGTTAAGTCTTTTTGTACGGACTGTTACTATAGTCTTCGGCAGTGGACCGTACAGTCTGCTACAGTGGACTGTACGGTCTGCCGTAGTGAAACATACGGACTACTGTCGTAGTCTGTAAAAGGTAACCGTAAGAAATGCTTTAATGGTACTGAAAAAAAGACTTAATGGAGCTGAAGCGATGAATTAACTCTGCATTTATGTTATAATCATCTTTAATTCTCCATCCTTGTGGCGCTTTCGGTCGTTTTCTTGTTTATAGTTGCGGATTCAAACCGGTTTCTACATCGGATTTCAGCCGGGTATAATGGAAAAAGCGGAGGTTATAATAAGATAATGCGTTTCTGTAATATGGCAGCAATCTGTTGTCTCAGTTGTGGGGCGCTGATGGGCTTGGCCATATAGCCGTCGAAGCCGTTTTCCATGGCCCGTTGTTCATCACTGGCATAGGCGAAAGCGGTAACAGCAATGATAGGTACATCCAAGGATAGTTTTCGTATTTCCCGGGTGGCCTCATAGCCATCCATCACCGGCATATTGATATCCATCAGAATTATCTGAGGGGTATGGAGCTTATACAAATTGACCGCCTCTTTTCCATCCCAGGCATGTACCAGGTTATATTCTCGTTTCAAGATAGATTGGAACAGCCGGTAATTGCTCTCATTGTCTTCGGCGATCAGAATGGTCAGCTTGTCTTTTTGCACGGAAATGAGTTGATGCTCTTCCTCTTTCTTGTTCTCTGCAGCGGCAGGCTGGTATGGAATGGTGAACCAGAAAGTGGATCCTTTTCCTTCCTCGGACTCAACACCGATGCGTCCTCCCATGTGCTCTACAATTGTCTGGCAAATGGATAGCCCCAGTCCTGTACCCTGTACAAAAGAGTTCAGTTTGACGAAACGTCCGAATATGGAGTTCACTTTGTCGGCTGGAATGCCGCAACCGGTATCTTTAACATAGAAATAAAGTTCTTTGTCGCATAGTTTGTAGCCGAAGGTGATGCTTCCTTGTGAGGTAAATTTGCTGGCGTTGTTCAGTAAATTGTTCAGTACCTGCATCAGACGGTTCTTTTCCGTTCTTATGAGGCAGGAGGGAAGTCCTTTCTGTACAATCAGTTGAATGCCGTTGCTCTCTGTCCGATAACGGGTAACACTTTCTATCTCGGAGATAATATCATTCAGTTCCACGTTGGAATAACAGAATTCCAGTGTGCCGGCCTCTATTTTCGATAAGTCCAGTATGTCGCTGATTAATTGCAGCAGCAACGTATTGTTACTTTCAATGATATTGATATATTCCTGCTTTTCCTGTTCCTCTTCTGCAGCAGCAAGGATGTTTGAGAAACCGATGATAGCATTTAGCGGAGTGCGTATTTCGTGGCTCATATTGGCAAGAAAAGCGGACTTCAGCCGGTTGGATTCTTCCGCGCGGTCCTTGGCTGAAAGCAGTTCGTCTTCCATTTTCTTCCGTTCAGTTATGACTAGGGAAGATCCTACCAAAGTGAGCGGCATTCCGTTTTCGTCTTTGCTTTCCACAGCTGCCTGCGCCTCTATCCAGTCTATTTTCCATTGTGTTCCGTCATTGGCCAGCACGCGGTATTCCTCTTTTACTTTCTCTATTTTCCCGTCTGCCAGGTCACGGTAGGCCTGTATCACGCGCGGGCGGTCTTCTTTAATGATTTTAGCGAAGTATTGCTCATCCGAAACGCTCAACTGATCTTCGCTGATGCTTCCCGGCATGGCCGCCATGGCAATGGGGCGGTTGAGATCGCATAAAATGGTATGGTCTTTCAAATTCCATTTCCAAGGTACGATGTTGGCTACTTCCAGTGCCATGGAAAGTTTATGGTTCGTGGCGCTCAGCATTTGCTGCGCATTGTGCAGTTCGGTGCTGTCCATGCAGAACACATCCACTGTGTCCGGTTCGGTAGAGCAATTCAGGACAACATCATAGAAGGTGTTGACGGTCTTAAAATAATATGGGAAGGTGATCGATTTCTTTTCTTTTAAGGTGATACTCATGAAATGGGTGAATTCCGGCAAGGACTCCGGGAAAATTTCAGAGGCTCTTTTCCCTATTATATCGGATTTGGGCAAGAAACATCGTTCGAAATAACGGTTGACATCCCGATAGATGCTGTCTATAATATTTCCTTCTTTATCCCATATTACCTGTTCCTTCATGTAAAGGATAGGCATATTGTCTATCAGATTGGTATATTGTGTGTTCGTGTCTATTTCATTTTGCTGGGCGCGTCTCAGCGCTTTCAGCATTTGAATGCGTTTTTGCTGTGTCACGGCCATCAGTATAAAAGCAATGAGTACACTTAGGATGATCCATTTATATTTGTTCAGAAAGTTGGCCGGTTTGTCATAGAAGACGGTGTCACCAGGGCATAGGTCGGGATCGAGTCCTTTATTTACCAGTCTTGTGTAGTTGAATGCGGGGTGTGCTTCGTTGGGTTCATAAAAAGGTATGTCGCTGGCTTTCTTCCCATGTAGTATCTCGTCTATCGTTTTCAGTAATTGCCTGGTAAAGATTTGGTCATTATACATGTATCCTCCTACCATGCCGCCGTCATCCATACCTGCATAGCGGATGGTGAACAAAGGGGCGGAGATGCTGGCGATACTTCTGTAGGCATTAATCAGAAAATTGCTTGAAGTGAACGATTCGGTGAACCAGGTGGATACCAGAATGCCTGTGGTCTTGTCTGTTTTACGTACGGCATTATATAGCTGATGCAGACTGTTGGTACGCGAGGAGATGTATTCGTAATCCATTTGCGGGTATTTGTCTTTAATCAGCTCTCGCAGTTGCTTGTCATATTCCGGATTGGGGTAGATGCCGTCTCCCAGGAAAATCAGTTTCTTCATACCGGGAATCATCCTGCACATCAGTTGCACGTTTTCTTCCAGATAGATGGGGGTGTGCATGTAGGTGAAATTGAACTCTTCTGCCAATTCGCTCATGTGTGTCTTTTCTTCGGGGGTGACTGTATCTCTCTGCCTGTAGAATTTCTCATGGTACACATAGGGGTCGGCTCCGCATACAATGGCAGGTACTTTACCCCATAAAGATTGAATCTCTTCTCTGAAAATCAGGCTCATGCTCCCGATGAATACCAGCAGGCGGGGAGGGGTGGAACTATATTTCGAGGAAAGAATTTCTGGGAATCTCTCGATTTTAGTGGAGTCGTCTACCATAAAAAGATTCAGATGCTCTATGTAAGCGTCCATGTTCTCTATTCCAGCTATTTTATGAACAATGGGGGTGGTGATGCTGTTGCTCCAGGGAGAGGATTCGTTGTAGCTGTTCAGAATCAGAATATAGTTCCCCGTCTCGGTGTTTTCCTGTACATGGGAGGCTTTGCCGATGGTTGCAAAGAGGGTGAATATACAGGTACATATCAGTAACCGTTGTATATGGGCTACACACGTTCTTTTAAGATTTCTGTTCATTATTGATGTCCTACTCTTCTTTTATTATATAGCTACGATGCTTGTGATGCAACAAATGTACTATTAAATTAATGAGTGGACGAAGAAATGGAAATGTTTAACAAATATTAAAAGAGACAGGACGGGATGGAAAGTTTTCGTATAGGCAAATGGGAGATGATTGGATGGGAATTCCTGCCGGCCGATATGGCAGTGGGGCGCGAATGCTGATAAAGGGAGTGGGAGGGGAAGTCATTCTTTTGTTCTATTTCTTTTTTATATAAAGGAATAGTCTTATATTTATCCCGTCATCTTATTTTTGAAAAAGTAGGGGAACATCACTTAATCAGAAGTAGTTATGGAATATCACTTACGTACTAAATTGAATGGAAATATAGCAATGACTTCCTGTTTCCATGAAAACTCCTTTTTGCAGCGTGACAGGAGTCTTTATAAATTTATATGGGTGCGGCATGGAACGTTGGATGTGGAAGTGGATCATGTGGTGATGCATCTGGAAAAAGAGGAAATGATTTCGCTTACTCCTTTGCATCATGTGCAGATAAGGGGAGTGGACGGTGAATACCTCACTTTTTTATTCAATAGTAACTTTTATTGTATTTACGGGCATGACAGCGAGGTGTCTTGTAACGGATTCCTGTTTAACGGTTCTTCCCGTGTCATGCGTTTGAAGCTTTCGCCTTCCCAGTCGGCCCGTCTTGACAGTATTGTCGATATTTTCAGGGGGGAGTGTGGAATACAAGACAACTTGCAGGAAGAAATGTTGCGTATTATTCTGAAACGTTTCATTATCACTTGTACCCGCATAGCCCGTGAAAAGTTTGATGTGGACCCGGGACGTGAGAACATGTTTGATGTGATTCGTCAGTTTTATGTACTGGTTGACAGTCATTTTAAGGAGAAGAAGCAAGTACAGGATTATGCTGATATGTTGTGCCGTTCTCCCAAGACTATTTCTAATCTCTTTTCCCTTTACGGACTTTCTTCTCCTTTGCGTGTCATTCATGAACGCGTGGATGCGGAAGCCAAGCGCTTGTTGCTTTATACGGGTAAGAGTGCGAAAGAAATCAGTGAGATTCTGGGATTTGAGGATTTGGCTACGTTCAGCCGTTTCTTTAAGAAAATGAACAAGGAGAGCCTTTCGGAATACCGGAAAAGAGAGAAGCGGGAATAATTGCCAACCTATATGGGGAAATTGCCATTTACCGGAGGGGGAAAACCACCGACCTTTGCACCAGGAAGTTAAATCTTTTAATAATGAAAGCAATGATGGCAAAATTAAAATCTCTGTTTGTTGCGTTTTTAACAATAGCAGCATCTGCCCAAAAACTGGGTATCAATCTTATCCGTGTGGCAATCCTTGTAATTTTTGTATGGATTGGTGGTCTGAAATTCTGGAACTATGAAGCCGAAGGAATTGTGCCTTTTGTGGCGAACAGTCCCTTTATGAGTTTCTTTTATACTAAGGATGCTCCTGAATATAAAGAATATAAGCTGAAAGAAGGCGAACTCGATGAAACGAAGCACCTGTGGCATGAAGAGAACAATACTTATGGGTTCTCTCATGGATTGGGTATTTTGATTATGGGGATCGGTATCTTGACGTTTTTAGGCATCTTCTCTCCGAAAACCGGTTTGGTGGGGGCCGGACTGGCTATTGTCATGACATTGGGCACTTTGTCTTTCCTTGTAACAACGCCCGAGGTGTGGGTCCCCGATTTGGGAAGTGGCGAACAGGGATTCCCTTTGCTGACGGGCGCCGGTCGTCTGGTCATTAAGGATATTGCTATTCTGGCAGGAGCTGTTGTCGTTCTTTCGGATAGTGCGGGAAGGATATTGAACCAGTTGAAAAAGTAAAGTTGGAAAGACCGGTCACGGACATGCTCTTTTATAGGGGGGGTATATGGATGCATTCCGGCGAGAGGCAAGTATTTCCTGCAAGACATAACTATCTATGAGGCAAGTTGCATCCTGTGTCATCTTGCTGTCTGTCAGCTATTGATAATGAATGCAAATTTGGCAGATTCTGCGGTTAACCCCTGTTAAGTGCTTATCTGTCTGTGTTAAAAGAGGAAAAAAAACTCTGACAAACGGTACAACCGTACAATATTTGTCATTACATTAGCGTCATAAATGTTAAACCAAACTTGAAATTAACAAATTAATAGATATTAAGTTATGAAACAAGCAACTAAAATGGTACTAGGCGCAGCAGCAATTGTAGCAGTCAGCGCAGGTGTAGCAGGAGTAACGGCTTATTCTATGTTGAAACCCGAGCCAAACAAAAGCGTGGCTTTTAATGATGTGTTCCAACAAAATCCGAATACAAGACTCGCCGCGTTGGACGCCACTCAAATGCAACCGGTGGATTTGACTCAGGCAGCGGAAAATTCAGTGCATGCAGTAGTTCATATAAAGTCAACTCAAGAATCAAAGACTCAGACGGTTACCGTTCGTGATCCGTTCTATGATTTCTTTGGTGATATTTTTGGAAATGGCAGAGGCGGCGGTCAGCAGCGTCAGGTGCAGACTCCTGAAAGAGTGGGATTCGGTTCCGGAGTGATCATCTCGAAAGATGGATATATTGTAACGAATAACCATGTAATCGATAATGCTGATGTGATCAGTGTCAAACTGAATGACGGACGTGAATACAAGGGACGTGTAATCGGCACAGACCCCAGCACGGATTTAGCGTTGGTTAAAATTGAAGCGGATGAGCTTCCTACGATTCCCGTGGGCAATTCGGAGGCTTTGAAAGTAGGTGAGTGGGTATTGGCTGTGGGTAATCCCTTTAATATGACTTCTACGGTAACAGCCGGTATTGTGAGTGCCAAAGCCCGTTCTTTAGGGGTATATAATAATGGTGTGGAATCTTTCATCCAGACAGATGCTGCGATCAACCAAGGCAACAGTGGTGGTGCATTGGTGAATGCAAGGGGTGAACTGGTAGGTATCAATTCCGTACTTTATTCACCTACAGGAGCTTATTCGGGTTATGGGTTTGCTATTCCAACCAGTATTATGACGAAAGTTATAGCCGACTTGAAAGAATATGGAACCGTTCAGCGTGCGGTATTGGGCATCAAGGGTACTCCGATTAATGATGACCAGCAGATGATGCCGGAAGAAATCAAGAAGAAGGTGAAGGAACTGGGCGCCACCGACGGTGTGTTGATTGCTGAGATAATTGAGGGAGGTTCTGCGGCCGGCAACTTGGAAGTAGATGATGTCATTATCGGTATTGACGGAAAACGTGTGAAGAACTTTGCAGAGTTGCAGGAGGGGTTGGCTAAACACCGTCCGGGTGACAAAGTAACCGTCAAGGTGTTGCGTGACAAGAAAGAAAAGGATATCGAGATGACCTTGAAGAATGCACAGGGAACAACGAAAGTGGTGAAGAGTGCGGGCATGGATATCTTGGGCGCAGCATTCCGTGAAGTTCCTCAGGAATTGAAGAGACAATTGAATTTGGGATATGGTGTGGAAGTCACAGGTGTGACAGACGGTAAGATGAAGGCTGCCGGTATCCGTAAAGGCTTCATCATCCTGAAGGCAAACGGACAACCTGTCAAATCAGTAAATGATTTGGAAGATGTGCTGAAAGCTGCTACCCAGTCACCGGATCAGGTATTGTTCCTGAGTGGTATGTTCCCATCAGGTAAACGTGCGAACTATGCAGTGGATTTGACACAGGAATAAGAAGATTTTTAAGGTAGAAAGTTTCAATAGGTAAAGTTTAGAGGATGCACGGTAAGGGTTACTTCCGTGCATCCTGATTTTATAGTCAAACAGGACTGATAACCTTATTTTCGCAAAATATTTAGGAAAAGAAGGACAAAGATAGTCTTTTTTGATTTATTAGCTAATATTTTTCAAACAAAAATGGATGTATTCCATTTAATGTTGTAAATTTGCATCCCAAATTTGTTTTATAGAGAATGAGACAATTAAAGATTACCAAAAGTATCACTAACCGAGAGAGCGCATCTCTGGATAAGTATTTACAGGAAATAGGCCGTGAAGACCTGATTACTGTAGAGGAAGAGGTAGAGCTCGCTCAGCGTATCCGTAAAGGCGACCGGGTAGCATTGGAAAAACTGACACGTGCCAACTTGCGTTTCGTCGTGTCTGTAGCCAAGCAGTATCAAAATCAGGGGTTAAGTCTTCCTGACTTGATTAATGAAGGCAACCTGGGATTGATTAAAGCAGCCGAAAAGTTCGATGAAACCCGAGGCTTCAAGTTTATCAGTTACGCCGTATGGTGGATTCGTCAGTCTATTCTCCAGGCATTGGCAGAACAGTCACGTATTGTCCGTTTGCCGTTGAATCAGGTAGGCTCGTTGAACAAGATCAGCAAAGCCTTCTCTAAATTCGAACAGGAAAACGAACGTCGTCCTTCTCCGGAAGAACTGGCCGATGAACTGGAAATACCTGTAGACAAAATCTCGGACACGTTGAAGGTTTCAGGACGCCACATTTCTGTAGACGCTCCTTTTGTGGAAGGAGAAGACAACAGCTTGCTGGATGTGCTTGTGAACGACGACTCGCCTATGGCAGACCGTTCCTTGGTTAATGAGTCACTTGCGAGGGAAATTGATAGAGCACTCTCTACGCTGACCGAAAGGGAGAAGGATATTATCCAGATGTTTTTCGGTATTAATACGCAGGAAATGACGTTGGAAGAAATCGGCGATAAATTCGGCCTCACTCGTGAGCGCGTACGCCAGATTAAAGAGAAAGCCATTAGAAGATTGAGACAAAATTCGCGTAGCAAGCTGCTTAAGTCTTATTTAGGGTAAGAAAGATTCGGTTTCCGAAAAGAAAACAAAGCACAAGATGGAAGGTTGTTTCCGTCTTGTGCTTTTGTTCATAATATACCAATAATGCCTATCGGTTGCGCTATGTGCCGCATGGTAATGGGCACATCAGCAAATTATTATAGTTAATTAATCTATTACTTTTTCGTATTTGTCCGTAAATAACTACTTTTGTCCTCTAATAAAATTATAAAATTAGAATTATGAAATCCATAAAGATTCTGTGCTCTTTATTATTGGTACTGACGGTATGCTCGGCATTCTCATTGAAAGGAAGTAAATCTGTTTATATAGTAGGCGTATCCGCATCGTTTACAGATTCATTGGTTTATTTCACGGAAATCCAGTTGCTGGACAGTGTGAGGCTGGATAAGAATAAGATGTTGCCGGAACGCTCACAATACAGTTATCAGCTGAAAAATTATCTGGAAAACGAGGAAGGGCTGACGAACCGTACTTGCTTTGTTTATTTCTCGAACAGCAGAAAGAAACTGCAGAAGACCATCAACAAGATGAAGACCAAGTATCAAAAAGGAAAGACCTTGCTGATTCGCGAAGTGAACCCCAATGCGTTCAAGTTCAAGAAACCGGAAGAGTAATCCTTTTCTTATGAAAAAGATTCTATTTCTATTCTTGGCAGCCTGCTTTTTCTTCTCTTGTGAGAAGGAAACAATCGTGATTCCTCAGCAACATGCCGGAAGAACGGTTCTGGCATTCTTTTGGGCGGATAACAGTTTGAATTCCAGTTTGCGTAATAATATTCAGACGATGATGCAAGGACTTCAGGCTATGAAGGATTCGGCTGCTTTATTGGTATATTGGGATGGTGAGGCTTCGGATATCAGTTGGCCGGAGCCTTGTATCGTAGAATATGTAACCAATGGTCAGGGGGGTATCAACACCCTGTCTAAAGGAACGATAGACGCAATGATGGCTGATAAGAATACATCTATCTATGATTTGATTGGTATTGGTAACATCAGAAAAAAATATCCCCCTCAGACATCGACGGAGAAAACCGTCATGCAGACAGTGATAGGTGATATGATGAGTGCTTACCCGTCGGAAAGTTATGGAATAATCTTTGGATCTCACGGTTCGGGATGGTTGCCCACTATTACCGGCACCCGTTCTATAGGACAAGATGGCGGGCGGTATTCCAGTGACACAGCGTTGATACCGGAATTGGCGGAAGTGCTGCGTACGGTAAATCCTCAAAAGTTTGATTTTGTCTTGTTTGATGCGTGTATGATGGGGTGTGCCGAGGTGTATTATGAGCTGAAGGATGCTGCCAGATACTGTATCGCTTCTGTACTTGATATACCGGCAGCCGGATTTCCTTATGCAAGTGTGATGCCTTATTTGTATGAAAATGCGATCAAGGATTATTTGGGGCCAATCTGTAAAGATTATATAGATTATTATAACTATAATGGTTGGGGAACCATTTCGGCAGTGGATTGCAATCAGATGGAAGGCTTGGCGGAAGCGGTCAGAAGTGTGATTTTGTCCAATCAGGATAGCCTGAAGAACGTGGATACAGCTGATTTGCAGCAATATGGCAAAGGCAGCAGCAACTTCAAAGGATATGCCTATGATATGTTACAGTTTATTGAAAAATTGTGTGGAGGAATGGCTCCGGACGATTTTACGCAACAATTAAAGAAGACGGTCGTTTATACAGGTTATACTCATGATCCCACCTCATCCTTGTACAGAATAGATGGGGATAACTACAGTGGAATGGGTATGTATATCCCCAATTCATTCACCACTCCCAAATATTTGCTTTGGAACAATTATTTCAAGTCTTCCATAGCGTGGTATCATGCATCCGGATGGGCTGAAACGGAATCTATTTGGGGGAATTGAAGGAGAATGCAGCCAGTTGCCTTTTACTTGATCCCGAATAATAGATATAGCGGATGGAAGTACCGAATTTCCGGTATTCCTCCATTTCCACCGAGTTGTCTACTGCATCCTGCAGGGCTTGTTTAAAGGCGGCATAATGGGTGTTCATATAAGTGGCGTTGTCCAGTTCTCCTGTAACACTGTAGAAATAGCTCACACTATTATCTTTCTCATTATAACAGGTGCTGTCCAGTGTAATCGTTTCGTTCATGCGTGTGGGGCAGGACCGGTTGGTCTTTTCGGCTGTCTGTTTGAATTTACGGACTTGTGAACGGTGGTTATTATTACATCCTGCCAAAGTAAGGATGCCTAGGGCCGCTATTATAACTGTTTCTCTTTTCATTATAAATCGGTATTTTGAAGCGAAAGTAAACTATAAGTTTGAACAAAGCAAATGGATTTTTGTTTTTTATTAGTAAGTTTGTGCAAACAAAAAAAGTAAAACATGTCTCGCATTATAGATGAATTAAAACGTACAGACCACAAGCGTTATCTGGGTGGTCTTGATTTCTTTAAATATATTGGTCCCGGATTACTGGTTACTGTAGGTTTTATTGATCCGGGAAACTGGGCCTCGAATTTTGCGGCCGGTTCCGAATTTGGTTACGCGTTGTTGTGGGTGGTGACCTTGTCTACCATTATGTTGATTGTGTTGCAGCACAATGTGGCCCACCTGGGCATTGTGACGGGATTGTGCCTGAGTGAAGCAGCCACGCAGTATTGTCCCAAGTGGATATCCCGTCCCATTTTGGGCAGCGCGGTGCTGGCCTCCATATCCACTTCGCTGGCTGAGATACTGGGAGGAGCCATTGCCTTGCAGATGCTTTTGGAAATTCCCATTGCCTGGGGATCTGTCCTTACTACGATGTTTGTCGTCATTATGCTTTTTTCCAATTCATATAAAAAGATAGAAAGAGCCATCATTGCTTTTGTATCCGTAATCGGCCTTTCGTTTCTGTATGAGTTGTTTTTGGTAGATATTGACTGGCCTGTGGCGATCCGTTCCTGGGTGGTTCCTGAGATACCCCAGGGCAGTATGCTGATTATCATGAGCGTACTTGGGGCAGTGGTTATGCCGCATAACCTTTTCTTGCATTCAGAGGTGATACAGAGCCACGAGTACAACAAGCAGGACGAGAGCTCCATTCGTAAAGTATTGAAATATGAATTCTATGATACTTTGTTCTCCATGATTGTAGGATGGGCCATCAATAGTGCCATGATCTTACTGGCAGCCGCTACTTTCTTCCGTACCCCGACTCCGGTGGAAGAGTTGCAGCAGGCGAAGTCGTTGCTTGACCCGTTGCTGGGCAGCCATGCCGGAATCATCTTTGCCTTGGCATTGCTGATGGCGGGGATTTCCTCCACCATAACCAGTGGTATGGCGGCAGGTTCTATCTTTGCGGGTATTTTCGGTGAGTCTTATCATATCAAGGATATCCACTCTAAGGTCGGTATTTTGATTTCTTTGGGGATAGCATTGGTTCTTATCTTCTTTATTGAGAATCCCTTTTACGGACTTATCATTTCTCAGATGATTCTGAGTATCCAGCTGCCTTTCACGGTGTTCCTGCAAGTAGGACTGACCTCTTCCAAACGGGTGATGGGCAAATATGCCAACTCCCGGTGGAGTTCATTCGTGCTTTATACCATTGCGGTGATTGTCTCCGCTTTGAATATCATGCTGTTGCTCAGTTGAATAATGTGCGAATTTGCCCATGTGCCAATTGCCATGCGGGACCATAGCGCAGCACGTGGGCACATGGGCAAATTTTTTATTTCGTTTTGCTTTCCGAGATAATCAGCAGCTTGTCACCGGCGTGCAGTTGCAGAGAGCCATTGGGAATTATGAACTCGTTTCCTCTTTTTATCAGCATCACCAGCATACCTTTAGGCAGGTTCATATCCATTAGTCTGTTTCCTTTTGCCAGCATTTCTTCCGTCAGTACGATATCGCGGAGGTCTGTATTGATTTCCTCCGGTATCTCTACTCCGAAATCATTTCCTGTTTTTTCCAGTGGGGTATCCAGATGGAGTAATTTGGCCATCCATGAAATGGTCGTTCCCTGAACCACTAAAGACAATATGGTAATGAAGAATACGATATTGAAAATCTGAGTAGATCCCGGCACATCAGCCACTACCGGATAAGTGGCGAATATGATAGGTACTGCTCCGCGCAATCCCACCCAGGAAATAAACAGCCGTGAGTTGATGTTCATCTTTTTAAAGGGAAGGAGGCAGAGCAGGACACTGAGCGGGCGGGCGAGGACAATCATGAAAATGCCGATCAAGGTTGCCGGTATGGCGATGGACAACATTTCATGGGGATTCACCAGCAATCCCAGGCTCAGGAACATGATAATTTGGAAGAGCCAGGTCATGCCGCTCATAAAAGTAGCGATCTCCTTACGGTTTACAATGCGTGCGTTACCCACCATCATCCCTGCTATATAGACAGCCAGATAGCCGTTTCCTTTACACAGGTCGGTCATGGTGAATGTGAAGAAAATAAAGCTCAGCAGCAAGATAGGATAGAGTGACTGGTTCTTCAAGTCAATCTTGTTGATGATTGCTACCGCCAGTTTTCCCAGCAGGAATCCTGATGTGCCACCCACAGCAAACTGAATCAGGAATGAAATCAGAATATCGTCTGCCCCCATGCCTGCCGACGTGATGAACTGTATCAGGACGATAGTAAGCATATACGCCATAGGGTCATTACTTCCGCTTTCCAGTTCCAGCATCGGTCGGAGGTTATGTTTCAGATTCATGCTTTGCGAGCGCAGGATGTTGAACACGGAAGCAGAGTCCGTAGAGGACATGGTAGCCGCCAGCAGCATGGCCGTCATCAGGGACATGGTAATGCTGACATTCGAGAATCCGGAAATCCAATAAATAAAGAATCCGGTGAAAATAGTAGTAAGCAACACACCGAAGGTGGAAAGCAGTATGCCTTGTGGCAATACAGGTTTGATATCCGAGTATTTGGTATCCATACCCCCTGAGAACAGAATGATGCTAAGGGCCATCATGCCGATGAACTGGGCTTCGCCCGCATCATGGAACTGGAGTCCCAGACCATCGCTTCCGAACAGCATGCCGACCAATAAAAAAACAAGTAACGTAGGGATTCCGAACCGGTATCCGGTCTTACTCACTACAATACTTACGAACAATAGGATGGAACCTATCAAGAGAATGTTTTCTGCATTAAATATCATACTTCTGTGATCTTGTTTAATTTTTTAATATGATGTGCCAGCATCAGGCAGGCTGTGATAAACGCTAACAGATCGGATACAGGCATACTGAGCCAGATACCGTTCAGACCCCACCAATGAGGTAGTAACAGCAGGCAGGGTAATAAATACAACAGTTGGCGGGACAAGGAGAGGAAGATAGAAATTTTCGCTTTCCCGATAGATTGGAAGAAACTGGAAATTACAATTTGTATTCCCACGAAAGGAAACATCAGTACTCCGATTTGTAACCCGGTGCGTGCCAATGCTGTAAGTTCTTTATCGTCTGTAAACATATTAACAACCAAATTAGGGAAAAGTTCGCTGAAAGCAAATCCCAACGAAGTGATGCACCCCCCTGCAATCATGCAATATTTCAAAGTCTGCTTCACCCGGCCGAATTTGTGTGCGCCATGATTATAGCCCACAATCGGTTGCATTCCCATAGTCAGCCCCATGATAACCATTACAAACAGCATCAGCAGACGGTTTAATATGCCGTATGCGCCGATAGCCAGATCGCCCCCGTAGAGCAGCAGGCTCTTGTTGAATATAATGACAATGGCCGAAGCGCAGACATTCATCAGGAACGGCGACATACCTATACTGAAGATATTCTCTACGATCCGTTTCCTTAATTTGAATATCCCTTTCTTGAAGCGGATATAACTTTTTTCCTGCATGAAATGGCTCAGCACCCATATCATGCCGGCAAACTGTGAAAGGATGGTTGCCGTGGCTGCTCCGCGGATTCCCCAACCGAGCCAGAAAATAAAGACAGGAGCCAGAATAATGTTGCATCCCACTGTCAGCATGGAGGACAGCATCGCCTTTCGGGGATAACCGGTGGCACGCATGATATTATTCAGTCCGATCATTACATAGGTGACAGGACTTCCTATTAATATAATCTGCATAAAGTCGCGGGCGTATGGCAACGTGTCATGGCTTGCCCCGAAGAAGAACAGAATCCGGTCCAGAAACAGCAGGGTGATGCCTCCGTAGAAAATAGAATTTATCACACAGAGCACCGTTACGTTTCCCAGCACTTTCTCGGCACCGTCCGTATCCTTCTGCCCCAGGCGGATAGAAGAAATGGTAGCGCCACCCACCCCGACCAGTGTACAGAATGCCACCAGCAGATTCATCAGCGGAAAAGAAATAGCCAAGCCCGATATGGCCATGGCGCCGACACCATGACCGATAAATACACTATCAATAATATTGTACAGTGATGTCAGTGTCATCCCTATGATGGCAGGGATAGAGTACTCTAAAAGTAGCTTTCCGACCTTTTCTGTACCCAGTATGTGCGGGTTGTTTTCTTTCATTCGCGTTTTTGTTATTTTTAAGCTTTGCAAAGTTAGGAATATGGAGGATTATTCGGACCTTTGTGGCGTTAAATCAAACTAAAAGTAATATGAATTCAACAAAAAGCATAGCAGCTTTATTCGATTTTGACGGAGTGGTAATGGATACTGAGACTCAGTATAGTATATTCTGGAATGAACAAGGACGGAAATACCATCCGGAGCTTCCCGAATTCGGCCGGTTGATAAAAGGACAGACCTTGACACAGATTTATGCCAACTATTTTGCCGGAATGGAAGAGGTGCAGCATGAAATTACAGAAGATTTGAACAAATTTGAAAAAAATATGTTATATAATTATATCCCGGGCGTAGAGGCTTTCCTGAAAGAATTGAGGGAAAACGGGGTAAAGATAGCTATAGTCACAAGTTCAAATGAGATGAAGATGAGCAACGTATATAAAGCACATCCGGAATTGAAGCAAAGTGTGGACCGTATCCTCACTGCTGAAATGTTTACTCATTCCAAGCCTGACCCCGAATGCTTTCTGTTAGGTGCGACAGTTTTTGACACCGTGCCGGAGAACTGTGTGGTTTTCGAGGACTCGTTTCATGGGCTTGAGGCGGGGAACCGTGCCGGAATGACTGTGATAGGACTGGCTACCACCAATTCTGAAGAGCAAATACGCGACAAGGCAAATGCTGTTATTCAGGACTTTAATGGATTCAGTTTCGAAAAAATGAAGAATATGATGAGGTAATGTCAACTAAAACATCTACCTTTGCAGCCGTTTTTTATAAATTAAAGTAAATATGGCAGGATATATTTCGGGCGATACACGCAAAGTAACTACCCACCGTTTGGTGGAAATGAAGCAGAGAGGCGAGAAAATTTCTATGCTTACCTCCTATGATTACACGACAGCGCAGATTGTAGATGGCGCAGGCATCGATGTTATATTGGTAGGCGACTCCGCTTCGAATGTCATGGCAGGAAATGTGACCACACTTCCTATCACCCTTGATCAGATGATTTATCATGGAAAGTCTGTGGTCCGTGGGGTGAAACGCGCGCTTGTTGTGGTGGATCTGCCTTTTGGCACTTACCAGACTTCCGAATACGAAGCGGTGACCAATGCGATCAAAGTAATGAAGATTACGCACGCCGATGCTTTGAAACTGGAAGGGGGTGTGGAGATCATTGATGCGGTAAAGAAAATCATTGCTGCCGGCATTCCCATCATGGGACATTTGGGGTTAATGCCGCAATCTATCAATAAATATGGAACCTATACTGTACGCGCCAAGGACGAGGAAGAGGCCGAGAAGTTGTTGAGCGATGCACATCTGCTGGAAGAGGCAGGGTGTTTTGCGCTGGTACTCGAGAAAATCCCTGCGTCACTGGCAGAGCGTGTGGCCAGGGAACTGACCATTCCCGTTATCGGTATCGGAGCCGGTGGCGCGGTAGACGGGCAGGTGCTGGTCGTATCGGACATGCTGGGGATGACCAACGGTTTCAGTCCTCGTTTCCTCCGTCGTTATGCCGATCTGCATACAGTTATGACGGGAGCCATACAGCAGTATGTGGATGATGTGAAAAAAGGGGATTTCCCTAACGAAGACGAACAATATTAAAAGTTTTTGCTGATATGTATGATGACTTCTTCTTTCCGTATGAAAAGGCAAAACTGTGGACTGGGAATATGCTTTTGTTATCCCTTTCCAATTTTTTGCTTTATGCATCACTATACATGATGCTTCCTGTGCTGCCTTTATGGATGGTGCGGCACTGGTATTGCAGTTATGCGGAAGCAGGAGCAGCCATTGCTGTTTTCGGGCTGGCCATGTTCCTTCCGGGAACATTCAACAGCTACCTTATTGATACGTTCAAACGTAAAAGTGTGTGCTTTATAGCGATATTCCTGTTTGTGGCATCCAGTCTGCTATATCCGTACGTTGCGACCGTAGGATTTGTAGCTTTGGTCAGGGCTGTCCAGGGAGGGCTGTTCAGCGTCATTACCATGACTACGGGCAGTACATTGGTGATTGATGTCACTGCTTCCCGCCGCCGCACGGACGCCAATATCGCTTTTGCCTGGGCGGGTCGTTTTGGAATGGTGGTGGGTCTTGCCTTGGGGATCTATATTTATCCTTATTGGAATTTTCACCATATCATTTATACTAGTATGGCTCTGGGAGCGTTGGCGCTGGTGCTGATTCCGGCGGTGAAAGTTCCTTTCCGTGCTCCGCTCAGCACTTCATGGTTCTCGCTGGACCGTTTTTTGCTGCCGCGCACTTTGTGGCCGGGGATGAATATGATGATGGTGGCCATTATCTTTGGGATATTGGTGGCACATATTTACAATGAATTGTTTTTTGTTTGTATCCTGATAGGCTTTGTCCTGTCTTTGCTGCTTTTGCGTTACGTGCTTTCTCATGCTTCCGGTCGTTCGGAGGTAGAGCTGGGGCAGGCGGCAATGATAGGAGGATTGTTATTGCTCGCTTTTTCCAATAGCTTGATGAACAGTTATATAGCTGGTATTTTGTTGGGGATGGGAACCGGAACCACTGTGTCACGTTTCTTTATAAAAATGATCAGCCTGCCGAGGCATTGCGAGCGGGGAACGGGAAACAATACCTATCAGCTGATGTGGGAGGCAGGAGTACTGATTGGTTTCCTGTTTGAGAATATGTGGACTGAGGGTCATCCCGATACCATTTATTGGATATGTATCGGTATCTGTGTCGTTCTGCTGCTGATGTATGAGTTCTTCACACATCCGTGGTATTACAGAAAGATGGAGGAAAAACAGTGAAATATGGCAACTTACATAAATTAATAATATAAAGAATATGGCAGACGACAAAAAGATTATCTTTTCGATGGTGGGCGTAAGCAAAGCCTTCCAGGCGAACAAACAGGTATTGAAGGACATCTACCTATCCTTTTTTTACGGTGCTAAGATCGGTATCATCGGTCTGAACGGTTCGGGTAAATCAACACTGATGAAAATCATTGCCGGACTGGAGAAAAGTTATCAGGGAGAAGTGGTGTTCTCGCCGGGCTACTCTGTAGGCTATCTGGCACAGGAACCGCATCTGGATGATGAAAAGACAGTGAAAGAGGTGGTGATGGAAGGAGTGCAGAGCATCGTGGACACACTGGCGGAATACGAAGAAATAAACAATAAGTTCGGGCTTCCCGAATACTATGAGGATTCTGAAAAGATGGATGCGCTCTTTGCCCGTCAGGCAGAGTTGCAGGACATCATTGACGCTACGGACGCATGGAATCTGGACAGCAAGCTGGAACGCGCCATGGATGCGTTGCGCTGTCCGCCCGAAGACCAGCCGGTGAAGAACCTCTCGGGAGGCGAGCGTCGCCGTGTGGCATTGTGCCGTCTGCTGTTGCAGAAGCCGGATATTCTGTTACTGGACGAGCCTACCAACCATTTGGATGCGGAAAGTATCGACTGGCTGGAACAGCATTTGCAGCAATATGAAGGTACGGTGATTGCCGTAACCCACGACCGTTACTTCCTGGACCATGTAGCCGGATGGATTCTGGAACTGGACCGTGGCGAAGGAATTCCCTGGAAAGGAAATTACTCCAGCTGGCTGGAACAGAAGACCAAACGCATGGAGATGGAAGAGAAAGTGGCAAGCAAACGCCGCAAGACCTTGGAACGCGAGCTGGATTGGGTGCGCATGGCTCCCAAAGCCCGTCAGGCAAAAGGAAAGGCCCGTCTGAACTCTTACGACAAATTGTTGAATGAGGATGTGAAAGAAAAGGAAGAGAAACTGGAAATCTTCATCCCGAACGGTCCCCGTTTGGGAAACAAGGTGATCGAGGCCAAAGGAGTGGCGAAAGCTTATGGTGACAAGCTGTTGTTCGATAACCTGAATTTCATGCTGCCCCCTAACGGCATTGTCGGTGTAATCGGTCCTAACGGTGCCGGAAAGACTACCTTGTTCCGCTTGATTATGGGACTGGAAACCGTAGATAAGGGTGAATTTGAAGTAGGAGAGACTGTAAAAGTAGCCTATGTCGACCAGCAGCATAAAGACATTGACCCGAACAAGAGTGTTTATCAGGTAATTTCCGGTGGTAATGATTTGCTTCGTATGGGCGGACGTGATATTAATGCACGTGCTTATCTTTCTCGTTTCAATTTCTCCGGAGCCGATCAGGAAAAACTTTGTGGTGTGCTCTCCGGTGGTGAGAGAAATCGTTTGCACCTAGCAATGGCTTTGAAAGAAGAAGGTAACGTGTTGTTGCTCGATGAGCCTACCAATGATATCGACGTAAATACACTGCGTGCTTTGGAAGAAGGTCTGGAAGACTTTGCAGGTTGTGCAGTTGTCATTTCACACGACCGTTGGTTCCTCGATCGTATTTGTACACACATTCTGGCTTTTGAAGGAGACTCCAATGTGTTTTACTTTGAAGGTTCCTATTCGGAGTACGAAGAAAATAAATTGAAGCGTTTAGGGAATGAAGAACCGAAGCGTGTTCGTTATAGAAATTTAATGACTGACTAGTATTTGTTGACAGATTACAAGTTAAATCTCGCTTAATATACGAAAATGAAAGGCTCTGCAAACATTGCAGAGCCTTTATTGTTTTCGAAAGCAATAAAATGATTATCTCTCTTAAAAGAATGTAGCATAATTGTCATCTAAGTCTAAATAATATTAATTATCTTTGTGCACAGTTTCAATGAAACAAACAATTAGTATTAACTAATAAATTACATTATGTTGAAGAGAATGCGGTCTTTTTTAGTGGTCGTAATGTTACTGATTACTGCTACGATGAGTGCGCAAGTTACCACAGCAAGTATGAGTGGTAAAGTAACAGCACAAGATGAACCTATTATTGGAGCAACGATCGTTGCTATTCACGAGCCCTCCGGTACCCGCTATGGTACAGTGACCAATGTCAGTGGGCAATTCAATCTGCAAGGTATGCGTACAGGCGGTCCTTACAAAGTCGAAATCACCTATGTCGGCTATCAGTCAGCCATTTACAAGGGCATCCAGTTGTCATTAGGAGAAAACTACGTATTGAATGTTTCTTTGAAAGAAAGTTCAGAGTTGTTGGATGAAGTAGTAGTAACAGCACCAAAAACTATCGAAAAAATAGGTACTGTTACTAATGTAAGTGAACGTCAGATGAACACTTTACCTACTATTAACAGAAGTATAACAGATTTCACAAAGCTCTCTCCTTATGCAGGTGGAAGCAGTTCTTTTGCGGGGCGTGATGGACGTTATAACAATATAACGATTGATGGTGCTTCGTTTAATAATAGTTTCGGATTAAGTTCTAATAATTTACCTGGAGGAGATTCTCAACCCATATCTTTAGATGCAATCGATGAGATTACTGTAAATGTCTCTCCTTACGATGTTAAATATTCCAACTTCACAGGTGCTTCTATTAATGCTGTAACAAAAAGTGGAACAAACTCATTTTCGGGTACTGCATATACCTATCATAAACCAAGAGGATTTGCAGGGAGCTCTATTGACGGTGAGGATATTCTTAAAGCAAAAGAATACAACTCTCATTCATATGGTGTAACTTTTGGAGGTCCAATCATTAAGAAAAAGCTTTTCTT
>OGKF01000431.1_pt1 | contig 24138 bp, 19 predicted proteins | sample 1572391 | NCBI WGS metagenome assembly OGKF01 (sample SAMEA2582095, study PRJEB24529) | metagenome | biome: Human gut stool | place: China | collected 2011
TCATCGGCGGGGCACCGCTGGCGCTGACCTACAAGGCCATCAACACCATGGACAGTATGCTGGGCTACAAAAACGAGAAGTATCTTTACTTTGGCCGCGCAGCCGCGAAGCTGGACGACCTTGCAAACTACATCCCCAGCCGCATTGCCGCCCTTTTGTGGGTGGCCGCTGCGGCCTTTACCGGTAACGATGCCAAGGGCGCATGGCGCATCTGGCGGCGGGACCGGCGCAACCACGCCAGCCCCAACAGCGCCCAGACCGAAAGCGCCTGCGCCGGTGCACTGGGCGTGCAGCTGGCCGGCCCGGCTTACTATTTTGGCGAATATTACCCCAAGCCCACCATCGGTGATGCCCTGCGCCCCATTGAACCGCAGGACATCCTGCGCGCCAACCGCATGATGTATGTGGCAAGCGGCTTTGCGCTGGCATGGGGTGCAGCAATACGGGGGTTCCTTGCATGAAACAATTGACCCATGGCGGCGACTGGGCGGGCTATCGCGCCGAGTTTGGCCGCGACCCGCTGGATTTTTCGGCCAATGTCAGTCCGCTGGGCCTGCCGGAAGGGGTGGCAAAGGCCATTACGGCAGCGCTTGCCACGGCCGACCGCTACCCCGACCCGCTGTGCCGGGCCCTGTGTGAAAAACTGGCGGTGGCTGAGGGAGTGCCCGCCGAATGGCTGCTGTGCGGCAACGGCGCGGCAGACCTCATCTTCCGGCTGGCGCTGGCTGCAAAGCCCCGCACTGCACTGGTAACGGCCCCCACTTTTGCCGAGTATGCCACCGCCCTTGAAACGGCAGGCTGCACGGTGGAACGGCATTTTTTGCGGGAAGAAAACGATTTTGCGGTGACGAAAGATCTCCTGAACGCGGTGCACCCGGGTACAAATATGGTATTCCTCTGTCAGCCCAACAACCCCACCGGCCAGCTGGCAGAGCCTGCCCTTGTGGAAGCGCTGCTGCGCAGATGCGAAGCCGTGGGTGCGGTGCTGGCCGTGGACGAATGCTTTCTGGATTTTCTGCCGGAGGGCGAAGGCCTTTCGGCAAAGCATCTGCTGAAAAACAGCAAAAAACTGATTGTATTAAAAGCCTTCACAAAGCTTTACGGCATGGCAGGCGTGCGTCTGGGCTATTGCCTGTGCTCTGATACAGAGCTGCTTGCCCGGATGCGGGCAGCGGGCCAGCCGTGGGCGGTTTCCAGTCTGGCACAGGCGGCGGGCATTGCTGCGCTGGACGAGACGGAATATGTGGCGAAGGTGCGTGCATTGATCGAAGCACAGCGGCCTGTGCTGGCAGACGGCCTGCGGGCGCTGGGCCTGCGGGTGATCGAGGGCCGGGCTAACTATCTGCTGTTCCGCGCGCCGGAAGCGCTGGGCGAAGCGCTGCGCCGCAAGGGTGCGGTACTGCGCAGCTGCGGCAACTATCCGGGCCTTGATGCCAGCTGGTACCGCACCGCCGTGCGCACAGAAAACGAGAACCGGCAGCTGCTTGCACTGCTGGCCGAAACCCTGCCGGAGGTGGCGCAATGAGCAAGGCAAAATGCATTATGGTGCAGGGCACCATGAGCGGTGCGGGCAAAAGCCTGCTGTGCGCGGCGCTGTGCCGCATCTTTGCGCAGGACGGCTACCGCGTGGCCCCTTTCAAAAGCCAGAACATGGCCCTGAACAGCTTCGTCACCCGCAACGGTGCAGAGATGGGCCGTGCTCAGGTGGTGCAGGCACAGGCTGCAGGCGTGGAGCCGGATGTGCGCATGAACCCCATCCTGCTCAAGCCCAGCAGCGATGTGGGCAGTCAGGTGATCGTGAACGGCAAGGCCCGGGGCCAAATGCCTGCCGCCGCCTACTTTAAAATGAAGCGCAGCCTTATCCCGGACATTCTGGAAGCCTACAACAGCCTTGCCGCCGAGAACGACATCATCGTGATCGAAGGCGCGGGCAGCCCGGCGGAGATCAACCTGAAAGCCGACGATATCGTGAACATGGGCCTTGCAAAGCTGGTGGATGCGCCGGTGCTGCTGGCGGGCGATATCGACCGGGGTGGCGTATTCGCGCAGCTGTACGGCACTGTGGAGCTGCTGGAAGCCGACGAGCGTGCCCGCATCAGGGGCCTGATCATCAACAAGTTCCGGGGCGATGTGGAGATCCTGCGGCCCGGCCTTGCCATGCTGGAAGAAAAAACGCAGCTGCCCGTGCTGGGCGTAGTGCCGTACCTGCGGGTGGAGATCGAGGACGAGGATTCTCTCTCGGATCGTCTGGAAGCAAAAAGCGCCGTCAAGCCGCTGGATATCGCCATCCTGCGCCTGCCGCATGTGTCCAACTTCACCGACTTTATCCCGCTGGAACAGCACCCGCTGCTGGGCGTGCGGTATGTGCAGCGCACCCGCCAGCTGGGTGCACCGGATCTCGTCATCCTGCCCGGCACCAAGAACACCATGGACGACCTGCGCTGGCTGCGGGAAAGCGGACTGGAAGCGGCGGTGCTCAGGCTTTCGGCAGCCGGTACGCCGGTGCTGGGCGTGTGCGGCGGCTACCAGATGCTGGGCGAACAGCTCTGCGACCCGGCAGGGGAGGAGAGCGGCACCCCCTGCACCCTGCGGGGCCTTGGCCTGCTGCCCACCACGACGGTGTTCGGCACCGAAAAGCACCTGACCCAGACCGCAGCCTGTGTGACCACAGAACCCTTTGCAGGCGCAAAGCTGACGGGCTACGAGATCCACGCAGGCCGCACCGAGGTGCGGGGCAGTGCGTTCTGCATCCTTGCAGACGGCACGCCGGAGGGCTGTGTGCAGGACGGCGTATTCGGTACCTACCTGCACGGCCTGTTCGACACCGGCGAACTGACCGAAAAACTGACCGAATTTTTGTGCAAACGGAAGGGCATCGATCCGGCCGGGGCCGAGCTTATCCCCATGGAGCAGTACCGTCAGCAGCAGTTTGATCTGCTTGCCGATGGTGTGCGCGCGGCACTGGATATGCCCGCCATCTATGCCGCCATGGGAATGCAAAAAGGAGACAACACATGACACCGCAGCATCATCTGCCCGCCGACATTGAACGGACGAGCATCTCCATTATCACAAGGGAACTGGACGAGCTGGGCCTGACCCCGCCGCCGGAGACGGCTGCGGTGGTCAAGCGGGTCATCCACACCACCGCGGATTTCGACTATGCCAAAAATCTGCGCTTTACACCCGGCGCGGTGGAAGCCGCAGTCAAGGCCCTGCACGCGGGTGCTTTCATCGTTACCGACACCAATATGGCGCTGGCGGGCATCACAAAGCCGGGCCTGAAAAAACTGAATGGTGAAGCCATCTGCTACATGGCAGACCCCGCTGTGGCCGAAGCCGCAAAGCAGGCGGGCACCACCCGTGCCGTTGCCGCCATGCACCGCGCTGCCCGGGAGCACCCGGGGGCCATTCTGGCCATTGGCAATGCGCCCACGGCCCTTTTGACCATTGCGGAGGAAATGGAAGCCGGTCTGCGGCCTGCACTGGTCATTGGCGTGCCGGTGGGGTTTGTGAATGTGGTGGAAAGCAAGGAAGTACTGTTTGCCGCCTGCGAGCGATACGGCGTGCCTGCCATCGCTGCCATGGGCCGCAAGGGCGGCAGCAATGTGGCTGCAGCCATCTGCAACGCCCTCATTTACTCTGCCGCCGAAATGCTGGACCCCTCTGCCAGAGGGTGGAACGGATAAGGCGGAAACAGCATAACATCAAAAATCCGGAACCCTTTTTGAGCCGTTTTGGCCGAGAAAAGGTTCCGGGTTTTGTTCATGATTTTTTCAGAGAGCTATTTTGCAACAGCCCCATTTTCACGGAAAAGGTCCGAACCGAGCACGGCATCCACACTGCCTGCATCAGGCTGCGGGGAACGTCTTGTTCCACACTTCGATCACCTTGAACTTCGGGGTCCAGCCTTCGGGCTCAAAGCGGTCGCCCTTGGCAGCCATGGTGCCCTGCTCGGTGCACCACTGTGCGGCCTTGGCCATATCAGGGTCGGTCACATCCGCAAAGGCGGGTGCGCCTGCGGGTTCGGGCCTGCCTGCGGTGTTCCACACCAGCAGGGCCAGCTGGCCGCGGTTTGCCGGGATGGCTGCACCCTCGGGCAGGAGGCGGTGCAGGATCACGCGGGTGGCAATCTCGTAGCCGCCCCAGATGGCTGCACCGCCAACGGCCACGGCGGCAATGGTACCGCCTGTGGTATCCATGGGTGCAGGTTCTACGCCGAAGTCTTCATCAAGAGGTTCGTCCGGGTCAGGCCGGTCCACCGGGCTGGCCGACCACTGAGCGACCAGTTCCACCGGGCCATTGGGCATTTTAAAGGTAAAGGTTGTGCTGGTGCTTTTGTTTGTCTCTGTCCAGCCGCCCTCCGGCTCTTCGGGTGCAGTGCCGGTGGAGTTCCACTTCTCAAACTCCATCCAGTAGCCATCTTTCAGGGTGGTGGCCACTGTCACCGTATCGCCTTCCTTGACCCAAAGGCTGCTGCGTTGTTCGCCGTTGATGGTCACACTGCCCAGACTGTCGTTGATGGATACCTTGTACAGCTGGTCCCGCTGTGCTTCCAGCGTCACATTGCCGTTAGGCATTTTAAAGGTGAACTCCTTGCTGGTCTGCCAGCCGCCTTCCGGCCAGCCGTCATCCGGCGCTTCGGGTGCTTTGCTGGTGGAGTTCCACCGCAGGAAGGGGTTTTCCTCCGTGCTTTCGGCTCGGACGGTGACCAGCTGGCCCGGCTTCACGATCTTTTGGGATGCGCCGGTCTCGCTGGTTCCGTCCACGATGGTGCCGTGTGTGACGTTGACATCGTACAGGAACGTAGTGTGTGCTTGCAGGAGCACCATGCCTTCCGGCATGATGAAGCTGAAGCTCGGCTTGTGCTCCCAGCCTTCATCCGGGTTTACAAGAGCCGTGCCGCCGGCAGGCAGCCACTGATCAAATTCGCGGTGGTCGTTGATGAAGCCATCCACAAGCTTTACAGTAACGCGGACGCCTGCCGGTGCCTGATGGACCTGCTGATCGTTCACAAAGAACTCGGCCTTATTCGTATATTCAGATAGATGGTATGTCTCCCGATACACTGCGGTCAGGGTCACAGCGCTATCCGGCATGGTAAAGGTAAATCTTTCACTGTTCTGCCAATTGGCCGGGTCTGCATCTGTGATGTTCTCGCCGCCGGTCCACTGCTTGAACTGTTCGGTGATCTCATCGCTCTCGGTAAACTGGATGGTCACCTCGGTGCCCGGCAGATAGATGCCGGTGTCGCCGTTTCCGTTCACGATGGTGCCGCCGGTCACGGTGAGGTTGTACAGCTGCTTGTAATCAGCGGTCAGGGTCACATTGCCTGCGGGCATGGTGAAGCTGAAGCTCGGCTTGTGCTCCCAGCCTTCGTCCGGGGTCACAAGAGCTGTGCTGCTGGTAAGCTGCCAGCTGCTGAACAGGTGGTGTTCGTCAGACCCCGTCTCTGTCACAGTGATCTGATCGCCTGCCAGCGCACGGCTGCCTGCCATGCCATTTACAAGGATGGTGCCGTCGGCCACCGTCAGGGTGTAGGCCGTTTTGTATTTTGCGGTCAGGGTCACGTCGCCTGCGGGCATGGTGAACGTAATGTTCTTTTGCTCCTTGCTGGAATCCCAGCCGCCCTCCGACCCGGCTCCCTCCGGGGCCTCGGGCCGGGTGCCTTCGTACATCCACTGCTTGAACTGCTTTTCAATGTCCGTGCTTTCGGTAAAATGAACCGTCACCTGAGTGCCCGGCAGATAGATGCCTTTGGGCTTGCCGGGGTCGCCGTTCTCGTCCACGATGGTGCCGCCGGTCACGGTGAGGTCGTACAGCTGCTTGTAATCAGCTTTCAGGCTCACGTCGCCTGCGGGCATGGTAAAGGTGAAACTCGGCTTGTGCTCCCAGCCATCCTCCGGGCTCACAAGAAGCGTGCTGCTGGTAAGCTTCCAGCTGCTGAACAGGTGGTGTTCGTCAGACCCCGTCTCCGTCACGGTGATTTCATCGCCTGCCAGCGCACGGTTGCCTGCCACGCCATTTACAAGGATGGTGCCTTTTCCGCCGTCCACCGTCAGGGTGTAGGCCGTTTTGCATTTTGCGGTCAGGGTCACGTTGCCTGCGGGCATGGTAAAGGTCAGGGTTCTGCTGTTCTGCCAACCCCTGGGCAAGCCTATGATGTTCTCGCCGCCGGTCCACTTCTCGAACTGTTCGATGCCGCTATCGGCAAACGTAACCTTCACTTTGGTACCCGACTCAAAGAAACCGGTGTGCCTGTCGGAAACCGACGGCTCCACGATGATGCCGCCGGTCACAGTTACCTTATACTTGGTAATATCGCGATAGCTGGCATCCAGCCTTACATTGCCTTCGGGCATGGTAAAGGTAAGGGGATTTTTGGTCTCCCAATGGCCCGACAGATCAGATGGAATTGTGCCGCTGAGCGTCCAACTCTCGAACTTCTTTGTAGCCGTGTCCTCCGGGGCCGTAACGGTCACCATTTCACCGGCATAGAAGCGGGTATCGATGATGTCGTTTGTCTTGGCGGTGACGCCATCCGGCAGGGTAAGGGTGTAAAGGGCGGCGGGTTCGATGCACAGATACGGCGTTGTGCTGCTGATGGCGCTGCGGGTATGGAGCTTTCTACCATTCTGTGTGGTCTGGTAGAAATAGCCCTTGCCCGCTGGCGGCGTATAGGTGATGCTCTGTGCCGTCCGGCCGCTGGTGTCCTTGTTGATGATTTCTACCTTATTGGTATTTTTAATGGTAGAACTGCCGGTAATGATCGGCTCGGAAGCCCGGCTTCCCGTCACGGTAATGCCGCCGCTCTGTTCTACATTCAGCCCGCCGAAAATTGCCGGGCCGCTGCTGTTGGTAATGGTAACGGCTCCGGTGGTGTCGATGCTTGCACCACCCTGCACAAGGGCGGAACCATCGCTCTTACTGCCGGTAACGCTCACATCGCCGGTGCTGTTTTTCACCGTGAGTTTTTTACTGGTCACCTGTCCCTTCGGGTTGCTCAGCTCCATTTTGCCGGTGCTGGTCAGGGTGATATTGCCGCTGACAGCAGGCGAGTTGGCGGTGCCGCCGCTCACCTTCACGCTGTTGCTGTCATGTACGGTCAAATTGCCGGACACGGCAAGGCCGCTGCCGGTGTTGGTAATGCTCACGGCACCCCTGCTGGTGATATCAGCGCCATTGTTAAGGGTGGCATTGCCGCTTTTATTTTGAATGCTTACGTTTCTGCCCGCCGTAATGGTGGCCTTGCTCTTGATAGCAGCATCATTGTCGCCCGTCACAGTGACGGCACCACCGGTGGTCACAGTCAACCCTCTGCCCACCGCCGAGCCGCCTAGGCTGTTGGTGATCGACACATCACCGCTGCTTTTAATGAATGCCCAGCCGCCGAGCGTGGGGTTTGCGCCCACGCTGATCACTTCAACGCTTGCGCTCTTCTTTACTTCAAAAATCGTCCCAGTTGTGTTCGGGTCGTTTAGGTAGCCTACCGCTGCGCCGCCCTTCAAATCCTTCGACAGCTGATTTTCGATTTTCACGGGGCCATTGCTGGAGATCGTTGCGATGCCAGTAATGGCTGCCTGTCCATTTGTGGCAGTGCCTTTTATATCAACGCTGGCGCTTTCCTTTATTTCCAGACTTCCGCACACCGCACAGCCGTTCTCGTTTTCAATTTTCACGGGGCCATTGCTGGTAATGATCATACCATACGGCAAATTTGTCCCCCAGTCTGCTCTATCGCAGTTTTCTGTGATCGTCACACTGCCGCTGCCCTTCGAGTTGTCCACTTCCAGCCTGCCGACCACAGCAGCATAGCTGCTGTTCTGGATGTTCACATCGCCGGTGCAGTCCACGATCTTCAGCGACCCAAGGAATCCAATGTTGGAACCTCTTGCCGGTGTGACCGTTACATTTTTCATGCCGGTAATGGTCAGGCTACTGGAACTGCTTGTGTCAGTCATCCAGTTCGTTCCTGCCGTGCACAGCTCAAAATTGTAGGGATCGCTTCCGTTTCCGGAAAGGGTCACGCCATCCAGTTCACCCGTATGTTCTGTGCTTCCCATCGTGATTATTATAAGATTTCTAACGAACGTAATTTTATAGCCGGGCATCAGGGTTTTGATGCTGAGTGCATCCAACAGCGTCTTTTTTCCGCCGTCTTTTTGGTAATAGATCACTGCCGCGCTTGCTCTTCCCGGTTCTGCCGCCAGTGCCGGTGCGCACACGCTCAGCACCATGCACAGCGCCACGATGGCCGAAAGCAGCCTTTGGGTCAGGGTCGTCTGCTTCATACGGAATTCCTCCTTTTTTGTTTACGGGGGGGGGTATGCGTCCACCTTAAAAATACCATATTTCACCTTCTTTTGCAATAAAACCTGCGTGAAACGCCCCAAAACATGCGTGAAAACCGTTTTGCACCGCTGTGCGCGCCGTTGCCCCCTCTTGCAATTTATGCGCAAAGGGTGTAAAATACAGTCACAATCAAATACAGGGGAGCTTGTAAAGCAGGCTGAGAGGAAGTACCTAAACTTCGACCCTTTTACCTGATGCGGATAATGCCGCCGTAGGAAGTCAGAATGGATGATTTTTTGCAGGAGGCACCGCGGAAGGTGTCTCATGTTTTTTGTTGTGTACCGATTACCATTAAGGAGGATGCCTTGTACTTTTCTGCGGAAGTGCCGCAGCGGGCTGAGGGGGAGCGCCCTGAGCTTTGTGACCGTCAGCGATGGGAAGCCGTGTTCCGGCGTGAGAGGAGACCAGCAAGTCTCGACCGCTTCTTATAGTTCCTGCGCCGGGTCTGGCACCGGGTGCGGGCTGTTTGCGGAGGCGCTGTATGGTTTTTGCTGCTTCCGCAGGTTTGGAAAGGAGCCTTGCCTTATGAAAAAACTCTCTGTGAAAAAGCTGGCGCTGGCCGGCATGCTGTGCGCTCTGTGCGTGGTGGGCAGCGTATTCAGCTTCCCCATGTTCGGCAGCAAATGTGCACCCATCCAGCACATGGTCAATGTGACCTGCGCGGTGCTGCTTGGCCCGTGGTGGGGCGTGGGCGTGGCCTTTGTGGCCTCGCTGCTGCGCAATCTGCTGGGTCTGGGCAGCCTGATGGCCTTCCCCGGCAGCATGTTCGGCGCACTGCTGTGCGGCCTTGTGTACCATAAGACCAAAAACATCCTTGCCACCATGGTGGGCGAGGTGTTCGGCACCAGCATTCTGGGCGGCCTGTGCGCTTACCCGGTGGCCATCTTCCTCATGGGCAAGAGCGCCGGCGACATCGCGTTCTATGCCTACATCGTGCCGTTCCTCATCTCCACTGCAGTGGGTTCCATCATTGCGGGCGTGCTGGTGTACAGCCTGCAGCGCTCCGGCGCACTGCGCTCCATGCAGAACAGTCTTTCCTGACGGAGGGGCACCCGAATGTTCAAAACAGAATTCGAGAACCTGCGCCGCACCTGCCCGCTCATCCATAACATTACCAACTACGTCACCGTGAACGACTGCGCCAACATGGTGCTGGCCTGCGGTGCTTCACCCATCATGGCCGACGATGCCGCCGAGGTGGAGGACATCACCGCCATCTGCGGCGGTCTGAACATCAACATCGGCACCCTGAACAGCCGCACCATCACCAGCATGCTGCTGGCGGGCAAAAAGGCAAACCAGCTGGGCCATCCTGTGGTGCTGGACCCGGTGGGTGCGGGTGCATCCCGCCTGCGCACCGACACGGCTTTCCGCCTGCTCAGAGACGTAAAGTTCACCGTGATCCGCGGCAACATCTCGGAGATCAAAACGCTGGCCTCCGGCGCGGGAACCACCAAGGGCGTGGATGCCGATGTGGCCGATAAAGTTACTGAGGAAAATCTGGATTCTGCCGTGGCCTTTGCCAAGGCCTTTGCAGCCCGGACGGGTGCCGTTATTGCCATTACCGGTGCCATCGACATCGTGGCCGATGCCGAAAAAGCCTACTGCATCCGCAACGGCAATGCCATGATGAGCAGCATCACCGGTACGGGCTGCCAGCTTTCGGCCCTGACGGCGGCGTTCGTCACCGCCAACCCCGGCCATCCGCTGGAAGCCGCTGCAGCTGCAGTGTGCGCCATGGGCCTTGCGGGCGAGACCGCCCACAAACGCCTGACCCCGCTGGACGGCAACTCCACCTACCGCAATTATATCATCGATGCCATTTACAATATGACCCCGGATCAGCTGGAAGAAGGAGCAAACTATGAAGTGCGATAAGCAGAACATGCTTCTGTATGCCGTCACCGACCGCGCATGGGTGGGCAAACAGACCCTCTATGAACAGGTGGAGAGCGCCCTGAAGGGCGGTGTCACCTGTGTGCAGCTGCGTGAAAAAGAGCTGGACGACGAAGCTTTTCTGAAAGAGGCTGTGGAGATCCATGCTCTGTGCCAGCGCTACGGCGTGCCGTTCTTTGTGAACGACAATGTGGACATTGCCATCCGCTGCCACGCCGAGGGTGTGCACGTGGGGCAGGAGGATATGGCCGCAGCGCAGGTGCGCGCCCGTGTGGGCGAGGGAATGATGATCGGCGTTTCCGTCCACAGTGTGGAGGAAGCACGGGAAGCCGTCAAGCACGGCGCAGACTGCCTTGGCGTGGGCGCAGCCTTTGCCACCCACACCAAGACCGATGTGGATGTTCTGCCCCACGAGACCCTGAAGGCCATCTGTGATGCCGTGGACATCCCGGTGGTGGCCATTGGCGGCATCCACAAGGAGAACATCCTGCAGCTCAAGGGCACCGGTGTGGATGGCGTGGCCCTTGTGAGCGCCATCTTTGCAGCAGACGACATTGAGACCGAGTGCAAAGAGTTGAAAGCCCTGTCGGAGCAGATCATCTGACCGATCCCGCGGCAAACCGGGGACACCACCTTGGGCCGCGTTATAAAATTCATGGAGAAAACCAACATGAAAAGCGTATTTTGCGCAGGTGCCGGCATCCAGAACGTTCTGTTTTTTCTGAATGACGGCTGCCTTTCCCTACCCTTGTATGACCAGCACCCTGCTGTTCAGAGATAAACTGTCATTTGGAGGAACAGAGCGTATGCAGACTTATACCACTCAGATGGATGCTGCCCGCAAGGGCATCATCACGCCGCAGATGGAGATCGTGGCAAAAAAGGAATACCGCACCACCGAGGAGATCCGCCAGTGGGTGGCCGAGGGCAAGGTAGCCATCCCCGCCAACAAGCACCACGAGTGCCTGAACCCCGAGGGTGTCGGTTCCATGCTGCGCACCAAGATCAACGTGAACCTTGGCGTCTCCCGCGACTGCAAGGACTACAACGTGGAGATGCAGAAGGTGATGAGCGCCGTCAACATGGGCGCCGAAGCCATCATGGACCTGTCCAGCCACGGCAACACCCAGCCCTTCCGTCAGAAGCTGACCCACGAGTGCCCGGTGATGATCGGCACCGTGCCGGTGTACGATTCGGTCATTCACTACCAGCGCGATCTGGCTGAGCTGACCGCACAGGACTTCATCGATGTGGTGCGCCTGCATGCAGAGGACGGTGTGGACTTTGTCACCCTGCACTGCGGCATCACCCGCAAGACCATCGAGCAGATCCGCAAGCACAAGCGCAAGATGAACATTGTCAGCCGCGGTGGCTCTCTGGTGTTTGCATGGATGAGCATGACCGGCAACGAGAACCCCTTCTACGAGCACTTTGACGAGATCTGCGAGATCTGCGCCGAGCACGATGTGACCATCTCGCTGGGCGATGCCTGCCGTCCCGGCTGTCTGGCCGACGCCACCGATGTGTGCCAGATCGAGGAGCTGGTGCGTCTGGGCGAGTTGACCAAGCGCGCATGGGCACACAACGTGCAGGTGATGGTGGAAGGCCCCGGTCATGTGCCCCTGAATCAGGTGGCTGCCAACATGGAGGTGCAGAAGAGCATCTGCATGGGCGCACCCTTCTATGTGCTGGGACCCCTCGTCACCGATATCGCCCCCGGTTACGACCACATCACCGCTGCCATCGGCGGCGCTGTGGCTGCAGCCAGCGGTGCAGCTTTCCTGTGCTATGTGACCCCCGCCGAGCATCTGGCTCTGCCCAATGTGGACGATGTGAAGCAGGGCATCGTGGCCTCCAAGATCGCTGCCCACGCCGCCGATATCGCCAAGGGCATCCCCCACGCCCGGGACATCGACGATAAGATGGGCGATGCCCGCCGTGTGCTGGACTGGGATGCACAGTTCGCCTGCGCACTGGACCCGGAGACCGCAAAGGCCATCCGCGATGCCCGCCTGCCGGAGGACGACCACAGCGACACCTGCAGCATGTGCGGCAAGTTCTGTGCCGTGCGCAGCATGAACAAGGCGCTGGCCGGTGAGTACATCGACATTCTGTAAAAATCTTCTGTTTTGCGCGCAGCAGCGCGCATCTTCCTCCGCCGCCCGGTATGACCGCCGGGCGGCTTTTGTTGTAATACGGCGAAAAATATGTTACAATAAATCAATACGGACGAGCGCATTGCACACATCAAAGAGCGCCATCCGGAGGATCTTCTTCTGTTTGAGCAATATGGACGGGAGGCTGTGCTTTCTCCTGATTTGATCATTCGGGACGGCAAGCATATTGGAACAGTTTTGCCGTGAAAAAACTGCCGGATACGAACCTGAATGTTGTTGTAAGGCTTGTGCTGGAAACCGATGAAGCGGGATTTAAGAATTCTGTCATGACATTTTACAGGCTCCGCGAACGTAACTTGAAAAACCTTCTGGAGAAGAACCAGCTGCTTTATACGCGGGAATAAATTTGCTATAATATGAGTAGGATAAGGTAGCGTTTGAAGTAGAGAATGTGCTGCTACACGCCCCTTGGGCCAAAAGAAATGCGGGAAAGGGCACACCCGCCAAATGCTACTCGATGGGGAACGGTTCAAATGCCGTTCCCCGTTCCTGTTTTAAGAGGTCCCTTACGGATCTCTTTTTTATTATCGATTATTTCTATCAATTTTTTAGAATTTACAATTCTTCTGTACTGTACTATAATAAAGTTAACAACTTCATTCACCCAAAGTACAGGAGGAATCTGCCTTGCTGGTAAATCTTATCGAATCCGTCTATCGCCTGCTGTGGGGCGACCTGTTCACCATCCCGCTGGGCGGCGGCATCGGCATTTCCTTCATGGTGGTGCTGCTGTTCACGGCGGGCATCTGGTTCCCCTGCCGCACCCGTCTTTTGCCGGTGCGGCTGTTCCGGGATATGATCGCCGCCGTGTGCGAGAAAAAGCAAGGCAGGGACGGCCTTTCCTCCTTCCAGACGCTGGTCATTTCCACCGCCACCCGCGTGGGCATGGGCAATCTGGTGGGCGTGGTGGCCGCTGTTTCTGCAGGCGGTGCCGGTGCGGTGTTCTGGATGTGGGTCACTGCCATTCTGGGTGCGTCCACTTCCTTTATCGAATCCACCCTTGCCCAGAAATACCGCCAGCCCGACCCGCTGTACGGCGGCTGGCGCGGCGGACCGGCCTACTATCTGCATGTGCTGGCGGAGCGCAGGCGCGGCAAAAAGCTCAAACGCTCTGTGGTAGCGGCGCTGTTTGCGGCGTCTGGCCTCATCTGCTGGTGCGGCATCAGTCAGGTGATCTCCAACTCGGTCAGTTCCGCGTTTGAAAATGCGTTCCATATTCCGCCGCTTACTACCACACTGGTGCTCACGGCCATTGCAGCGGTGATCGTGCTGCGCAAGAATGCCACCGTGAAAAGTCTGGACGTGATGGTGCCCATCATGGCGGTGTGCTATTTTGTCATCACCGTGGGCATCGTGCTGTTCAACCTGCCCAAGCTCCCGGCGGTGTTCGGGCGCATCTTTGCGGAAGCGTTCGGTCTGCGGCAGGCCGTGGCTGGCGGCTTTGGTGCTGTGCTGATGAACGGTGTCAAGCGCGGCCTGTTCTCCAACGAAGCGGGCAGCGGTTCGGCACCCTGTGCAGCTGCCGCCGCAGAGTGCGACGACCCGGTCAAGATGGGCTTTGTGCAAGCACTGGGCGTGCTGATCGATACGGTGGTGATCTGCAGCTGCACGGCTTTTTTGATGCTGCTGGTGCCGCAGGAGATCACGGAAGGACTTGCGGGCATGGACCTTTTGCAGACTGCCCTGCAGTACCATCTGGGCGGCTTTGGTGTCGTGTTCATTGCGGCCACGCTGGCGCTGTTCAGCTTTTCCACCTTTCTGGGCGTTTTGTACTATGCCCGCGGCAATGTGGCCTATCTGTGCGGCGACAACTGGTGGAGCCAGACCGTGTATAAGCTGATCGCGCTGGCCATGCTGGTGATCGGCGGAATGCAGGCCTACACGGTGGTGTGGGATCTGGGCGACGTGGGCATCGGCCTGATGACTATTTTCAATATGATAGCCTTGGTGCCCATGGCAAAGGAAGCGCTTGCCGCCCTGAACGACTACGAAAAACGCAAAAAACTGCAGTAAATAGCAAAGGCCCGGCTCCCTGTAACATGGGAACCGGGCCTTTCAGGTTATTTTATTGCAGATCAGATTTGTTTAAAAGCAGTCCGGCTGCCAGTCCCACCGCTGCGGGCAGCACCCAGCCAAAGCCCATGCTGCCCAGCGGCAGAGCGTTGGCGGCGGCAGATACTGCCCCCAGCGGCAGCGCAGCGGCGATGCTCTGCAGGGCGGTCAGGCCCATGCACAGCGGATACACCGCCCGGTGCTTTTCAAGGCCCGGCATAAAGGAAAGCAGGATCAGCACGATGGCTGCGGGATAAATGGCGTTCAGCACCGGAGTGGACAGCCGGATGATGGCAGCAAGGCCGAGGTTCGATACCAGCATACTGGCCACAGCAAAAAAAGCTGCGATGGCAGGGTAGGGGATGCGGGGCAGCAGCTGATGAAAATACTGACCCACGCAGGCAATCAGGCCCACGCAGGTGTTGAAGCATGCAATCACAAAAATGGCTGCGACCAGTACAAGGCCCGCCCGGCCGAACAGCGTTTGCGCCAGAGCGGTAAGCACCTCGGCACCGGTGGCAAGGCCCGGATACACCGTGCCGGTCTCGGCCCCGGCGTGGCCCAGCATGGCGTAGACCACCAGCAGCAGCCCGCCTGCAATAAAACCGGCCCGGATGGTGCCGCCCTCCACGGCACGGCTTTCTGTGACACCCCGGGCGCGGATGTTCAGGGCGATGACCGCGCCAAAATTCAGCCCGGCCAGCGTGTCCATGGTCTGGTAGCCGTACAGGATGCCCTGCACAGCGGGCAGGGCTGCGTACTCTGCGCTGGGTGTGCCGTAGTGTGCCGCCAGCGGATGGATGAGACACCCGGCAAACAGCACCACGATGAGCACGATCAGGCAGGGGCAGAGGATGCGGCCCAGCCAGTCGGTAAGCTTTTCCGGCCGCAGCGCCACCAGAAAGGCCGCTGCAAAAAACAGCACCGAGTAGGCCAGCTGCAGCCCGGTACCGCCGCCTATCAGCGGCACCAGCATCTGGAAGGAGGTACTGGCGGTGCGGGGGATGGCAAGGCAGGGCCCGATGGAAAGATACACCAGAATGGTGAACACCATGGCGAACACCGGATGCACCCGGCCGGCAAGCTTATCCAGACCGCCCGCCCGGGCCACAGCCACCACGCCCGCAATGGGCAGGCCGACGGCGCTGACGGCAAGGCCCGCAAAGGCAGGCCAGAGGCTGGTACCGGCCTGTGCGCCCAGATGCGGCGGGAAGATCAGGTTCCCGGCTCCGAAAAACATGGAAAATAGCGTAAAACTGACCAAAAGCAGGCTTTTGCCGGAGAGCTTCTGCATAGGACAGACACCTCATTTCTTTCCTGCATCAAAGATGACAGAGATTTATACAGTTCAGTTTATCGTTTTATTGATTTCATGTCAAGAAAGAAAAACATGAAGAAAAGTAATGGCAGGCATGATAAGCTCTTATGCATCATGATGCACGGGTCATTGGCGTTTGGAAAGAGATATGGTATTATAATGTATACTGTAGAACTGAGCAGGCCATCAGGGCGCTTTCTCCGCGAAATTCGGGGCTTCCAGCTCCCGCCCTGTTGCCTTATGGCAACAGGGTCCTATCCTCGGATCATTCGCTGGCGAAACACCTTGCCGTCCTGCATTTATTTGTAATCAGGAGCAGGTAAGTTTATGAAGCGACATAAACAACTTTTTGAGCGGCTGGCTGCTGCAGCCTTCTGGCTGGCGGTGTGGCAGTGCGCCGCCATGGCGGTGGGACAGGAGGTGTTCCTTGTTTCGCCGGTGCAGGCGGTGCGCACTCTTTTGCAGCTTTTGCCGCAGGCAGAGTTCTGGCAGCGGGTGGGTTTCAGCTCCGGGCGCATTCTGCTGGGTTTTGGGCTGGGCGTGGCCGTAAGCATCGTGCTGGCTGTGGCCGCACAGGCGTGGCACGCGGCAGAGGTGCTGCTTGCTCCGGTGCTGCAGCTGGTCAAAGCCACGCCGGTGGCAAGCTTTATCATTCTGGCGCTGGTGTGGGTGCGGGGGGCATCGCTTTCGGTGCTCATCAGCTTTTTAATGGTGCTGCCTGTGCTGTACGGTGCGGTGCGCACCGGCATCCGGAGCGCAGACCCACAGCTGTTGGAGATGACGAAGGTGTTTCGCCTTCCGCTGGGCCGACGGCTGCGGGCGGTGTGGCTGCCTGCGGTGCTGCCGGCTTTCCGGCAGGGATGCAGCGTGGCCCTTGGCATCTGCTGGAAGAGCGGCGTTGCCGCTGAGGTGATCGGCCTGCCCAATGGCAGCATCGGCGATGCACTCTACCGGGCCAAGATCACCCTTTCCACCGGGGAGCTGTTCGCATGGACGTTTGTGATCATCCTGCTCAGCGCCGGGTTTGAAAAGCTGTTCCTGCTGCTTCTGGACTGCGTGACCCGCGCCGTGACCGGGGAGGTGCCGCAATGCTGACCATCAAGCATCTGACAAAACAGTTCGGGAAGAAAACGCTTTTCCGGGATCTCTGCCTCACGGTGAAAGGCCCGGCGGTGCTGTGGGCACCCAGCGGCTGGGGCAAGACCACATTGCTGCGCATCCTCATGGGGCTGGAAGAACCCACTTCTGGCATGGTACAGGGCGTTGGCCGGGTGGCAGCAGTGTTTCAGGAAGACCGGCTCTGCCCGCAGCTGACAGCTGTGCAGAACGTGACGCTGGTATTGCCCGGCAGTGCAGAACAATACAAGGAGCAAATCATAAAAGATTTTCAACAGTTTGGCATGGATGCTGCTGCACTGGCCCTGCCTGCAGCACGGCTTTCCGGCGGACAGAAGCGCCGCACGGCTCTGCTGCGGGCTTTGTGGGCCGCCAGCGATACGCTGCTGTTAGACGAACCCTTTACCGGAATGGACCCGGACACCCTTGCCGCTGCTGCGGCGCTGCTGCGGGAGCGCTGCGGAGAAAAGCCTGTCTTGCTGGCTACCCACGACCGCGAAGCCATCCGCCTTCTGGGCTGGCCGGTGGTTGAGCTGGAAAATGCCTGAGCCTGCATCTATCCTATAGAATGAAAAATCGGAAAGACCAGAACGGCCTTTCCGATTTTTTGCTGTTTGGAATATTTTACTGAAAAATACGCAGGGGATACGGCAAACTGCATCAGTTCAGCAGCTTTGCCGGGTCAAGGTACTGCTCACCCTGCAGTACTTCCAGATGGATATGCGTCTCCTCGGCGCATTCGTTGGGAATGCTGCCTGCACGGCCAAGTATCTGGCCCACACTCACTTCATCGCCGGTCTGCACCGTGGGGTCGGCTGTACCGCACACCCGCCACAGGTGCCCGGCGCTGTCCTCGATGCACACCACACTGCCCCAGCGGCTATCGGTGTCCACGGCGGTCACCTTACCGGCGGCGGGAGCACACACCTGTGCATCCTGCGCACAGGCGTAGTCCACACCGTTGTGGGTGCGCCAGTCGCCAAGGGTGCTGCTATACACCAGCTCATCGCCGCTGTAGGCGTTCAAGACCCTGCCCGAGACGGGCTGCGTGGAGGCAGGCGCAGCTGAACTGCTGGCAGGCGAGGATGCGCCCTGCAGTGCGGAGGGTTCGTGCACCAAACCAGAGCCAGACTGCGCCCCAGAAGAGGACGCAGAGGATGCGGGCTTGGGTACATTTGCCGCAGATTCTGCGGCGTCGGTCACGGGCTGCTGCCATACATCGTCCTCCTGTGGGTCAAGGGTGAGCTGCGGCTCCGGGGCAGGTTCTTCCTGCGGGGCCGTCAGGTCGTCGTAGCTCTTTTTCAGTTCATCCCGCACGGTGCGCACTGCCCACACGCCCGCCGCTGCGGCTGCGACGAGACAGGCCAGCAGTGCCAGTGCAAAGCCCCTGCTGCGCAAAAACTTTTTGATCTGCTCCATTGTCGTTACTCCCATCTGCTGCATTGTGTACGCATTGCTTCTGGGCTTAGTGTGGGACAGCAGGGCAGGTTTTATGCACGGAACGATTTAAAATGGCCTCCATTTCATTCTGGCCATAATAGCGGAATTGCATTTATAGTGATGCAGAACCGGTCAGACCGCGGTCTGACCGGTTCTGCGTTTTCACGAGAGGGGCCGCAGCCGGAAAATGCATCTTCCCTCTGTGGCCTTCTGTGTTGATACCCAGAGCGAAGCGGAGGATATTCTAAATGATATTACCAAATAAAAAGGCCCTCCCTTTTCGGGAGAGCCTTTGCGGATCAAAAATCAGTTGCGGCGGCGGCTGTTCATGCCCAGCAGGCGCACAACATACAGGAAGATGTTGATAAAGTCCAGATACAACGTCAGTGCGCCGTAGATGGAAGCCTTCTCGGCCAGCTCGCCGTCATAGGCGTAGTAGGAGAACATCTGGCTCAGCTTCTGGGTGTCGTAGGCGGTCAGCAGCATGAACACCACCAGACCGACAGCGCTGTACAGCACCGTGGTGAGGAAGCTCATGCCGAACAGCATGCCCACAAAGCCGGTGATGATGAGCGCGAACAGGCCCATCATCAGCTTGGGACCCCAGCCGGACAGATCCTTGTGGGTAGTAGTGCCGTAGACCGCCATCAGGCCGAAGTACAGCGAGGTGGCAAGGAAGGCCAGCACCAGAGTGCCCAGATCAAATACCAGGAAATAATAGCTCAGCACCATGCCGTTGAGCAGTGCATAGGCAAAGAAGGTAGCTCTTGCACCGCCCACCGACATGTTCTGCACGCGGGAGCTGAGCACATACACTAGCACCAGCTCTGCGATGGTGAACACCAGATACAGCGAGTTGACAACGTACAGCAGCGGGGTAGCGGCTGTAACGAACGCCGCGGCAAAGGTGATGAGCAGGCCTACCGCCATCCAGCGATAGGTGCGGTTCATATAGTCAGCCGAGGTCATGGCAGGCTCCGTGTAGCCTCGATCGTAACCATTGTAATTGTAATCCATATGGGACTCCTCCAGTCTCTTTCTGCCGGAACACTTTTTCCTTGCTCCGGTCTACGGAATATAGTATACTGCATAGAAATGAACGTTTCATGAAAAAGGCTGTGATATTGTATGTCTCTTGGGCTTTATTTACACATTCCGTACTGTTTTTCCAAATGCAGATACTGCGATTTCTATTCCCATCCCGGTGAGCGCGGCGTACCGGAAGCTTATGTGGATGCTCTTTTGCGGGAGCTTGCCCGCTTTGCGCCGGAAGCACCTCTGCAGCCGGACACCCTTTATTTTGGCGGCGGTACGCCCAGCCTGCTGCGCCCGGAGCAGGCAAAACGGCTCATCGATGCAGCCCGGCCGATGCCAGGGGCCGAGATCACACTGGAAGCAAACCCGGAGACGGTGACGGAAGAAAGCCTTGCAGGCTTCCGGGAGGCGGGTGTGAACCGTATCTCTTTCGGGGTGCAGTCTGCCCGGGATACCCAGCTGCGCACACTGGGCAGGCCGCACACGGCAAAGCAGGCGCGGGCCGCATTTGCCGCCGCCCGGCGCGCAGGCTTTACGAACATCAGCGGCGACATCATGCTGGCACTGCCGCACTACACCGAAGCCGAGTTTGACGAAACGCTGGAACTGATCGAGGGTGGTGGGGCTACCCATATTTCGGCATATCTGCTGAAGATCGAGCCGGATTCGGCCTTCGGTAGACATCCGCCCGAAGGCCTGCCCACCGGCGATGAAGCCGCCGATTTTTACCTTTATGCAGTGGAACAGCTGGAACACCACGGCTACAAACAGTACGAGATCTCCAACTTTGCAAAGCCCGGCTATGAGGGCAGACACAACCTCATTTACTGGGACTGCGGCGACTATCTGGGCCTTGGCCCGGCGGCGCACTCCTGCATGGGCGGCAGACGGTTCTACTACCCGCCGGACACCGCCGCTTTCCTGAACGATACCGCCGCCCCGGTGATGGACGGCAGCTGCGGCGCAGAGGACTACCTTATTTTACAGCTGCGTCTGCGCAAAGGCCTTTCGCTGGATGCATACAAAAAACTTTACGGGAAAGAATTTTCCACCGCACAGCTGGCCTTTGTGCAAAACTGCGTCCGGGCAGGCTATGCAAGCTTTGACGGCCGTACCCTTGCCCTGACCCCGGCGGGTCTCATCGTGCAGAACAGCATCCTTGCCCAACTATTGTAATTGGCAGAAATACGGCAACACATTGCTTTTGTGTGTCGATTCTGGTATGATATACTCGTATTATTAGGCGATGGGAGAGAAAACGGATGGCGAAGGTGTTGATCGTAGGTGCAGGCGCGGCAGGACTGATGGCAGCGGGTGCCGCCGTGCGGCAGGGGCATCAGGTGACGGTGCTGGAACACATGGACAAGCCCGGCCAGAAGATCCTTGTCACTGGCAAGGGCCGCTGCAATGTGACCAACGACTGCCCGGCAGAGGAATTTCTGCGCCATGTGCGCACCAACCCGCGCTTTCTGTATTCGTCGCTGGGGGCCTTCCCGCCCGCAAAGACTATGGAACTGTTCGAGGGCCTTGGCGTGGAGCTGAAGGTGGAGCGCGGCCGCCGGGTGTTTCCGGTGTCGGACAAGGCCGAGGAGATCCGGCAGGCTCTTTTGCGCTATGCGCAGGATGCTGAACTCGTACATGACGGCGCGAAAAAGCTGCTATTGGAAGAGGTAACACCGGAGCCGGAAGCAGCTCCCGCCGCACCGGAAAACCCGCGCCACCCCAAAAAGAAAAAGGCAGGCCCGGCACTGCGGTGCATCGGTGTGCGGGGCACCTCCGGCCGGGAGTACCGGGCGGATGCCGTGCTGGTGGCCACCGGCGGCGTGAGCTACCCCACCACCGGCTCTACCGGCGACGGCTACAAACTGGCCCAGCAGGCCGGGCACACCCTCATCGAGCCGGTGCCCAGTCTGGTCAGTCTTGTGAGCCATGACGCGGACTGCAAAAAGATGATGGGCTTGGCGCTGAAAAACGTCACCCTGACCCTGTTCGAGGACAGCAAGGCCATTTTTGACGAGCAGGGCGAAATGCTGTTCACTCATTTTGGCATCAGCGGCCCGCTGACTTTGAGCGCATCCAGCCATCTGGGCGACATGAAAAAACACAAGTATCATGCGGAGATCGACCTCAAGCCCGCTCTCAGCGAGGAGCAGCTTTACGACCGCATCACGCGGGATTTTGCCCTGCTGGCAAACCATGCGGCGCAGGGCGCGCTGGTAAAGCTTTTGCCGTCCAGTATGCAGCCGGTGATGGTGGCGCGCTGGGGCATCGACCCGGCTACCAAGGCAAACCAGATCACCCGGGAGCAGAAGAGGAAGCTGGTGCAGCTGATGAAGCACTGGCGGGTGTCCATTGATGCCCGGGGCGATCTGGCCCACGCGGTGATCACCAGCGGCGGCGTGTCCGTGCGGGAGGTGGACCCCAAAACCATGCAGAGCAAAAAGGCGCTGGGCCTTTACTTTGCAGGCGAAGTGCTGGATGTGGATGCCTATACCGGCGGCTACAACCTGCAGATCGCCTTCTGCACCGCACAGGCATTTGCAAATAATCTGTAATTACAGATAAAACAATTTTAAATGCCCTCCGCGCTGCTCTGGGCATATTTATAGGAATAGATTTTTTTGATTTGTATTTTGAAAACGACTGCGGTCGTTTTCAAAATACGTTTTCACAAAAAGGGTTGTTACTGGGATAGTCTCACAGACCGCTGCGCAACTGTTCCTGAAGGGAACGAGCAGCAATGCAGTTCTCCGTTACGACCCCCTCCGGTGAAAATGTGTTTGGAGCGCTCCGCAGAGCGCAAAAATATTAAAATAATTTTCCGCTGAAGATGGCCACAGCGAATGCGGAGGCCATTTTAAATCGTTCAGTTTAAAAAGGAGAGATACAACATGGTATCTGTTGCAATCGACGGGCCTGCAGGTGCAGGCAAATCTACGCTGGCACGCCGTCTGGCGGCTGAAATGGGCTATATTTATGTGGATACCGGTGCCATGTACCGCGCCATCGGCCTGTATGCCCTGCGCGCAGGCAAGGACCCCAAGGACAACGCAGCGGTCAACGCGCTGCTTCCCCAGATCGAGCTGCGGCTGGCCTCCATTGAGGGCGAGCAGCACATTTATTTAAAGGAAGAGGATGTGAGCACCGCCATCCGCACCGAGGCCGCAGGTATGGCTGCCTCTGCCGTGGGCGCAAACCCGACTGTGCGCGCCTTTCTGCTGGAACTGCAGCGGGATATGGCCAAAAAGCAGGACGTGCTGATGGATGGCCGCGACATCGGCACGGTGGTGCTGCCGGATGCCACGGTGAAGATCTTCCTCACTGCCACGCCGGAAGCCCGCGCCACACGCAGGTGGAAAGAGTATCAGGCCAAGGGCATCGATACTCCCTATGAAGAGGTGCTGGCCGACGTGAAGCAGCGGGACTATCAGGATACCCACCGTGCCGCTGCACCCCTGAAGCAGGCGGACGATGCCGTACTGCTGGACACTTCGGAGCTGGATTTTGAACAGAGCCTTGCTGCAATGAAGAAGATCATTGCGGAGAAAGTGAATAAAACGATAAAATGATATTATATTACATCTTAGTGCCCTTTGCGTGGCTTTTGTGGCATATCGGCTTCCGCATCCATGTAGAGGGCCGCGAAAACCTGAAAAAGGTGCAGACAAAGGGCTGCATCCTTGCGCCCACCCATGTCTCCGCCATCGACCCGGTGTTCATCGTGGTCACCCGGTGGGGCAGGCGGATGATCGTGTTCGCCAAGAAGGAACTGTTCGAGATCAACGCCCTGCTCACATGGTTTTTCCGCTGCTGCGGTGCGGTGTGCGTGCGCGGCACAAAGGATGAAATGGCTGCCATTGAGCAGACCGTAGAAAAGTGCAGAAACGGCGAAACACTGCTCATCTTCCCGGAGGGCACCCGCGAAAAGGACGGGAAGCTTCTGCCGCCCAAGAGCGGACTGTTCGTCATTGCGGCGGGGGCCGGGGTGGACGTAGTGCCCTGCCGCATCCTGTACGATACGCCGGATGGAAAAATGCACCTGTTCTGCAAAGTACGGGTGATCTACGGCGAGCCGATGCCTGCAGAGCAGTTTGCCATGGAGAGCCGCCGCGACACCAAAAAGCTGCGTGCCAACAAGCAGGCCCTGCTGGATGCGTGGGAAAAGATGGGGGCGTAAAAGATGGAGATCCGAGTTGCCAAAACGGCGGGGTTCTGTTTTGGTGTCAAGCGGGCGGTGGACCTGACCTATGGCCTGCTGAACGAAGGCTGCAAGGTGGCCACCCTCGGCCCGCTGATCCATAACCCGCAGGCTGTGGAGGATATGCAGAAAAAGGGTGCCCTTGTGGCGGATGCCATCGCCGATGTGCCCGCCGGGTACGAGGTGGTCATCCGCAGTCACGGCGTGCCGCGCACTGTGTACGACGAGCTGGATGCGCGCGGCATCACCTACCATGATGCCACCTGTCCCTTCGTGCAGAAGATCCAGCGCATTGCCGCCGAGGCCGAAAAGGCGGGGGCGGTGCTGCTGGTGGCAGGCGACAAGACCCATCCGGAGGTGCAGGGGATCGTGGGCCACACCCGCGGAGAGGTGTTCGTTTTTGCCGATCTGGCCGAGTTGAAGGCATGGAAAGGCCCCTCTGACCCGCAAAAACCCCTGTTTGCAGTTGCACAGACCACATTTCAGGTTACAAAATGGCAAGAAAGTTCGGAGTTTCTCAAAAAAGCCTATACAAACGCCCGAATTTTTGATAC
>OGKF01000439.1_pt1 | contig 23891 bp, 16 predicted proteins | sample 1572391 | NCBI WGS metagenome assembly OGKF01 (sample SAMEA2582095, study PRJEB24529) | metagenome | biome: Human gut stool | place: China | collected 2011
CAAGGAATGCCAATCTGACCATCCGCATCCCGAAGGACAGACTGGAGGAGTTCCAAAATACGGTCTCAGAGCTGGGCAATGTGACCAGCCGCTCGGAGAATGTACAGGATGTGACACTGACCTATGTGGATCTGCAAAGTCACAGGGATGCCCTGCAGACGGAACAGGAGAGACTGTTGCAGCTGTTGGAACAGGCGGAGAGCATCGAAGACATCATTACCATCGAACAGCGCCTGTCCGATGTGAGATACCAGCTGGAAAGTATGGAATCCCAGTTGAGAAGTTATGATAATCAGGTTGACTACAGCACCGTATACCTCTATATTGATGAAGTAGAGGTCTATACTCCGGTAGAGGAAGAGACCACATGGGAACGTATTTCTGCAGGCTTTATGGACAGCTTAAAGAGTATCGGCGAGGGTATTAAGGAAGCAGCCATCTGGTTCGTGATCCATATCCCCTATCTGGTGATCTGGGCCATCGTGATCGTGATCATTGTACTGATCCTGAAAAAGATCAGGAAGCGCACGAAGCGGATCCGGGCGGAGGAACAGAAAAAATTCGCCGAAGAGGAAGCAAGAATGCAGAAGACTTTGCAGAACACGGCAGAGAATACAGCAGAGAATGCGGTAGCCACACAAAACAGCAATGAGTGAGAATCTATAAGATAAGCCGGACGGACCGGCGGCTGACAGAAAAGTGTCAGGGAAAAAGACAAGAACAGGAGAAATAATAATAATGAACGAAAATCCGGCATACAAATCCGGCTTTGCCACACTGATCGGACGTCCCAACGTAGGAAAGTCCACACTGATGAACCGACTGATCGGACAGAAGATTGCCATTACATCCAACAAACCCCAGACTACCCGTAACCGTATCCAGACGGTGCTGACACTGGAAGAGGGACAGATCGTATTTCTGGACACTCCCGGTATCCATAAGGCGAAAAACAAGCTGGGCGATTACATGGTCAATGTTGCGGAGCATACATTGAACGACGTGGATGTGATCCTGTGGCTGGTGGAGCCCACGAACTTTATCGGTGCCGGAGAACGTCATATTATTGAGCAGCTGAAGAAGACCAAGACTCCCGTGATTCTGGTGATCAACAAGACGGATACCGTGAAAAAGGAAGAGATCCTGGCGTTCATCGATACCTATCGCAAAGAACTGGATTTCCAGGAGATCGTTCCGGTGTCTGCATTGAAGGGAGACAACACGGATGTGCTGATCCAGTGTATTTTAAAATATCTGCCTTACGGCCCGGCATTTTATGATGAAGATACCATCACCGACCAGCCCATGCGTCAGATCGTGGCGGAGCTGATCCGTGAAAAGGCTCTGAGACTTTTGTCCGAAGAAATTCCCCATGGTATTGCCGTGACGGTGGAAAGCATGAAGGAGAGAGGCCGGATCTGTGACATCGAGGCCACGATCATCTGTGAGAGAGATTCCCACAAGGGTATCATTATCGGCAAAGGCGGACAAATGCTGAAAAAGATCGGCTCCCAAGCCCGCCCGGAGATCGAGGATATGCTGGAAATGAAGGTCAATCTGCAGCTTTGGGTGAAGGTGAAGAAGGACTGGAGAGACAGCGACATCTTATTGAAAAACTTCGGATATAATCCGAAAGACATTGAGATGGGCGAATAGAAAAACGAAATTTGCAGACCCTATTTTTACAGAGGATAATACACTGATAGAAGAGGGGGATGCGTAAGATGCAATTCACGAATTACTGGCAGCAATTTGAACATACCGGCAGAGTGGAGGATTACCTGAAATACCTGCAGAGCGCGGGAAAGGAGGAACCTTTGGCTGGTGCGGAATGTAAAAGCCCCCTGGTGGATTGCAGAGCGGAGGGGCGTACAGACCTGTCCGCAGGGGAGGATGGATCATGCAGGAATCCCTGTATGTAACGGGAATTGTATTAAAACAGACACCCTTCGGTGAATATGACAGGCGTGTATGCCTGCTTACCAGAGAAAAAGGGAAGATCACTGCTTTTGCCAGAGGGGCCAGAAAGCCCGGTAACCGGCTGGCTGCAGCGACCAACCCTTTTGCTTTTGGCTCTTTTCGTCTGTATGAAGGACGGAACTCTTATACGATATCGGAAGCAGAGATCCGGAACTATTTTCCGGAACTGATGACGGACTACGTGGGGGCATGCTACGGTATGTATTTCGCGGAAGTGGCGGATTTTTACTGCCGGGAGAACAACGATGAGAAAGAAATGATGAAACTGGTCTACCAGTCGCTGCGGGCTTTGTGTGCACCGGCACTTCCAAATGAACTGGTGCGCAGTATTTTTGAACTGAAGGCCATCGTTGTCAACGGAGAATATCCGGGAGTACCGGAGGAGCGCAAACTGGAAGAATCCACACGGTATGCACTGAATTACATAGCGGAGAGTTCTGTGGAAAAGTTATATACCTTTACCGTATCGGACAAGGTTCTTGCAGAACTTTCACAGATCGCGTCGGAATATCGGAAGCGTTTCATGGACAGGTCGTTCAAAAGTCTTGAAATACTGAAAACTCTATGTTAAAATCGGTTATGGCTGATGCCAAAAAAGGAGACTCATTTATGAGGCAGAATAGAATAAAAAAGTTTCTTACGGCAGGATTGTCGGGGCTTTTGATACTGTCCCTCACAGGCTGCGGTCAGGCGGCAAAGCTTCCCGAGACTGTAGTGAATACCTCTCTGGTGGTGGAGAAGGACGGCAAAGTGACCTCTTATCTGGTGAATACTTTTGACAAAGACTTCTACAATCTGGACGGCCTTACACAGATGGTGGAGGAAGAGGCTGAGGAATTCAATGCCACACATACAGAGGCTACAGAGAATCCCATGAATGTGAAAACGGTGCAGGCTTTGGGAGACGGAGCCATGGTGCAGGTGGTACAGGAGTTCGCCGATACGGACAGTTATGCCGAGTACAACGAACAGGACCTGTTCTACGGGACCAGAGTGGAAGCGCTGGCACAGGGACTCACGGTGAATCGGGAACTTGTAAACGCAGCGGACGGCACTCCGGCGGATTCTGAGAAGCTGGACAAGGCGTTGGAAAAGAATCATCTGATCATTACAAATGCAAGCGCATATATATACTGTCCTTATCCGGTGCTATATATCAGCGAGAGTGTGGTCATGGGAGAGGATGGGTATGTGGATGCCTCCCAATCCGATGGTGTCGTTACGATACTGATGAAAAAATAGGCTTTACAGTAATACAAATATAGAGCAAGAAAGGTTTGGTACTGACATGGAAAAGACAATGGAGAAAATCGTAGCCCTGGCAAAAGCAAGAGGTTTTGTATATCCCGGTTCCGAGATCTACGGAGGACTGGCAAATACCTGGGATTACGGTAACCTTGGTGTAGAACTGAAGAATAATGTGAAAAAGGCATGGTGGCAGAAGTTCGTGCAGGAGAGCCCTTACAATGTAGGTGTGGACTGTGCGATCCTGATGAATCCCCAGACCTGGGTGGCCAGTGGACATCTGGGTGGTTTCTCCGATCCTCTGATGGACTGTAAGGAGTGTCATGAGCGTTTCCGTGCAGACAAACTGATTGAGGATTTCTGTGAGGAGAACGGCATTGCCATTGAAGGCAGTGTGGACGCATGGAGCCAGGAAGAAATGAAGAATTTCATCGAGGAGCACAATGTTCCCTGTCCTACCTGCGGCAAGCACAACTTCACCGACATCCGTCAGTTCAACCTGATGTTCAAGACCTTTCAGGGGGTTACCGAGGATGCCAAGAACACGGTTTATTTAAGACCCGAGACCGCACAGGGTATTTTTGTTAACTTCAAAAATGTACAGAGAACTTCCCGCAAGAAGATTCCCTTCGGTATCGGACAGATCGGTAAGTCCTTCCGTAACGAGATCACACCCGGCAATTTCACTTTCCGTACCAGAGAGTTTGAGCAGATGGAGCTGGAGTTCTTCTGCGAGCCCGGCACCGATATGGAGTGGTTCCAGTACTGGAGAGGCTTCTGCCGTGACTGGCTGCTGTCTCTTGGCATCAAGGAAGACGAGATGAGACTTCGTGATCACTCTCCTGAGGAACTGTGCTTCTACAGTAAGGGAACCACCGATATTGAGTTCCTGTTCCCCTTCGGATGGGGCGAACTGTGGGGTATTGCGGACAGAACCGATTATGATCTGACCCAGCATGCCAATACCTCCGGCGAGGATATGACTTACTTCGATGATGAGAAGAAGGAAAAATACATCCCTTACGTTATTGAGCCTTCTCTTGGTGCAGACAGAGTGGTTCTGGCATTCCTGTGTGCAGCTTACGACGAGGAAGAGTTAGAGGGCGGCGATGTTCGTACTGTGCTTCATTTCCATCCCGCACTGGCACCGGTAAAGATCGGTGTGCTGCCTCTGTCCAAGAAACTGAACGAGGGTGCGGAGAAGATCTACACAGAGCTTTCCAAGAAATACAACTGTGAATTTGATGACAGAGGAAACATTGGTAAGAGATATCGTCGTCAGGACGAGATCGGAACTCCTTTCTGCGTAACTTACGATTTTGATTCCGAGACAGATGGCTGCGTTACCGTACGTTTCCGTGATTCCATGGAGCAGGAGCGTGTTGCTATCGCAGATCTGGATGCTTACTTTGCAGATAAGTTTACATTCTAAGATCACTATTCAGGAGCAGAAAGATTTTTCTGCTCCTTTTCAATATCTTTTTCTATTGGTACGAAAACTTTGATACTTACAGTGGAGGGGACAGCGTGGAACCGATCGAAGTGTTTCAGATTCTGGGAATCGAACAGACAAAAGACGAAAGGGCACTGAAGAATGCCTATCGTGACAAACTGGCGGTAACGAATCCGGAGGATGATCCGGAAGGCTTCAAGCGACTGCGGATGGCTTATGAGGAGGCCTGCCGCTATGCCGGAACGCCGGATGCAGAAGAGAACGAGGAGGCGGAACCGACGCTGGAGGACGATACTCCGGCAGGACAGTGGGTACGTGGTGTTCGGAAGGTCTATGAGAATATTACGGACCGCTGTGATGTGGAAAAATGGAAAGCGCTTTTTGAGGCGGATGACTTTCTTTCTCTGGAGGAAGAGGAAAACTGCACCACTTATCTGCTTCGTTTTCTGATGGAACATTATAAGCTGCCGACCGCAATCTGGAAGCTTCTGGATGAGAAAATCCACATTGTACAGAATGCGGGGGCCTTCAGAGAGCGCTTTCCGGCACAGTTTGTAAGCTATATGGTACATAAGTGCGAATCGGGGGAAGAAGTGGATTTTTCCGAGTTCCGTGGTGCGGAAGATGCGGATTACGATCAGTTTCTGCAATATTATGACAGAGCTTATCAGGCGCTGCAGGAGAAAAAATTACAGGAAGCGGAGCAGATGATCGGATGTGGGGATGCTCTGGGGATTACCCACCCTGTTATGGAGATCTGCCGTGCGTCCCTCTATGAAGGAAAGGGACAGACCGCAGAAGCCATTACTTTGTTAAAGAAACTGTCTGCAAAATATCCGGAGGATGATCTGATCGCTTACAATACGGCGGAAATACTGTGGAGAAATGAAGGGCGCGTAGAAGCGTCTGCTATTTATGAGAGTCTTCGGGAGAAGCTGCCGAAACACTACATGGCGAACCTGCGTCTGACGGACTGGTATTATGAGCAGGGGAACTATAAAGAGGCAAAAAAATGTGCGGAAGAGATTCTTTCCGTAGGCGGAGACGACACATTTCTGGAGACACTGCAGAAGATCAACACCGAACTGGAACGGGAAATGAAACGGGAATATGCGCAGAACCATGATCCCGGTCTGGGACTGGATCTGGGCTGGTGTTATCTGCAGGATGGCAGGACCGATCTGGGAATCCGCACGGTCAGGGAGCTGGAAGCAAAAGTTCCTGCGGACAGGCGTGAGGAATATCTGGGACTTATGACAAAACTGCTGGCAGAAGCGGCAGAATATGAGAAGGCAATTTCCACGGCAGCCAAATGGGAAGAAAGCCTGGAGAAAAAGATCCTCCGGGATACGGATGCCGAAGAGGAGGAAAAAGACAGAGACCGGATCCGACAGTCACATATGATCCGGATGCAGTGCTATCGGGCTTATGGCTATGTACAGCCGGAAAAATTCGCCGAAGCCATTGCGGAAGCGGAAAAAGCCGAGACCGGAACACCGAAGGATATCGGTATGCTGATCGAAAAGGCACAGATCTATGTGGAGATGGAAGAGTATGAACGCTGTGCGGAGATATCCCAGAAACTGATCGGGGATTATCAGGTTTACGCTGCATATGCCAACGAACTGGAAGCGGCGAAGAGGCAGTGGAATGCAGCAGGGGTGATCCAGAACGGCAGAGCCTGTCTAAATTATTTTCCAACCTATGTCAAGGCCTATGAAATGATGGCAAAGGTGTACATGGATCTGACACATCCGGAGGAACTGAAGGAACTGTTACAACAGGCGAAGGATAATAATGTCAAAAGTGTGATCCTGGATGCCTATGAATGGCAGCTGGCCAATACGGGGCTTCCCCAGGAACAGATGAACGACGCCATAGATAAATTCCGGAAGGAATATCTGAGCAAACTGGAAGCGGGCAAGACCATATTTTACCGGAGAGGACTTCCGATCATTACGGAATATCTGTATGCCTACCCTTGTGAATTTTTACTGGTGGAGCGGGGAGATTTTCATAATGCGGCAGGCTGTCTGGAGGCGGCAAAAGCGGATTATGAAAAGGCGCTTTCCACGAACCCGGCCAATCCTTTTGCCTGGAAGGGACTGGCACGGATCCACAGATGCTGCGGCAAATACGATGAATCCATGATCTGCCTGAGAAAATGTGTATTTTTCTATGAAAAGAGCGGAACACAGAATCATGCCTGGCCGGAACTGATTGCGGAACAGGCAGAAATTTATTTTTTGCTGGGTAATACGGAAATGGCGGAACAATTTTACCGGAGATACCGTGAGATGACGGGAAGTGCCGGAGACCGGGACCGGAACCGTATGAGGGATTTCGCCAGATGTCTGGCCTGCAATGACAAGACTACGGAGGGATTAAAAGTTCTGGAGAAGGCATTCGTCAATGTACTGGATGCGGCAGGAGAAAAGCTGGATCTGTGTGTCTGGTGCGGGGAAAAAACGATCGCCGGAAATATTCTGACATCGTGGCCGGAGAAGATCGAACTGCTTGGGAAAAATACCGGGAATACCCAGGAGTATTTCGAAGATTACTTTTTCCATCTGGGATGGTATGGGCTGATCTGTGGTTCCGGAAAAGTGGCCATCAAGAATATGGATAAGGCACTGATCTTCAATAAGGAGGATCTCAGCAAAAAGGATGACATTGCGGACCTGATTCTGGCATGCATCCTGTACGGAGATAAGAAGAAAGGTGCTGACTATGCACAGGCGCTGAAAGCCTGCATGGAAAGAGAAGATAAAAGCGGCAAGGATGTGTATCTGAAATATCCGAAGCTTCGGATCGTACACGAATATCTGGCGGGATATTATACGGCCACCGATGAGGAACAGGATACGCTCCTGCAACTGGACAAAGACTGTTCCTTCTGCCATGGCTGTGTACATCCCGTCTGCGAGGAACTGGAGATGGTACGGATACTGCAGATGCTGAAAAAGGGCCGGGAGAAAGAAGCACTGGAGCGGCTGAAAGAGCAGATGCAGGAACATCCCGGAATGGGATTGCAGGCCATCTGGCACCGGTATCATTCGGAACAGGTGACGAAGGATACGGATCCTGCCGTAGCCGCTTTTCACAAGGAAAAGCCGCAGCCGGAGAAACGGGGATTCTGGCAGAGGCTGTTCGGGAAGAAGTAAAAAATTAAAATGAAGAGAGAAGAAAACATATGATAGTCGGAATCGATTTGGGAACCACCAACAGTCTGGTGGCAGCATTTACGGAGGAAGGACCTGTGATCATCCCCAACCGTCTGGGAAAACATCTGACCCCCTCTGTGGTCAGCGTGGATGAGAACGGCAATGTCTATGTGGGGGAGACGGCACAGGAACGCAGAAACCTCTATCCCGACAGTGTGGCGCAGGCATTTAAGCGCAGCATGGGAACGGATCGCACTTATGACCTGTCCGGCAAAAAGTTCCGCCCAGAAGAATTGTCCAGCATGATCCTGCGTTATCTGAAAGAAGATGCGGAAGCCTATCTGGGGGAAGAAGTCACAGAGGCCGTGATCAGTGTACCGGCCTATTTTGACGACAAGAGAAGAAAAGCCACCAAGCGGGCCGGAGAACTGGCCGGGCTGAAGGTGGAGCGTATGATCTCGGAGCCTACCGCAGCGGCGGTGGCCTACGGCCTGTACGAAAAAGAAAAAGACACCAGATTTCTGGTATTTGACCTGGGCGGCGGAACTTTTGATGTCTCCATTCTGGAGCTGTATCACAATATTCTGGAGGTGCGGGCGGTAGCCGGAGACAATTATCTTGGCGGTGAAGATTTCACGGAAGTGATGTCGAAACTTTTTCTGCAAAAGACAGGACTGCATTATAAGGATCTGTCGGAGAAAGAACAGGTGCGTCTCTATAAAAAGGCAGAAGAAGCCAAGCGGGGAATCAGTGATCAGACTGCGGTGACCATGGAACTTATGCTGGGTGAAGAGAACAAAACGGCAGAGATCACCTTAAAAGAATATGAGGAAGAGTGCGAAGAACTGCTAATGAAGATCAGGGAACCGGTGAAGAAGAGTCTGGCGGATGCAGGACTGAAGCTGTCGGACATCGATGAGGTATTGCTGATCGGCGGAGCCACCAGACTGTCGGTGGTCAGGGATTTCCTGATCAGGCTGTTCCGCAAATTCCCGGATACAAGACTGAACCCGGACGAAGCCGTGGCACTGGGCGCGGCGATCCAGGCGGCCATGAAGGAACGCCGGGCGGAGGTAAAGGAAGTCATTCTGACGGATGTATGCTCCTTTACATTGGGAACGGAAGTCGTGGTGGAATACGAGGAAGGCAAATTTGAAGACGGCCGTTTCTGTCCCATCATTGAGCGCAACACCGTGATCCCCGCCAGTCATACGGAGCGGTTGTACACTGTCAGAGACAATCAGGACAAGGTGCGCGTCCGGGTACTGCAGGGAGAGAGCCGTTTCGCCAGAAATAATCTGTTTCTGGGAGAACTGAACATTGATGTTCCCAAGGGGCCCAGAGGCAGTGAAGCCGTGGATGTGACTTACACCTATGACATCAATTCCCTGCTGGAAGTGGAAGTCAAGGTGGTATCCACCGGACTGACCCAGAAAATGATCATCAAGGGACAGGACAACCAGATGACGGATGATGAGATCCAGAAGCGAATGGAAGAATTGTCCTACCTGAAGATCCAGCCCAGAGACCTGGAGGAGAACCGTCTGGTGCTTCTCAGAGCGGAGCGGATGTATGAGGAAGCACTGGGAGACCGGAGAAAAGAACTGGATCGTTATATCACTGTTTTCGAGGCTGCATTGAAAAAGGGCAAAAAAGAGGAGATCGAGGAGGCCAGAGAGGCATTGAACGAGATCCTGGAAGACGAGGATGAGTGATGTTTTATCCTTGACGCGGCGAAATGATAACATTATAATGTAGAAATGTAGGTTTATTTTCCGAAAGGTGTAATTTTTAGACAAGGAGACCGAGAGAATGAGACAATTCACTTCTGATGAGCTGAGAAAAGCTTGGAAACAATTTTATATAGACCGTGGCCATGTGGATGTGGGAGCAGTATCCCTGGTATCTGACGGATCCACCGGTGTTATGTTCAACGTAGCGGGCATGCAGCCTCTGATGCCTTATCTGCTGGGACAGAAGCATCCTCTGGGTACCAGACTCTGCAATGTGCAGGGCTGCGTTCGTACCAACGATATCGATTCCGTAGGTGACAAGAGCCATGTGACTTTCTTCGAGATGATGGGAAGCTGGAGCCTGGGAGATTATTTCAAGAAAGAGCGTTGCCAGTGGAGTTTCGAACTACTGACACAGGTATTCGGATTTGATGCCGACCATCTGGCTGCTACTGTATTTGCCGGTGACGAGAATGCACCCAGAGATGAGGAAGGCGCACACTACCGTATCGCTTCCGGTTTCAAGAAGGAGAATGTATATTATCTGCCTGCCGATGACAACTGGTGGGGACTGGAATACGGCCCCTGCGGTCCCGACAGTGAGATGTTCTATATTGCAGACAGACCGGACTGCGGACCGAACTGCGGACCCGGCTGTGACTGCGGTAAATACACGGAGCTGGGTAATGATGTATTTATGCAGTATGAGAAGCATCATGACGGTCATCTGACCCCCTTAAAGCAGAAGAACGTGGATACCGGTTGGGGCCTGGAGCGTATTCTGGCCTTTTTAAACGGTACCAGAGATGTATACCAGACGGATCTGTTTGCTCCGGTCATTGCTTATATCGAGGAGGCTTCCGGTGTGAAATACAATGCGGATGAAAAGCTGACCAGATCCATGCGTATTCTGGCAGATCATCTGCGTACCAGTGTAATGCTGATCGGTGACGAAGCAAAGCTGCTTCCTTCCAATACCGGTGCCGGTTATATTCTCCGTCGTCTGATCCGTCGTGCGGTAAGACACGGACGTACCCTGAATATGACTACAGAGCAGCTGCTGCACATTGCTGCCATGTACATTGATGAGATCTATGCAGAAAGTTATCCTCTGATGAAAAAGAACAGAGAGTTCATTCTGAGCGAACTGCAGAAGGAGATCGCACGTTTCGAGAGCACTCTGGAGAACGGCATGAAGGAGTTGCAGAAGATTCTGGAGCAGAAGAGAAGTGAAGGTAAAAAGGAGATCGACGGCAAGTCCGCATTCTACTTATATGATACCTTCGGATTCCCTCTGGAGCTGACTGTAGAGCTGGCACAGGAAGAGAATCTGACCGTAGATGAGGAAGGCTTTGCCGCTGCCATGGAAGAGCAGAAGCAGAAGGCAAGAGAAGGACAGAACTTCTCCCAGAAGATTACCACCGCAGCAGGTGTATTCGATGGACTGGATGACAAGATCACCAGCGAATTTGTAGGTTATGATGCGCTGACCGCAGAAGGAAAAGTAGTAGCACTGGCCACCGAGACTGAACTGGTAAACACCTTAAAGATAGGTGAGACCGGTACACTGATCACCGATGTGACTCCGTTCTATGCTACCATGGGCGGACAGAAGGGTGACTTTGGTGTGATCCGCACCGAAAACGGTACTTTTGAAGTGACTGAGACCGTGAAGATCGCAGGCGGACGCATCGGACATGTGGGTAAGGTCGTATCCGGAACAGTTACTGTGGGAGACAAGGCAGAGCTGGCAGTGGATACCGACAACAGAAAGAGCGTATGTAAGAACCATTCCGCAACCCATCTGTTACAGAAGGCACTGCAGATCGTACTGGGTGATCATGTAGAACAGCAGGGTTCTTACCAGGACGGCGCAAGAACCCGTTTTGACTTCAGCCACGGACAGGCTATGACTGCAGAAGAGATCGCTAAAGTAGAGGCTCTGGTCAACGAGAAGATCGCAGAGGATATTGCAGTTGTTACCGATATCATGAGCATCGAGGATGCGAAGAAGAGCGGAGCTATGGCTCTGTTCGGAGAAAAATACGGCGATACTGTCCGCGTGGTATCCATGGGAGACTTCTCGAAGGAACTGTGTGGTGGTACTCATGTAAAGCATACCGGTGAGATCGGTTACTTCAAGATCCTGTCCGAGAGCGGTGTCGCTGCCGGCGTCAGAAGAATCGAAGCACTGACCGGTGCCAACGTGATGGCATACTATCAGGCTATGGAAGAGAACTTCAATAAGGCAGCCGCAGCCGCAAAGGCAGCTCCGGCAGCCCTGACCGAGAAGATCCAGCATATGCAGGCAGAACTGAAGGCTCTGAATGCTGAGAACGAGTCCCTGAAAGCCAAGATGGCACAGTCCGCACTGGGCAATGTCATGGATCAGGCAGTGGAAGTCAAGGGAACAAAGCTTCTGGCAACCAGCGTAGACGGTGTGGATATGAATGGCTTGCGAGACCTGGGTGACCAGCTCAAGGATAAGCTTGGTGAAGGCGTTGTCGTACTGCTCTCTGCACAGGATGGCAAGGTCAATATGATCGCCATGGCAACAGACGGTGCTGTAAAGGCCGGTGCCCATGCAGGCAACCTGATCAAGGGAATTGCCGCACTGGTTGGCGGTGGCGGCGGCGGACGTCCAAACATGGCACAGGCCGGCGGTAAGAATCCCGCAGGCATTCCCGCAGCGATCGCGGAAGCGTCCAAAGTACTGGAGGGTCAGCTCGCATAATGGAACGAGAGAATCTGAAATCCCGTTTAGGCTTTATACTGCTGTCTGCCGGCTGTGCCATTGGTATCGGCAATGTATGGAAGTTCCCGTACATGGCCGGCCAGGGCGGCGGTGGCGCATTTGTATTTTTTTATCTGATCTTCCTGGTGATCCTTGGTCTGCCGATTATGACCATGGAGTTCGCTGTGGGAAGAGCAAGTAAGAAAAGTCCCGTAAAGGCTTACCAGGCACTGGAGAAGCCGGGACAGAAGTGGCATATCCACGGGTATTTCACGCTGGCAGGCTGTTATCTGTTAATGATGTTCTATACTACCGTTGCAGGCTGGATGTTACACTATTTTTATATGACGGCTACCGGTAAACTTTCCGGTCTTTCCGCAGATGCGGTAGCGGATCAGTTTACCCGGATGCTGGCAGATCCAGGGGTCATGATGTTCTGGATGGTACTGGTGGTAGTCATCGGTGTCGTCATATGTGCCGGTGGCCTGCAGAACGGTCTGGAGCGGGTGACCAAGGTCATGATGATCGCTCTGCTGGCCATCATGGTGGTGCTGGCGGTCAACAGCCTGTTCATGCCCGGCGCAAAAGAGGGCCTCGAGTTCTATCTGGTGCCCGATTTTGCCCGTATGCAGGAGGTGGGCGTGGTCAACACACTGGTGTCGGCCATGAACCAGGCCTTCTTCACCCTGAGCCTTGGCATCGGTGCCATGGCCATCTTCGGCAGTTACATCGGCAAGGAGCACTCCCTGCTGGGCGAGTCGGTCCGCATCGTGGTGCTGGACACCTTTGTGGCCATCACCGCTGGTCTGATCATCTTCCCGGCCTGCTTCACCTATGGTGTGGACCAGACCAGCGGCCCCAGCCTGATTTTCATCACTCTGCCCAACATCTTTGCCAACATGGCGCTGGGGCGTCTGTGGGGCACCCTGTTCTTCCTGTTCATGGCTTTTGCGGCCCTGTCCACGGTGCTGGCCGTGTTCGAGAACATCATCTGCTGCGGCATGGAGCTCACCGGCTGCAGCCGCAGGAAGTCCAGTCTGGTGAATTTGGTGCTCATCATTGCGCTGTCCATGCCCTGTGTGCTGGGCTATAACCTCTGGGCCTGGGACGGCTTTGCCGTGTTCGGCGGTGCCGTGCTGGACTTTGAGGACTTCCTGGTCAGCAACCTGTTCCTGCCGCTGGGCAGTCTGGTGTACCTGCTGTTCTGCGTCACCAAGTACGGCTGGGGCTGGGACAACTACAAAAAGGAAGTCAACACCGGCAAGGGCCTCAAGATGCACGACTGGATGCGCGGCTACCTGACCTACGTTCTGCCGGTCATCGTGCTGTTCATCTTTGCCTTTGGCATCTACGACAAATTCTTCGCATAAAACTGCGGCTCCTCTTATCTGGTTAAGAGGAGCCTTTTCTGATAGAAAGGAGTTCCGGATGCACATTCTTGTCTGCGACGACGATGCCGCCTTCAGCGCGAAGGTGGCGGAGTATGCGGCAACTTACTTTGAAGCGCACGAGATCCCGGTGCAGGCTACGGTCTGTTCCGACCCGGAGCAGGTGCTGGCGATCCCGGACCTGGAGCTGTACCGCATTGCATTTCTGGATGTGGACATGCCGCAGGTCAACGGCATTGCACTGGGCGGCCAGCTCCGGCACCGCAATCCGGACATCTGTCTGGTCTATGTATCGGCCTATCTGGCCTTTGCGCTGGATGGCTACAAGGTCAACGCCTACCGCTACATCCTCAAACGGGACGTCGCCAAGCAGCTGCCCAGCTGTCTGGAGGACATCTATGCGTCCATGATGCAGGCCGGTACCAAGACCCTCACCGTGCACCACAACCGCGAGAACATTCGCATCCCGCTGGACCAGATCTATTATCTGGAGAGCGAGGGCCGGGTCATCAATGTGTATGGGGACATTGCGCGGGAACATTTCTGCACCTTTTACGGCAAGCTGAAGGAGCTGCCGCCCATTCTGGCCCGGAATGGTTTTTTGCAGGTGGGCCGCAGCGATGTGGTCAACCTGCAGCATGTATGCGCCATCCGGAATTACCGGGTGCTGATGAAAAACGGCGTGGAGCTCAGCGTCAGCCGCAGCAAGTATGCGGCTGTCCGCGCGGCCTATCTGGAATGGAAGGGGCAGTTCGGTGATGAGTGACAGCCTTATCTGGACGCTGTTGGGGCATCTGGTGTGCATTGCGCAGTGGGCGGCGTTCATTCTGGTGGATTATGCCTATCTGGGCCGGGGCAGGCGGTTCCGTCACCCCTGTGTGTGGGCCGCGCTGCTGGCACTGGCTGTGCTTGCGCTCTCGGTGCTGTGCGGTTTTGGCTTTTTCAATATCAAATCAGTGGTCAGCAATATCATCTACCTGCTGGTCATCGCGCTGCTGTTCGGCGGCACGGCAGTGGACCGGATGTCTGCCTGCATCATCAACGGCATTCTGTGCCTGCTTACCGAAAATACGGTCAGCTTTGTCTTTGCACGGCTCCACGGCATCTGCCCCGGTGAAGTCTGGCACTACAGGACCTGTCTGGCGGCACTGGTGATCTCAATTTTGCTGGTGGGCATTCTGGCAGCACGCTTTCTGCGCCGGTGGAACCACTGCAGTGCGCTGGACCCGCTGCAGGCATTGCTGATGAGCTTTTTCCCGGGCGTCGTGGTGCTGCTGAACATCTTCATCATGATCTCCTCCAACCGCCGCGTGCCCACTCTGCTGGACCTGATGCTGACGGTGGGCCTGACCATTGCGGTGCTGGTGCACCTGGCCATCGTGCAGATGTTCAACGATCAGGTGGTGCAGGGGCAGGCGTCGCACTTTCAGGCCGCGCTGGAACAGCAGCGCGCAGAAGCTCTCATGGAGTCCTACACGGCACAGCGCCGCCTGACCCATGAGTTCACCAACCACATTGCCGCACTGGATGCGCTGCTCCGGCAGGGCGACCTGACCGGCGCACAGGAATACCTTTCCAGCGTGAGCAAGGTGGTGGCCGCCGGAACCACCATTCTGGACACCCACAACCCACTGCTGGACTCCCTGCTCAGCCGCAAGTATGAGGAAGCTGCGCAGCAGGGAGTGGAGCTGTACTTCGACCTGTGTGACCTCAAGGACCTGCCCTTTTGCGGCACGGACCTGGTCATCGTCATCTCCAACCTGCTGGACAATGCCATCCGGGCGGCGGCGCAGGCCAAACCGCCGGAGGTGTACCTGCGGGCGCGCAGGAACGAGGAAGAATACCTCATCTCGGTGCGCAACCGGGTGCAGAAGGACCTGGAGCTGGTGGATGGAGAGCTGCCGCGTTCCACCAAGGCAGAGCCGGGCCATGGCATGGGCCTTGTCAACGTGCGGGAGGTGCTGGACCGCTGCCGCTGCGAGTACACGCTCAGCTGCCGGGACCGCTGGTTCCGCTTTACCTGTGCGGTGCCTACCCGCAAGTTGTGACAGTTACCGATGCAGAATATGACATTTTCTCTGCAACAATAGCGTAACTCTGCTATACTGGACCCAGTAAAGGAACGCAAGGCAGTGCAGGCAGAGGTTGCGGCCGGGAGCTTTTCCGGGTTCTGCAGCATTGTGGCGTCAGGCTGCGGTGCGTGTGCAGCTGTGAAACCTTTGCTTTTGCGGGCTGTTCCGGTGGTGTGTGCCGGGCAGCGTATCCGATGGAGCTTTTGGCGGCGGTCTTTGGGGCTTTGCTGTACATAAAGGTTCGCCCGGCCCGTGCCCTGTGTGGGAACGGAGCATCGGCTGGGTCTGTGATTTATGCCGCGAGAAGCTTCATCGGAATTTTCTGAAGATCGTTGCAGCGGAAGAACAGCTGCTGCAAAATGGAAAGGCTGTTGTGCAAATTTTGCGCGGCAGCTTTTTTGTGTAACAAAATTTCACATGAAATCCTATGGAAACTGTAGAATCTTGACGAAAAAAGTGCTATATTGGAACAAGCAAAGCATTTTTGCATCAAATTGGCAAAGCGTGCAAAAGGCTGCACGGTGCTTGCCCAATTATGAAGGAGGCAATGTTCTATGATCTCGTATCGCAATCTTGCCATGCGTGTCCTGAACCACGCGCCCTGCGTTCGGGGGGGGGGGTAAGCCGCTGACCCGGAGACTGGCGGCGCTGGCCGTGGCGGCGGCACTGATGACGGGAACGGCTGTTCCGGCCTTTGCCGATGTTTACGACATCAGAAAAGGTAGCATCACCATTGTAGCCAACGGCGACGGCACCGCCAAGGTGACCCAGAACGAAACCGTGAACGACAAGGACGACGACGTGAAGGTGACGGGCAGCAATGAAGTCACCGGCAACACGGTGGACATCATCAACAACACGGATAACGACCTGAAAGTTACCCTCTCGGATGTTACCATCACGGACCCAAAAGGTGACGCAGCACCCGTGAGCGTCTCTGGCACCGGCAACACCGCCATTGAGCTGGACGGCAGCAACACGCTGAAAAGCAGCGGCTGGCACGCGGGCCTGGAGCGGAACGAGGAAAAGAACTCCGACGGGAACGTGGTCAGCGGCAAGCTGACCATTCAGGACGACAAAGATAACGCTGGCAGTCTGACTGCCACGGGTGGAGAGTCCGCTGCTGGTATTGGCGGCGGCAACGCAAATGCCGGTCAAGTCACCATTACCGGCGGCAATATTACTGCCACCGGCGGCTATGGTTCGGCAGGCATTGGTGGAGGTTATGGACAGATTTCTCCAAATCCCAACGCTGGCGACGGAGACGTTACGATAAGCGGCGGTACAATTAAAGCGGCTGGCGGTACTTTTGGTGCTGGCATTGGCGGTGGTTACATCGGCGACGCCCATGTGACCATTACCGGCGATGCAACTGTGGAAGAAGTTCAGGGCGGTGAAGGTGCTGCCGGTATCGGCAGCGGTGCCTATGCTTCTATCGGAGAAGTAGAAATCTCCGGCAATGCTAAAATCGATAACGTAACCGGCGGCGATTATGGCGCAGGCATTGGCGGCGGTTTCAGCAGCCCATGGGACGGAGGCAGCCTTACCGGTAACGGTAAAGTGACCATCAAGGATAACGCCGTCATCAATAACGCACAAGGCGGCAGTTTAGGCGCGGGCATTGGCGGCGGTTATGGCGGCGGCTATGCCGGATTGGGTGATGTGACCATCGAAGGAAACACCACGGTCAACGCCACCGGTGGCGCTGGTGCCGCAGGCATCGGCAGCGGTGTTGATTCCGTAAATGATGCTGCTGGAAATGGCAACAAAATCACCATCCGCAGCAATGAGAGCGGCGCGCCCACTGTGAACGCGACCGGCGGTGAATCCAGCATAGACGAAGAGACTGAGGAAAAAATTTCCGGCGGCGCAGGCATCGGCAGCGGCGTCGGCGACGCCAAGGCAAACATCACCCTCGAGGGCAAAGTGACCATCGTTGCCAAGGCGGGCGAGGGCAATGTTGCCATCGGCGACAAGAACGGCGAGCAGGAGTTCACCAGCCTTGCTGAGGGCAGCTCCATCACCCGCTACGACTCCGAGGGCAACGACACCACCCTTCCCACCGACCCCGGCCACCCTGTGCCTGTCCCTGCGTCCCCCTCCTCTTCGGGCGGCAGCTCTGCGGACGCCTCTGTGCAGGAGTCGGTCTTCCCGGGCCTCGTCGTCACCGACAAGGACGGCCAGCGCATCTCCTACACCAGCATCCGGGGCAACAACGTCCTCTCCCTCCGCGTCGGGCGGTTCACGGCCTCTCTCTGCGCTCCGCTGTCCACGCTGCGCCAGCTGCGGGCTGAGGGCATCGACACCATCACCTTCCAGACCATCCTCTGCTCCACCACCCTCTCGGTGGACGAACTGCTGGCCATGGGCGGCGAGGATGCCGAAGCTGTCCTGACCCACCGGCTCACCGCTTCCAGCCTCACTGTGGGCTGAAGCGCTCTTGTCCCCCGACCCGTTTTGTGCTACACTATGGACGTAAAATCAACACAGATCGAGGGAAAGTAACTTATGGCTGGCGATCTTCATACTCATTCCACCTGCTCTGACGGCTCTGTGCCCATCCACCGTCTGCCCCTGATGGCAGCGCGGCTGGGCCTGAGCGCTCTGGCCCTCTCGGACCACGACACCATCCTCAGCGCACAGTACGCCTACGACCACCCGGTGCAGGACGGCGTGCGGCTCATCCCCGCCGCCGAGCTGACCGGCTATGACTTCCAGCGGAGCCACCGCGTCCACATTCTGGCCTTCTGGCCCGACCCCGACAGCCCCGCCCTGCGGCGGCACTGCGACATCATGCGCCAGCGCCGCAACGAGTGCGCCTTGCAGAGCTGCCGGGAGATCGAGGCGCTCTACCCCCAGTTCCGCACCGAGCAGGCGCTGGAGTACGCGCAGGACAGCGGCGTCCTCTTCAAGAGCGGCATCATGCAGGCGCTGCAGCAGCTGGGCCTGTGCGACGGCATCTACACCGGGCTGTACCATGAGCTGTTCGGCTGGGAGCCTCGGGGCAGATGCCTCCACTCCCCCACTTACCATCCGGTGCGGGAGGTGCTGGCCACGGCCAGAGCCTCCGGGGCGGTGGTGGTGTTCGCCCACCCGACGGTGTACAAGAGTATGCCCCTTGTGCGGGAGCTGGTGGCCGAAGGGGCCATCGACGGCATCGAGGTGCATCACCCCCGCAACAGCCCCGAGGACAGGGCCGAGTGCGCCGCCCTCTGCGCGGCCCACGGCCTCATCGTCACCGGCGGCAGCGACTTCCACGGCGCGAACCACGGCAAGCCCCACCCGGTGGGTGCCTGCGTCACCGAGGACGACCAGATCGCGCGCATCGAGGCGCTGGCCCGCAAGCGCCGGGGCGGCGCTCTGTGACCGGGCCACATTGACTTCCTCGTCTGACAAGTATATAATAAAAATACTATGCGAGTCCGCTCGCCTGTCAGTCGGATATAAAGAGAGGAAGTTTGAATATGAGCAAGTCTTTCAGCTACCCCAACAAGGGCACCTGCTCCAAGGAGACCCACATCGTGCTGAACGATGACCACACCATCGAGTCCATCGAGGTCGTCGGCGGCTGCAACGGCAACCTGAAGGGCATCAGCCGCCTGCTCAAGGGCATGAAGGCTGAGGACGCCATCGCCCGGATGGAGGGCACGCTCTGCGGCCCCCGTCCCACCAGCTGCCCCGACCAGATCGCCCAGAACCTCAAGCGCGCTCTGGCGGAGCTGTAAAAAGCGTTTTTCCGCGCCGGAATATCGCTGCACAAGATCGCCGGGAGCTGCCCGACAGCACTTCCGGCGATTTTTGATGCCGCATTACTTGACTTTGTCAAGTTTATGTGCTATACTGCATCCCATCCTACAGAAGAAAGTGAGTTGAGCGCATGGAGCCTTATACCGTATCCTCCTGCATCCTGACCCTGCACAGAGCCTTCACCGCTTATACGAGCCAGCGCCTGCAGGAGCTGGGCCTGAACTTCGGGCAGATGTATTTCATCCTCTATGTCGGAAAGCACCCGGACTGCACCCCCTCGGAGCTGACCAAGGAGCTGCATCTGGACTGGGGGCACTCCCAGCGCAGCCTTGTCAAGCTGGTGGAGGACGGCTTCCTGACGAGGGAAAAGCCCGGGCGCAGCTACCGTCTGCGGCTGACCCCGCAGGGCGAACAGGCCTTTATGGTCTGCCACCGGGTCTTTGCCGACTGGGACGCGGAGGCCCTGAGCGGGCTGACGGCCCCGGAGCGGCAGCAGCTGCTGGCCCTCCTGCAAAAAGCAGCAAAAAAGAAAGCGTGAAACGATGTACGAAACGATTTTAAGCCCCGTTGACTATGGCGGGCTGCGGCTGAAGAACCGCATTCTTTTTGCGCCGACCACCTTCGGCCTGTCGGACGAGGAGACCCTTGCAAAATACCGCGCACTCGCCGAGGGCGGCTGCGCCATGATCATCGTCGGGGATGTCCCGGTGGGCAAAAGCAGGTTTGAGAAGTCGCTCTTCGATGCCAAGGGCTTTGCCTTTTATCAGCAGCTCGCAGAGATCGCCCACGCTGCGGACTGCAAGCTCTGCGCCCAGCTCCACCAGAGCGACTCCGACCTGCTGGCGCTGCTCAAGTACCTTCCCGCCCTCCTGACGAAGAAGCTCACCCCCGACCAGCTGCGGGAGAAGCTGAACGAAGCGGTCGGCCCCTACATCACCAAGCTGCCCAAGCGCAAGATCCAGAACATCCTCGACGGCTTCGGGAAAGCCGCCCTGCTGGCCAGACAGGCGGGCTTCGACATGGTGCAGGTGCACGGCGACCGGATGTGCCGCAGCTTCAGCTCCGCTCTCTTCAACAATCGCACCGACGAATACGGCGGCAGCGCAGAGAACCGCGCCCGCTTTGCGGTGGAGGCCGTCCGGGCCGTCCGGGCGGCTGTCCCGGGGATGCCCATTGATTACAAGCTGGCTGTCCGGCAGGAGGACCCGCACTTCGGCAACGCCGGTGTGGCGGAGGAAGAGCTTTCGGTCTTCGTTCCGCTGCTGGAACAGGCGGGCGTCACCAGCTTCCATGTGACGCTGGCGAACCACTCGGCCTTGGAGAACACCATCCCTCCGGCCAGCCACCCCTATTTCGGCCAGCCGGGATGCTTCCTCAAGTTCTGCGACGAGGTGCGGCAGTATACCGCCCTGCCCCTCTGCGGGGTCGGCGGCCTGAACGACCCCGATTTTGTGGAGCAGCAGCTCGCCAGCGGGCGCATCCAGTGCGCCGCCATGAGCCGTCCGCTTCTGGCTGACCCGGACTTGGTGAACAAATTGAAAAATGGACAGGCGGCACAGATTCACCGCTGTGTCCGCTGCAACAAAAAGTGTCTGGGCGGGCTGATGGCCCATCAGGGCACCCGCTGCATCTACGATGCGCTGCGGGCGAAAGAGGCCTGAGCCGCCCATACCCTCATCATTTCAGAGAGCCAACGGCTCCAAAGGAGAAACTATGCGCTACGCCATCGTATTCAGCAGCAAAACAGGCAACACGAAATTATTGGCAGACACCCTCCACGACAGTCTGCCGCAGGACGCCTGCTCTTATTTCGGCGCTCCGGACCCCGCCGCTCTGGACGCCGACACCCTCTATGTGGGCTTCTGGACGGACAAAGGCACCGCCGACGCCGCGACCCTGCAATTTCTGGGACAGCTGCACGGGAAGAAGGTATTTCTCTTCGGCACAGCAGGCTTTGGCGGCAGCGAGAGCTATTTCAGCAAGATCTTAAAGACCGTCCAGAAGTCTCTCGACCGCAGCAACACCCTCATCGGCAGCTTCATGTGTCAGGGCAAGATGCCGCTGTCGGTGCGTCAGCGGTATGAGGCGATGAAGAAGCAGCCCATCCATATGCCGAATCTGGATATGCTGATCGAGAATTTCGACAAGGCCCTCTCTCACCCGGATGCCGACGATCTGGCGCGGCTGAAGCAGGCCCTCCGGTAACGAAACAAAGCCCCCTTTCGGAGCGTTCCGAAAGGGGGCTTTGCTCTGTTCCAGAGAAAGCGTTACTTCTCCTCCCGCGGCAGCAGGCAGTTGAGGATGATCGCCACAAAGGCGGCGGGCACGATGCCGCTCTCGCCGCAGATGAGCTGGACGAACTGGGGGGTGTTGGCGAGGATGCTGGAGTTCGCACCCATGCCGTAGCCCACGCCCAGCGCAACGGAAACGATGGTCAGGGTGCGGGGGGTCATCTTCTCCTTGGTGATGAGCTGGATGCCGGACACCACGATGGAGGAGAACATCATGACGGCTGCGCCGCCCAGAACGGCCTGCGGCATGATGGAGATGAGTGCGCCCAGCTTGGGGACGAGGCCGCAGAGCATCAGGAAGATGGCGCCGGTGGCCAGTGCGCCACGGTTGACCACCTTGGTCATGGCCACGAGGCCCACGTTCTGGCTGAAGGAGGTGTTGGGCAGGACGCCGAAGCAGGCGGCCACGGTGGAGCCGAGACCGTCGCAGATGATGCCGCCGGACAGCTCCTTATCGGTGGCCTCGCGGCCCATGCCGCCCTCCATGACGCCCGAGATGTCGCCCACCGTCTCCACAGCGGTGACGATGAACATGATGATGACGGGCAGGATGGCGCGGAGGTCAAAGACGATCTTGACAGGCACCAGCTTCGGGATGGCGAACCAGCTGGCCTCGGCGACCTTGTGCCAGTTCAGCACCCATGCCTTGGTGAACTCCACGCCCTCAGCGGTGACGCCGGTGGTGGGCAGGACGAAGCCCATGACGATGGCGGCCAGATAGCCCGCGACGATGCCCACGAGGATGGAGGAGGAGCTGAGGAAGCCATTCGTCCAGTGCTTGAAGAAGAGGATGACCACCAGCACGAAGAGGGCCAGCAGCAGGTTCTCCACCGAGCCGAAGTCCTTGGCTGCGTTGCCGCCGCCGAAGGAGTTGACGCCCACAGAGATCAGGGACAGGCCGATGGACAGCACCACCGTGCCCGTGACCACCGGCGGGAAGAGCTTGCGCAGGGGCTTGAGGAAGACGCCCAGCACGCTCTCGAACAGGCCGCCCAGAATGGATGCGCCCATCATAGCGCCGTAGGCCGTGACGCCGCCGCCCATGGTGGCCGCGACGCTGTTGAAGACGCCGAGGAAGCCCGAGCTGGTGCCCATGATGATGGGCACCTTGCCGCCGACCGGGCCGAGGCCGTACAGCTGCACCAGCGTGACGATGCCCGCCACGAACATGGCGTTCTGCAGCAGGCTCACCTGCAGGTCTGCGAACTCACCGCCCGCGAGGCCGCAGGCGCTGGTGATGATGAGCAGCGGGGTGAGGTTGCCTACGAACATGGCGAACACGTGCTGCAATCCCAGCGGGACAGCGTGGCGCAGCGGCATTTTCGCCTCAAACTCGTATGCCGAATTTTCCAGTTCAGCGCTTTTTATCATATTCCTGGCTCCTTTACTTCACTTCAGGTTTTTGTAACAAGCATAGAAAATTATAGCAGACCGGAACCGGGAACGGTAGGGCTTTTTCGAGTTTTTATTCATATTTTCGTAATAAGTCGTACTTCTCACGCAAACCAAAGCCTCTCCCTTTGGGAGAGGTGGCAATGCGAAGCATTGACGGAGAGGGCAAGCCCGTCTCCCGAGAGCCGCCATGCAGCGATAAGCTGGCCCTTTGGCAGAGCGATGCTATCGCTGCGCCTGCTCTTCTTTGTCAGCGTCCTTGCCCTCTCAGTCACCTTCGGTGACAGCTCCCCCAAAGGGGGAGCCTTTGGCGAAAAGGCGAGGCTTTGCGGAATGCCAAGGCCTCCCCTCGATAGGGGAGGTGGCAATGCGAAGCATTGACGGAGAGGTTTTCCCCGCTGCGGCTCACGGTCAGGCTGTCCTTCATACAACCTCTCAGTCTCGCTGTCGCTCGACAGCTCCCCTAGTAGGGGAGCCTCTGGCGAAACCGTTCACTTTGCGGGGACTGCCAAAGCCTCTCCTACTAGGAGCAACGGCGACGACCGCCGCCAGTGGCGGAAACAGGGAGGAGCTGTTGGGGCAGCGGCCAGCAGGATGCGAGCGACAGCGAAGCAGACGCTGGGAGCCGCAACCCGTCGGATCCAGCGCGTCGAAATCGCTGGTGCTTTTCTGGTTCTCTTTTGGCACGCAAA
>OGKF01000452.1_pt1 | contig 23560 bp, 17 predicted proteins | sample 1572391 | NCBI WGS metagenome assembly OGKF01 (sample SAMEA2582095, study PRJEB24529) | metagenome | biome: Human gut stool | place: China | collected 2011
GGAAAGGTGAGAACATCTCCAAGGGCTATTTACAAGGCCGCTACGGTGCGATTCCATTCATTGGCTCCTCAGGCTAAAAATAAACTAAATCAAAATTTATACTTTAGGGTTTTAATTTAATTCATCGTTTGGAATTTTCAATGTTTATTGTTAAATTTGGGGAACAATTTAACATTTTGATTCCAAATTGAAAAGGTCATTTGAACTTTTCGTTTTTCACATTAAGTATAATTCTTCTTGTCTATCTGCCCAAACATGATATAATTAAGTATATAAGCCGTGTTGCCTGTATCGCTACTCTTGAATACAACCATTGTAAAAGCCTGATTTTGAAAGGAGCATCCGAAATGCCTAATTCAGGTTCTTCTTCAGATAACCATCCTGCAGCAGCTTTGCGACACTACCATGATGCGGTTGTTCTTCAAAGTGCCTCCTGCAGAGAAAATGCACTATGTCACTATGCATTTTCTGTTGAATGCGCCCAAAAAGCACTCCTCTGTTGGAGTACAGGGAAATCTATGGAAGACATTGCTGATGCTTCTAGATTGGTAGGACATGGAATTGATGATTCTTGGAAAAAGGTTCAGGATTATTTAAAAGCACAAGCATCTTTGAATTGTCGGCTCGCTTCAGCACTTTCTAATCTGACACTTCCTGCCGTACTATACGACCAGCATCCTAGTCGCCGTTATCAAAAGAATTTTTTGATTTCCGAGGAAGACCTTGAGAATTGCAAGTCATTTTCGCAAGAAATGGAACGCATTCTTATGTGTATGATTATCGACGGCCTTATTCAGGTATAAGGAGAAGTTTACATGACCACTTTTGATACCGCTTTTCACGATACAAAACGAGTTGTTTCTTCTTGGACAAATATTTCAAAATTTCAAGCCATTACTATTGTAAGAGATGTTAAAGGGCAAATCTCTCTTTATTTGGAGCCTACTTCTGGACAAACCTTAACCAAAGCAGATGTTGACACTTTAACAATCGACCTCCGTAGTATATTAGCAACTTCATTAGATCCTCTCTTCAGTGGACAAATCTATATCAAGACTGAAGCTGAAGAATGGCTAAAAGATTTATTTGTCTTGATTTGTTCGCTGCGCATTGCTGATGCCGCTAATGCAACACCGTTGCATTGGTTTACTATCGATCGTGGAATTGCAAAAAAGGCTTGGATCAACCAAGGCCAACATGAAAATCCTGTATGGGACTATAATGATACTCAACTTCCTGAAGCACCAGCACCTGGTGTTGTCACATTCTATTCTTATAAAGGTGGCATGGGACGGACAACTGCGTTGGTTGCAACAGCATTGGAGTTAATTCGCCAAGGTAAAAATGTACTAATGATTGATACTGATCTTGAGGCACCTGGGTTATCTACATTCTTTTTCGCAGAAGATGATCCAATCGGAGCAATCGAAAAGGGTACGGTGGACTATTTGTTGGAGAAACACATTGATTCATCTGTGTCTCCAGATATGACTAAGTACATCGTTTCATTGACAAGCCCCAACTACTGTCCTGAGGGAGCGGGTAATTTATATCTTGTATGCAGTGGGAAACTGGACGACGCTTTTTTACCAAAACTAGCGCGAATCGACAGTCAAGAACTTATTGAAGGCCGCTTGAAAAAAAATCTGGATCAATTATTGATAGACTGCCGTTCTGTCTTGGAAAGAAATGGTGGAGTAGACTATATTCTGATTGATTCTCGTGCGGGTTTTCATGATATGGCGGGTGTTGTCACGGCTCAAATTCCACATGGTGTGGTTCTTTTTGGAAAAGATAGTTTTCAATCGTGGTATGGCATTCGTCAAGCCGTTCATACAATTTCCGAAAGTCAGGCTGACAAACCAGCTATAATGCTTGTCGATAGTGGTTGTGGTAAGGATGAAATTGTATCAGCTGAAGAAAAAGAGAGTTTTTTGAGTCATTCTTATACAATTTTTACAGATTGTTATTACTCCAGCGGTGAAGAGCAACCTTCACTTTATGCAGAAAACGAAGCCCATTCGCCAATTTATGTTCCTTATTCATCCTTACTCGCTGGCGATATTCCTTTATACGATACGAATAGGGCAGAAATTCTTCAAGCAAAACTTGCAGAACCGCCCTATAAAGCAATCGCACAGAGATTAATAGGATGGTTTGGCAATCGTCCGGGTGAAGAGGGAGGTGTTTCAGACCATGGACAAGAGAGAACTTCTTAAAATTTTCAGTCAGCTAAACGATACAACTGAATATGAGGAAGAAGATATCCGCAGTTTTCTGCAAGTAAAGCAGTATAGGGAACTGCAAGATCCATCCAAAATCATAGTTGTCGGTGGACGTGGTGCGGGTAAAACTCGCGTTTTCAAGACGCTAGTCGGTGAAAATGGATTTCGTCATGTGATTGGTGACAACACCCCCTTCAACAGACCGAATTATCAGAATACTAAAATCCTAATTGGTTATTCTGTTGATACACCAACGTTACCTAGTCCTACTGTTCTGGATGGTCTTGGAACCGATGCAGAGATTTCGGCGTTCTGGGTAGGGGCAACCGTCCTAGAAATTCTAGCCTACTTCAAAGAGGATGAAACCATCCAGACTGCTGCCAAAATCCATTTTGATTCCGATGTGTATATTTTGATTCAGCAAGATGATATCCTAAAGTTTCCTCGCAAGTGGCTTCCGATTTATTTAAGTAATCCAGAGCCATGGGAAAGTTTTCTGGATGAAGTGGACAAAATTCTGCTAGACAGAGATAACTGGATTTTTATTGCATATGATCAGATTGATCGTATTAGCACAAATCTCAAAATATTATATGTTTATATCCAATCACTTGTTAGTTACTGGTTTTCCGTATCCAATCGCCGCCGTAGACTTAAATGTAAAATTTTTATCCGAACCGATTTACTAAATTCCGAGAGTATTCATTTTCCAGATGCTTCAAAAGTTTCTAGTCGGCGAATTGATCTGAGTTGGGATACTCTTACCCTTTACCGCTTACTAATTCGTAGACTCGCTAATACGCAGGATGAAGCAGCACCTCAAATGCTTGAATATATGGATAAAATTCCGGGACTTTTGGAAAAGCGAACGAACACCGGATATTTCCCGGTTGAAGACAAAGATATAGTTCGAAAATTCATTCAACAATTAATCGGTCCCTATATGGGAACCTCTCCCAAAAAAGGCGACAGTTATCTATGGGTTCCTAACCACTTACAAGATGCGAATGGCGACCTTTCCCCGCGTTCCTTCTTAAAATGTTATTCTTGCGCTGCGCAAACAATGTTAAGTCCAATCGGTGAAAAAATGCTATTACAGCTTTCTGATACAGCACTTTTAAATCCTTCTGCAATTCAAGGTGCCGTGCAGGAAGTGTCTGCATATCGAGTAACAGAACTTGGAGAGGACTTTCCTTGGATTGCTCGCCTAAAGAATGTTTTATCCGGTGGAACGCTGTTAATGCCAGAAGATGAATTTAAGGAACGTCTAGCAATTTTTTTGAAAAATGCTCCCAAAGATTTGCCTGTGGAAAGTGTGGATAACCTGTTAAATCTTTTGCTTTCCTTGGGCATTATTACGCAAAGTACAGACAAACGTATTAATATGCCCGAAATTTATCTTCATGGCTTTGGTCTAAAGCGTAAAGGCGGATTGCGCCGCACCTGACTCGTCAATTAACTATCAGCCACAGGATTATCGACATTTATCTTTTAAATGCATCAAAAGCCAAACCTCACCGTACATCCTGTACAGCTTGAGGTTTGGCTTTTCTCTTATCATCCTTCACCAGCGCGAGCGATGGTTGATTATTTTATCAGCTTAATCCAGAGAGTGACCGCATTACAAGGTCGATGTCCTGATTTTCAAGTTCCTGAATGATATGCAGGTAGGTTTTCTGCGTGGTTGTCATGCTGGAATGCCCCAGCCTCCTTGCTACGCTTGCAATGGATACCCCTGCAAACAAAAGCACCGAAGCGTGGGTATGCCGCAGACCATGTACCGAGATGACCGGGATCTTGGCCCGGTTGCAGTGCCGTTCCAGAATATCGTTGACGGTGGAATTGTAGGCGTGTTCCTTAAACACGAAAATCGGCTTATCTTCAGGAACGTCCTTTACCAGTGCTGCGAACTGGATCACCGTCTGCCAGTCGATCTGAATTTTGCGGACAGACGATTTATTTTTTGTCGGCAGAAATCCGCCGTTCCCCTTATAATCCCATGTTTTATTGATGGAAAGCATCTGGTGCGAAAAGTCAAAATCCGCAGGAGTGATCGCCAAGGCTTCGGAAAAGCGGATGCCGGTTTTGGCAATCAGCAAAATCATCCAGTCCCAGTTGAGTTTTCCCTGTAGATCCAAGTCGCTCAACAAAAGATGCAGTTCAAACTGGTTCAGGTATTTCACCTTTTTAGGCACCGGGGGCTTGCCTTTGATGATCGCTTTTCGGGTCGGGTCTTTCACAATCAGTCCATCATCCACGGCATCCATGATGGCGCCTTTCAGTTGATGGTGGAAGTCCATCGTGGTCTGACGCTCGTGGCCTACGGCATAATCGTTCAAAAGCTGCTGATACGTCACTCTGGAAACCTCGCACAACTTCAAATCAGGTGCCAGCCTTTTCACCCAAGAAAGGGTCATTTTGTACTTATCCAATGTAACCGGGCGAACTGCGCCCTCTTTGTATACGGCAACCCACTGCTCATAGTAATCGCAGAACAGGTTGTTTTCATTCATTTCGTTTAACACGTTTTACCTCCAAAATCGATTTTATATGCTCACGCTGATGAAGGGTGATAAGGGTGTCAAGATGAGTAAGAAAATCGCCGATACTTTTTTGTTCGGGATAAGATGCCCATGGAATCCGAATCGTTTTCATTCCCTCAATATCAATGCTGCGACCATCCCGGATGCCATAGACGTGCGGTTTCAAATCTTTGTTGATAAACTTCTTTGACCGGAAATAAGCATAATAAAATCTTGAATCAACATCTTCACCATGGAAAGTATGATACGCAGGACTGATGATTCCTTGCGAACTTGCCTTTTCCAAGCCGCCTTCAAACGAACGAAGATGAACTATAAAATCGTCTTTATTGACCATTTTATAGTTTGACAAACTGGATTTATCATACTGCAAGGCTCTCTCAGATTCATCGCGCCGAATAGTGCCTCCGCCTTGAATGATTGTAAGTGGCGGAAGTTCTGCGTGGTTCTTTTCCGAGTATTCTTCAAAAACTACACCCAGCTTACGCTGTTCCCAAGTAGGTGTGTTTTGGGATTTTGGCGCGAAAAAAGAGCCGAGGACGCGCCTCGGCTCTTGGTCAGCAGGGTGATTTTGCACCCATTTTATGATTCTTTTGGCATTTTCAAATCAAATCCGCCACTTACGATGAACTCGCGCAAGAGTTTATCATACTTGACAGGCACCTTGGGCGGAATAAGCTTTGTACCCTCGATTGCTTCAAAATATGCCTTTGCTTTTGCCTTATCTACGGTGGCTTTCAGGTCATCAAAACGGCCAAATTCGTTAATGTTGGCTTCGGTGATGTTTGCACGCATGAATGCCCGCAGCTTCTTTTCGTCCAAGCCAAAAACTTCAGCTACTTTGTGGATCTGGTCGTTCTGCTTTTGGGCGATGTACTCGGCAATGTACTCCCGCAAGGTCTTTCCCGGCTGCGGAACCACTGCGCCGCTTTGAATGTCGTGCAGGAAAATATTAGCGTACTTCTGCTCTTCCTGCGAGAGGGTGGCAAAGGTCTTGTGCAGCTCCGTTTCGGCCTGATGGATGGCTTCCGCTTCTGCACCCTCCTGATAGAAAATTTTCAGGTACTTTTCAAAGCGGGAGTTCATATAGTCCGTGTCGATGTCATCAGTATCAATGGTGGTCAGATAGCTGTTCACCGCATAGGGAACGTCATCGTCCGGGTCATTTTCACCGCCATCTGGATTCGGCGTGAACAGCTCTTTATAGCGGAGTGCCAAAACTTTGAACGCTCTCTCGTCAAAGTCTGCATGAAGTTCTGTTTTCTCATCTGTATCCTCGTTGACGATCACAATAGGCTTATCCCACTCGAAGCCCTGCACCTTGGCTGCTTCCAGATTTTCGTTGAAGGACTGGAACAGGTCGGCAAACTTTTTGCACTCTGCCATATCCGCAGGGATCTGCGAAAACTCTTCAATGCCCGCCGACACAAACAGATCTTTGATCTCCGCATAGAGGGCATTCAGTTTTTCCACGTTCTTGTCCAGTTTATCTACAAACAGGCCAAACGGTTTATCGCCGGAATACTCTTTTACCGCATCTGCGATGTTTTTCTCCATCGTGTGCGGACGGCGGTAATACTTGATGGTGCCAAACTGTTTGTCATCGCCAAACAGTCGGTTGGTGCGGGAGAACGCCTGAATCAGATTTTCGTATTGCAGCACCTTATCCAGATACAGCGTATTGATCCACTTGGAGTCAAAGCCTGTCAGCATCTGATCCACCACGATCAGCAGATCAAGCTGTTTTTCCGGGGTATGCTCGATGCGCTGGTAGGGTGATTTGTGCGCCAGACGTGCCGCAATATCCTTTTTCATCTTGGCAAAGGTCGGAATGCTGAAGTCCTGTCCATAGCGGGCGTTATAGTCTTCTACGATCTCTTTTAGCCCTTCTTCTTTGGTGATGCCTTTGCCGTTGTTGTCAATGTTGGGGTCAAATAGTGCGGTGACTTTCAGCCATGGTGCGGCTTCTCTGAACCTCTTGTAATATTGGATGGCTTCCGGGATGCTGGAGGTTGCAAAAATGGCATGAAATTTGCTGTTGCGGCTCTGGGTCTGCCAGTTCTCGCAAATGTCCTCCACCACGGCTTTCTGGTGTTCTTCGCCCTCATACTGGGTGTTGGGAATATAATCCTCGATGCCCTTTATCTCCTCACCGAGCGCATCTTTTCCGCCTGTCATCGGCAGATTCAGATACTTATAGAAAACCTTGCTCTTCTGCGGGTCTGCCAGAGCCTCACCCACAGAAGCAGCCTTAGCTTTTTCCAGTGCAACCACTTTCCGCAAGTCGCTGTCCTTGAAGGTCAGCACCTTGTAAGGGTCAAAGCCCAGCACGTTGTGATCCCGGATGCCGTCTGCAATGCTGTACCGATGCAGCTCGTTGCCGAAAACGGTGGCGGTAGTGCTCATTTTCTTCTGGTTTTCGCCTTGGATTGGCGTGCCAGTAAAACCAAAGAACAGCGCTTTCGGGAATGTATGCTTGATGGTCTGCATCATATCGCCAAAGGTGGAGCGGTGGCACTCGTCCACGATAAAAACCAGCCGCTTTGCGTTGATCAGCGCAATGTCGTTGGGGTTCAGCTTGTTTTGTGCATCATCCTTGATGTTGCTCATCTTCTGGATGGAAGTCACGATGAGCGTGTCCGAAGGCGAATCGCTTTTTAGCTTTCCCACCAGCACATCCGTGTTTTCGGTGGCCTGTACTTCCTCGTTTTCTCCGGCGAAATTGCGATATTCCTTCAGGCTCTGTGTACCCAGCTCGATCCGGTCCATCAGGAACACCACTTTATCCGCATCCTTGGACGATGCAATCAACTGCGCCGACTTAAACGAAGTCATGGTCTTGCCGGAACCGGTGGTATGCCAGATATACCCGCCCCGCTGCTGGTCGTTCTCCCACTTTGCCTTGGAAACGGCATCGGAAATTTTGCTGGCGGCGTAATACTGGTAGCTCCGCATTACTTTTAAAATGCCGTCCGAACCATCGGCCACGGTGTAAAACCCCACCAGCATATGTGCCATCGGGATGGACAGAAGCGCGGTGGTCACGTCCTTCCAATCGTTCATTGGCTCATTGTAGAAATCCGCCCAGTGGAAATAAAAGTTAGGGTTGAACTGTCCTTCTGGGCCGGGGTTTGCAAAGTAGACGGTTTCTTCCGGGTTCATGGCAACAAAGATCTGAACCAGAGAAAGCAGCCCGGTAAAAATGCCCTCTGCCGCATATTTTTCAATCTGGTTACAGGCTTGTTTGATGGAATTTCCGCTCTTTTTCAGTTCCATGTGGATGACCGGCATTCCGTTGATGAGCAGCATCAGATCGCCACGGCGGTCGTTCAGAACTTTGGACTTTGTGGGGAATTTGGGCTGCTCTGCGATTTGATACCGGCTGTGACCGGCTGCAATCTCCAGCCGGTCGTAAATCTTCAGCGACACTTCCTTGCCGAAATTTAGTTTATCGTCGGGATTATCCCGTTTAATGAGGACACTTTTGCCGTTGATAAAGCCGTTCAGCTTCATAGGTGTTTTGAGGTTGGTGATTTGCTCCATGATCTGCTGCATCTCGCCATCCGTCAGCGGGTAATCGTTCAAACGGTCGATGCCGCGATTATTTTCAAAAAGGATATTCGCCCAGTTCTGGATCAGCTGCTGTTCGGTGTAGTTCTTCAGCACACCGTCTTTCCAGCCGCGTTCTATCAGGAGCTTTACCACAGCTTCTTCAAAATCCGCTTCTTTTGTAAACGCCATAACGAACTCCTTTCGATTCTGTAAAAAGCACTTTTCCGCAAAGGCTTTTCGGATTTGCACGAGCTTTTCCAGCTCACGCTGATGAAGGGTGATAAGGGTGTCAAGATGAGTAAGAAAATCGCCGATACTTTTTTGTTCGGGATAAGATGCCCATGGAATCCGAATCGTTTTCATTCCCTCAATATCAATGCTGCGACCATCCCGGATGCCATAGACGTGCGGTTTCAAATCTTTGTTGATAAACTTCTTTGACCGGAAATAAGCATAATAAAATCTTGAATCAACATCTTCACCATGGAAAGTATGATACGCAGGACTGATGATTCCTTGCGAACTTGCCTTTTCCAAGCCGCCTTCAAACGAACGAAGATGAACTATAAAATCGTCTTTATTGACCATTTTATAGTTTGACAAACTGGATTTATCATACTGCAAGGCTCTCTCAGATTCATCGCGCCGAATAGTGCCTCCGCCTTGAATGATTGTAAGTGGCGGAAGTTCTGCGTGGTTCTTTTCCGAGTATTCTTCAAAAACTACACCCAGCTTACGCTGTTCCCAAGTAGGAGGAAACGCACACTTTCAGCTGTCATTTTCCGTCATCTGCCGAATAGTCGTTGAAAAATCCACTCTCATTTTCGCATTTGCGAATCAAATTTTGCTTTTTGACCATCGATAGCCTTAAAACGCAGCTGTTCCAAGCGTCTAACATTGCTCTGCTTTTCGCTTCTCGTCCACTTTTGCATGTTCTGAACGAACAGAACAAATTACGTTGCTCCTTAGCCAAACAACAAACGACGGTACGTCCATCTTCTGGTTGCGGGCAAATTGCACCACTTGTTTTTATACAAACATCTTTTCAAGACAAGATTTCTTGATGTTTTGCAGCTTTTCCAACTTACGTTGATGAAGGGTGATAAGGGTGTCGAGATTATCCAACAATAATCCAAGTTTACATTGTTCTTCAACCGTAGGAACAGCAACTTCGATTTTAATGAAATCGGATTCATGTATACGCCACTGACCATAAATTACACCTTGACGCCACTTGACCATTTCATTGATGAAATCTTTCCTGATAAGCCGTCGTCCTAGAAAATCCGAATCGGCAATTCCTGTTGGCTTAAAAATACTGTAGACAGGTGAAATACTTGCTTTTCCGTACTTGTTCAATCCAATTGATCCAGTTTCCAGATTATTAGAACTATAAATAAAATCACCAAATTTTGTTTTCTTATATAATTTGCTCGCTGTGTCGTTGACCAAAGCGCTTCTATCATATCGTTCGCCTTTTGGTGCAACTCCTTCATTTGCAATGAATGCCATAAGTGGGTATTCATCACTCATTGGAGCCTGTTCATTACGTTCGGTTAGTAGTTCTCCAACCTTACGCTGTTCCCAAGGGTCAGTGAAGCCCTTGAACCGGAGGGCAGGTTTTTTCTCGTTATCCTGCATAATCATTCACCTCCCAGCAACTTTTTGAGTTCTGCGATACCCTGCATGTCAAATTCATTTCCCTGTAAATCGTCCAGAAGCCCCAGCAGTTCATGCTCGGTGCTGGCGATCTGGCTTTCCACGTCCTCAAAGGTAGTTTCGTATTTCTTGCAGACGGCATCCAACTGCTTCATAAAATCGTCCAGAACGGCATCCGGCAGACTGTTCAGATTTTCCATCAGGGGCAGGATCCACTTGCGATGCAGCAGGTCACGCACTTCTTCATCGGTCAGGTGCTCGATCACGCTCTTGGTGCGCTGATGGAGTGCCGCACTGTCGTCCTTGACCTTCTTTTTCAGGGTCTTTTCCTCGACAAACAGCGCGTCCACATCCTTCAGAATGCTCATGGTGGCAGGTTCTACCTCCCGCGCTTTGATGGCCTTTTTGACCTCAGCGGCAACAAAGGCGTCCTTTGCGTCATTCACAAAGTTCTGCTCCTTGTCCTCCTCGCTCAGTTCGTCCAGATGGCTTTCATATTCTCCGGTAATCTCGGAAAGTCTGGTTTCCTTTGCCCGCAGTGCTGCTACTTCCTCGTGCATTTTAACGCTCTGCACCAGATCAAAGGGCAGCACATGACCCACCCAGCCGTCCTGTACCTCGGCATCCTTTTTCAGCACCATGTTGGGGTCTACCTGCTTGGTTGCGGCAAAACCCTCGGTCTGGATGATTTCAAGGTCGATGGCAATTTTCTTCCAGTCGTCGTCCAAAAGCTGGTATGCTGCATAGCGGTCAACCAGCGGAATTCCTGCCAGCCGTGCAAAGATCTCCCGGCTCAGGCGTTCTTCCTCGCCGGCAGCATTCAGCTGCGTCATGCCGTCGATGAGTGCGGACTTCAAATAGGCATCAAAGTCACCGAAAGCATTCTGGAAAGCGGTCTTGAACGCCACCACATCCGGGTGGGACAGAACAGCGTTCTTCAAATTGGCTACATTCAGACGGCAATAGGCTTCGTTGTCCGGGCTGAACAGAGCCGCCTTCAGATGCGGGAATGCTGTCCAGTAGGCAGACAGGTCTTGCAGTTCGGCCTCGGGAATGCCGCCAAACATAGAAGCGTAAATGTCCCAGCTCTCAGCCTTTTCCGAGGAATCCACATACCGGGGGATGTTCAGGTTGTAATCGTTCTGAACGATCTCTGCACGGGATACTCTGCGTGCGAACTTTTCGATTTTCTCCGGGCGTTCCTTGTAAGCATCCACAATGCGTTTGATATCACAGGCACGCAGCTTGTTGTTTTTGCCGTCCTTCTCAAAGCCCTTAGACGCATCAATAATCAGAACGTCCGAATCCCGTTTATTCTTCCGCAGCACCATGATGATGGTGGGAATGCCTGTGCCGAAGAAAATATTGGCGGGCAGACCGATGATTGCATCAATGTTGTTGTGGTCAATCAGATTTTTGCGAATTGTACCTTCTTCACCGCCACGGAATAGAACACCGTGGGGCAGAACGATGGTCACAATGCCGTCATTGCGGATGTGATACAGGTCGTGCAGCAAAAAGGCGTAGTCTGCCTTGCCTTTGGGGGCAAGGCCGTAATCCGAAAAGCGCGGGTTGTTCTCTTTGTCGTTCGGATTCCACGCCTGCGAATATGGGGGATTTGATACCACCGCATCCACAAACAGCGGGTCGTAGGTGTTGACCGGGTCGTTTTCTTCAAAGTACGGCCAATCTTCCTCCAGCGTATCGCCGTTGCGCGTTACAATGTTGTCGGGCAGAATGCCGCGCATGACAAGGTTCATGCGGGTCAGGTTGTAGGTATTTTCCTTCAACTCCTGTGCGTAGTATTTGATGTTGTTGCCATTGCCCATATACCGTGCAGCACACTGACCAATGTTGATCAGCAGCGAGCCGGAACCGCTGGTGGGGTCGTAAATTTTGATCTCTTCCCGGTCTTTCAGGTGGTACGCCACGATTTCAGACATGAGCAGCGAAACTTCGTGCGGCGTGTAGAACTCGCCGGCCTTCTTGCCTGCGTTTGCTGCAAAGTTGCTGATCAGATATTCATAGATGAAGCCCAGTACATCGTAGTCCTGCTTGCCATCCATAGGAATATCTTTGATGAGGTAGATCAGGTCACGAATTGCCTTTGTCCGTGCGCCAGAGCTTTCACCCAGCTTCGATAGACCTGTTTGCAGCGTTGCAAAGACACCGTCAAACACCTTCTTGTGGTGCGGATCAATCAAACGGCTGAATGCTTGCAGTGCTACCGTCACATCATCGGCCTTGAAGTCACTGCCTTTGCTGATCCATGTGGAAAACAGATTTTCATAGGCGATAAAATAGCCGACATTCTTCCGAACGGTATCCACTGTTTCGGCATCGCCTTCGGTCAGATCCGGCAAGTATTCGTCTGTCCAGTCATTCTCTTTCAGCCATTTGACTTCTTTGTCCGACAGAAATTTATAAAACATGAAGCCCAGAATGTAATCCTTGTACTCGTTGGCTTCGATTTTAGAGCGCATCTTGTTGGCAGATTCCCAGATTTTCGATGCGAGTTGCTGCTTATTCATGCTGTTCCTCCCAGTGGCCTACAATAGGGCGTTTTTAGAATTTTTTAATTGGACAGCCCCTCCGATTTTATGCGTGCGTTCATTGAACCAATTATACAAAAGTGCCACCCGGTTTGCAATGCGAATGAAAAGTTTCTCAATCGCATTCGCAGAACCATAACCGTGGCAAGCAGAGCCTTTGTGCGCACAAAGGCTAAATTCGCACGCAGAATTAAAATTCTGCTGGGTTCATTCGCTTGTTGGGATGCAATCCCAATCCCTGTAATCATCACAATTCCGTGATGGCTGCGCATTCCTGCGGTGTGCTGAAAGAGCGTTTTGCAAAAACGCGTAGCCTGCATCCGTCGGATGCAGTTCAAGGGTTTGGGATTTCCCAACAAGCATTTTGCAACGCAAAATGGTCTTTGTATATACGAAGACACTGCTTGCTGGTCGTGTACCTTTCAGCTTTCACCGCCACAAAACGTTTCATATTTTGGACTCCATTCAAACTGTGCATTTTTGTCTAACAATTTTTTGCGTTGCTGCCAATCGGGCATGAGTGTTGTCAGGATCGCATAAAAATCCTTCGAGTGGTTTGGGTATAGAAAATGACAAAACTCGTGCAATACTACATATTCAATACAACTGACGGGCATTTCGAGCAAGTGCTGGTTCAATGTAATGATAGCCTTCTGCGGAAGACAAGATCCCCAGCGAGTATCCATCGATCGAATATGGATTCGTGGAGATGGCACACCGTATTTTCGAAATATCGGATAAAGCTGATCCACTGTCTGCTGAAATATTTCGCGACACATCTTATTCAGATAACGGTCAACAAGACGCTTTTTTTGTTTCTGATCTTCTGTGTCTTTTACGGTAAGATAGAGATAAACGCCATCGGAACGTATATCGTCCTTTTTTCCTTGCTCTACCCGCAGACGCAGACTGCGCCCCAACACGGAAAAACTTTCCCCACTGACATAATGCCGGGGCTGCGGTGCGTACTGTCGGAATTCTCGAAATTGCTGCTGTGCCTCAGCAATGTAACGGCTGCGTCGTTTCACAAATTGTGTAACAACACTTTCCGAGACATCTTTCGGAGCAGAAACATAAACAGAGGCATCTGTCCGAATCCGAAGATTGATATTGCGTACGTTCTTTCGTTCTAGCTGATAGCAGATACAACCATGCTCCGTCTCAACCGCACAAATCTGTATCATGCAAACCTCCGCAACGCAACTGTTTTAACATTTTCAATAATCATGTCAATCACATCAAAAGAAAGTACCAGGCCCCTTTCTTTTTGATAACGGTAAAACAGATCATCAATATCCTGCGAGATTCGATCATGGATCGTCAGGTTATGGGTCCAGTCTACCTGGCTATGTTTTTCGATGATTGTCGTAATATCCAGTGCCATCTCGGCGGCAAAGTCTGGCTCCACAGACAATTTTTCGTTGGAGAAAATCGCTGTCAGCACACCATAGAATGCCTGTGCATGGACATTGGATCGGATGCGGTCCGGGTATGCGATAGCGCTTTTTCCCGTGCGGTAATCTTCCAAAATATCCTGCATCTTGGCCAGATATTCCGCCTCCGTTATCGTTCGGGCTTTATACAGTTCCAGCACTTCCTTGATGCGCTTGGAAAAATTTTCATAGTATGCTGGGTTCTCCTGATACTTCGTATTGATACTCTTGGCGAGCCGTGTGCGAATCGCATCAGCTTTGGCACGCAGTGAGCCTAACTCGTTTAATTCCTTTTCAAACGCATCTCTGTCCAGAATGTCTACCGGCTCGGTGATTCGCTTCAGACCCTCTACTGAAAGGTGTACGTCCAGCAGGTTTTGCATCAGTGGTTCGTATTCCCGATTGTCAATTGAATCCCCATAACGAGGTTTCACACTGCGCCGTACCGCAGAGAAAAAGCCAAATGCTTTGATATATTTTTCCCGCTCTTCCACTGCCAGCGCCTCATAGGTTTTTTCAGAATTCAGAACAAGATTCAAGGAGCGGCCAAAGTTACACAGCCGTTTGTAAAACTCTTCCCGCTTCGAATTATCCGCTAAGAAAACCTCTACCGCCTCTGCATCGGTTCCGGCAAGTGTCAGACCGGAAACAGCCGAAAACAGCTCCATCAGTGCAGAATAGTCGCTGCGTACCGTTCCAATCGCAGAGAGCACATCCACCACAACGCCTTTCAGATCGTGCCCATCAAAGTTTTCCAGCCCGGCACCACTGTAAAGTTCCATTGCCTCATCCAATTTTTTGATCAGGCCCCGGTAATCCACGATCATTCCATAGATTTTGCCCTCGCACAGGCGGTTTGTGCGGGCAATGGCCTGAAGCAAACCGTGCTCCTTAAGTTCTTTGTCCAAGTAAAGCACTTGGCAGAGCGGCTCATCAAAGCCGGTAAGCCATTTGCTGCACACGATCACAAGATCCAATTCTCCGGCATGATACTGTGCCTTGATTGCTTCTTCATAATCATCGGCACTGCCATAGCGCTGCATCATCCGATTCCAGTAGGCAACTACCTTGTCGTCTGCTCCTTCATCTGCATCATCCACGCTCTCGCGCAGATCCGGGGCCGAGATCACGACAGCGCAGTTCAGATCGCCAAATTGCTCAAAGCATTCCAGATACCGAACGGCATCCCGCTTGTAATTGGTGGCGACCATTCCCTTGAAGCCTGTATTTTTATAGGTTCGGCAAAAGTCCTCGTTGATGTCCAAAGCGATCCGTTTGATGCGTGCATCCGTAGAGGTCAGCCGTCGGATGCTGCTCCATTTCCGGGCGAGATCATCCCGCTGTGATTCCGTCAGGCGTTTTGTTGTTTGCTGAAACCATAGGTCGATGTTCTTTTCGTCAACTTTCTGCTCCACAAAGCGGCCTTCATAGATCAGTGGAACAATTGCACCATCGGCTACACCGTCCTGAATCGTATACTTATGAATCAGTCCGCCAAACTTTTTCAAGGTGTTTTTCTCGCTCTTCATCAAGGGCGTTCCCGTAAAGCCGATATAGCAGGCGTTCGGAAAAACCGTCCTCATTTTATGTGACATTTTGCCGTAATTGGAGCGGTGGCTTTCGTCCACAAGAACAAAGATGTCCCGAGATTTGTTGTAACCGTCCAGTCGCTCGGCAGTGCTGAATTTGTTGATGATGCTTGTGACGATGTCCACCCGCTCATCCGTAACCAATCCCAGCAGATGCCGCCCGTTGGTAGCACGCGCAGGACGAAGCCGCGTGTGCGCGAATGTCGCTGTGATTTGCTTGTCCAGCTCTTTTCGGTCGGTGACGATCACTACGCGCGGACGGTCTGCCTGCAGCTCCAGCAGCAAATATTTCGCCACCATCACCATGGTCAGACTTTTTCCGCTGCCCTGTGTATGCCAGATCACACCGCCGCACCGATTTCCTTTTTCATCACGCTGTTTGACTGTGTGCAGAATTTCCTTCACCGCAAAATATTGCTGATATCGGCAGATCTTTTTCACATTGTAGTCAAACAGCACGAAATACTTTGTCAGTTCCAACAAACGGACCGGTGTAAACAGGGAAACAATATCTTTATCCTGCACCGTTGATGTCCGATTCGGGATCAGCTGAGCCATTTTCCGGTTCAGGAAATCTGCATCTTGCTCTTTCCAGATGCTCCAAAACTTTTTCGGTGTTCCCGTTGTTGCATAGCGTACCTCGTTTTTATTGGTCGCCATTACGATCTGCGCAAACGCATAAAGCTGGGGGATATAGTGAGGCTGCTGGTTACGGCAGGTTTGCTCAATGGCCTGTTCCACCGGGATATCCGGAGCCTTGCACTCAATCACCGCAAACGGAATTCCATTGACAAACAGCACGATGTCCGGGCGGGCATCATGCTGTCCATCGGCGCTTTCCACCGCAAATTCTTCCGTGACATGGTAAAGGTTCTGCGTCGGGTCCTCCCAGTCAATGTACTTCAAGTTGAAGTTCAGCAGCCGCCCTTCGCCTACAGTTTCGGGATAGCTTTTGCCCAGCATAAGCGCATCATAGATTTTCTCGCTGGTGCGCACAAGGCCGTCCGTCAGCGGTATTTCCAGATCATCCATGGCGTGCTCAATGTTGACTGCCGAAAATTCATTTTCCACACCGCCGTAGGTATAGCGGTTCAGTTTCCGCAGCTGACCGCGCAGCACATCCCGCAACAGCACCCGGTAGCCACTTCCGCGCTGCTGACGGCATTCTTCCGGGGAGAGATATGTATACCCCATGGCCTGCAGCAGTTCCAGCGCAGGCTTTTTGCTGATGTTGGCTTCGGAGTAAATGGATTTATCGAGGTTCATGGTGACCTCCTTATTGTTCAGAAATCCCATAAAAGACACTGTTTCCCGATTCAGGGGATCGGTCAAGTGGAATGCAGTTGCGCTTTACCCTGCCCTCTATGCACAGTTCTTCCAACGCTTTGAGAACTTCTATTTCGGGCAGATCAAGCGCCGCTGCACATCCATGGCCACTCGACCAATTTTCGCTATCCTTTAAGTACTGGTACACTTTTTTCTTTACTTCATCAAACTTCTTGTCTGCACTCATATTTTCACTCTCACTTTCCCGGTCAGCAGCAACTGCATCAGTGCTTTTTTCTTTTGCTTCTCAGCCTCAATAGACTTTTGGAGCAGGTCAATTTCATGGTCGGCAGTACTTAAAATTTTAGCAATTTCTTTCTGCTCTTCGATTTCTGGCATTGTAATTTTGATTCTGAAGAAATCATCAACAGCAACATTTAACATTCCGTGATTTCTTGCTCCCTCTTGAACAATTGATTGAATTTCTCGATTTATAATACTCGCCTCAAAATATTGTTCCAGAAAGTCAAGGGACGCCAATTTCTTGTTTACTGCAAAGCAAATATAAAGGGGCGAAACAACGCCTTGGACATATCTCTTCAAGCGTTTTATTGTGCCGTACGGATAGCCTTTCGAGTAACTTCTATTGTATGCGAATTCGTCTTTTGAAAGCAAGTAGTAGTTGCTTTTATTGTCACTTGCAATTACTTTGTCAAAAAATTCCGTCTGATTTATCAATCCATACTGCGCCGATATTGTAAGCACGTTGTTATTTCCAACCGTATTTTTAGTTTCAATACGGCATGAAATTTCATTCAAGTGAATAGTTTTCCACTCACCTCCAAATCCCGGTAGCCGCTTCTTCCCGGTCAACAGTTGCTGCATCAGATATTTTTTTTGCTGCTGTTTTTGAACGAGAAGTTTTTCTTTCAGCTCAATCACTTTGTCCTGTGTGGAAAGGATGGTAGCAATCTTTTGCTGCTCGGGAAGAGGAGGCAAAAACACCATCTGACTCAAAACAGTTTTTGTATTTATAACTGGAACCAATCCAGAGTTGCACCACTTTGCAAGAGGTATTCCTTGAAGATAATAATATAAAAACTCATGCCAACATTTTGAAGTGTCGGTTACAGTCAATACAAGCACATTATCATCTACCATGCCATCCTGAGCCAATATCTTTTTGTTGTTATTAAAAAGTGCTGCGCCAACTCGTGGAAAAACAATACTTCCCTTTGGAAAGGGAAGTACACCAATTTCCTCCATTGTAATGTCACTAATTGTGTTGATAGCATTCGTTAAGTATTTTGAGTTCGGGTTGAGGCCTATATCCGCAACTTTAAAATAGTTCCACTTCAAATTCTTCTTTCCCTGATATAACCTCGAAAATGTAAATCCTTGACTTACAGTTGCAATATCTTTCAAACAATATTTTTCAAATCGCTTTATTTTTCGTACACCTTCAGCTTTTCCATTATCTAACACCCTACGTTTCACCTCTCTTCAAAAACTCACAATTCTGTATTATTTTCAGCAGCCATCTTTATTCTTTTATTTCAAAGCTCTTAAATATGGGTTTCATTTTATTGCATTTCTTCCAAAATGGAATACACATTTCTTCCATAAATCCAGCAATTGGCGTCGCATCGATTGCTTTGGCTAAAGCATCACCAGTTTTAGTATAAACCGCACAACCAACAGGAAGTTCATTCGGCGGACTCAGGTCAATCTTTTTTCCATAATAATTCGCAGTGGTGGACATTGTAGAAGATACTACATATCCTTCAAAAAAATCTCCCAAATTGGCTGCAACAAGACCAAGTGCTTGAAGATTCATAATTGAATCGAAAGTAATATTCCATTGTTCGTAATAAGAAAGTTTGTTATAAACTACAACAGGGGCTATCGCATCACCCAGTTCAACAGACACACTTTTTAATGCTGTGAATGCCTCAGCATCACTCCTGTCCATCCTCGGAAGAATTTCTAACAGCGCTCTAGGCACACATCCCGGATGGTTACATTCGTTTGCTAAAATTTTACCCCAAATAAGTTGAAATTCTTCTGCCGATACAAGACGAGCTTTATCCATGAACTGTGCCAGCCAGTCATCATCAATATTTTCTGGCTTTGCATCACTTTTCACAGATTGTATTGCAATAGATACAATATTTTCTTGGTTACAGTACTCCTTAATAATCTTTTTTGAGTTACTGATCAATGCAGCTTTAACCAATGGATCCTTGTCGCTATTTTGAATTTCTGCAATATAAGTATCTACTGCTGTACGACTTGGTGTATCATGATTTGCACACCACCCCACTGCATGCTCCAGTTTATCCAGTAATGCAGTGACAACCCCACCTAGCGCAGTGGCAACTTCGCCGGCTCCTAAAAAATCCGTCAATGCTCCCATTTTTCCTTCCTCCTGCGAGTTACTTCCTGCAGTCGATAAGCTTTCATCCGCCATGTTCTTGCTTTCCTTCCATAAGAAAGTATATCATACGCCAATGTACAATTTAAACAACAATATTTCAGAATTTTTGCATCATAAATCGTGCATTGCCTCATTTAAACCTTTAGAGCCCCAGCTCATCCAGATACTTTTTCATCTGCTCCTGTACCTGTGCCAGCTCAGCTTCGATATCCGCAATATTTTTCTTCACCGCCTGAATATCTACCGGGTCTTCCTCTTCAAAAGTATCCACATAGCGAGGAATGTTCAGATTGTAGTCGTTCTCTCGGATTTCATCCAGCGTTGCACGATAGCTGTATTTTGGCATGGTTTCACGCTTTTTGTAGGTATCCACAATTTTCTGGATGTCCGTATCTCGCAGAAGGTTCTGATTCTTGCCTTTCTCGAAGTTGCCCTCTGCGGAAGCGTCGATGAACAAAACATTATCGACGCCTCGACTAATGCGATCCTTGCGAAACACCAGAATGCAGGCCGGAATACCCGTGCCATAAAACAGGTTGGCAGGCAGACCGATCACAGCATCCAGAAGGTTGTGTTCAACAATCTGGCGGCGAATTTTGCCCTCGCTCGCACCGCGGAACAGTACACCGTGGGGCAGCACGACAGCCATTCGGCCATGGCTGCGGTCAAGGCTGTTGAGCATGTGCAGAACAAAAGCATAATCACCCTTGGAAGATGGCGGAACGCCCCAATCAAAGCGCCCCCATGGGTCCAGAGAAGCGTTCATTTTTTCCGGCTTTTTTCCCTTGGCATCCAGAACCGCATTGGAAAGAAAACCGCTGTCCCATTTGTCCAAACTGAATGGCGGGTTTGCTACAATGCACTGGAACAACATCAGATTATCGTTTTCGATGTTCTGCGGATTGCTCAGGGTATCGCCCTGCCAGATGCGGGCATCGTCTACCTCGTGCAGGAACATATTCATCTTGCACAGAGCCCATGTCTGTGCGTTTAATTCCTGACCGTAAACTGCCACTTTTCCGTCCGACACGCGCTTGCACGCCTTGAGCAGGAGACCACCGCTGCCGCAGGTCGGGTCATAGATACGGTCATTTTCCTGCGGATCCACCAATGCCGCTGCCAGCTCGGAGACCTTGCTCGGAGTAAAGAACTCTCCGCCCTTCTTGCCGGCGTCCGAAGCGAAGTTGCCAATCATATATTCGTAGGCGTCACCGATGATGTCAGAACCGTCCAGCGCAGAAGAACGCAGGTCAAGTCCGTGGAAGTCTTCCAGCAGGTTGCAGAGGGTCGCATTTTTTGCCTTGATGTCTGTACCAAAGTCCACATTGGAGTTGAAATCGATGGAGCGAAACACGTTCCGAAGCTTGCTGCTGTTATGATCTTCAATAGAGGCCAGTGCCGTGTTGATCTTCAGCCCGATTTCGGAATCATGGCGATTTTTATAAAGGTACCCAAACGTAGATGTATCATCCAGCTTAAAACGCTCACGGCTCATGGCACGCTCTACACGGCGTTCATCACCGTCGTATTGCTCCCGGTATTGCTCTCGCTTTTCCTCCGAAACGTCGCTCAGATATTTTACGAACAGCATGGAAAGAATGTAGTCCTTATAACGGGAACTGTCAATTTTACCGCGAAAGCTGTCGCAGGCGTTCCAAAGAACGCGTTCGATTTCCGATTTTGTCGTCATAGTCGTTATCCTTTCCTCTGTGCGTGATTCATTTGTTCCAGCATCGCCTCATAGCAGCTTCGCTTTTCAACTTCCAACTTACGCAGAAGGCGTAGTTCCTGCTGTGCTAGCAAGCGAAGCACTTCCATCTGGCGTTGTATTTCCGGCGATGGCAGCTGAAGCTCCAAGCGGCAAAAATACCTTGCGTTTACGGAGCTGATCATACTTTTGGTGGTATTTTGATAGATCTGCCTTTTTGCCTTCGGCGTGTTCAGATACCAATAAAGATACCCCGGCACAAGCTCTGTTCCCCGAATGCGAATTACCACAAAATTCGACGTGATCACCAAGTTGCGTGTGGTGTCGTCAATCAAAACTGCTGTGTAGGGGGCAGTCAAGCGCACTACAATGTCATTTGGCTGCGTCAGATAGTCCATGGACAATGGTTCTTTCGCAAAGTACGGCTCCAATTCAGCAGGATCAATCTCACCTTCCGCTTTTACCGCCCGTAGACTAAGTTGGTGGTATCGTATCGCCTGCGGGGAGTCAGCTCTTGCCTGTTTTCGAGAAAGGACAAGTCCGCTACGGATATCTGCAATTTCTCCAAGATTCATTTCACACCTCGGTTGTCACGTGCAATAAAGAACAAAAATTTTTGAAAAAGAAAGCCAGAGCGGATTTCACTCTGTCACTGAGTTAAGTATACTCTGCTTTGATTATCAATGTCAAGTGCTTTTTACAAATCTGTCCGTCATAATTAAAAATAACATTCTTTTGGAGCTTATCAGATTTCACCGTTTCCCTGATCTGACCCACATGACACTATAGCATCGTAGAATTGGCTCGGATTTTTTGCATCATTGTGTACAACGCATGGACTAAGAGGGTGGGCAACTTGGACTACAAGTCCATAAACTTTTGCTGCGGAAACCGGTACACTGTTGTCAAAGGAGGCGAACAATATGCTAAAACTAAGCAGTCTCAAAATAGACCCCGAATTTTCCGCTCAAATTTTGCCGCTGAGTTTTGAGGAGCTCCAGCAGCTTGAAATGAACATGATTCGGGACAGAAAGCTCACAGACCCGATCATTGTGTGGAACAAAACCATTCTGGACGGGCATAACCGCTACAACATCCTGCGGAAGCATTCGTTTATCGAATATGAGATCAAAGAAATGGAGTTTTCCAGCCGTCAGGAGGCTCTGATCTGGATCTGCAATCATCAGCTTGGGCGGCGTAACCTGACACCTGAGCGTAGAAAGTATCTGATTGGAAAGCGGTATGAAGCGGAAAAACAGGTCTCTCAAAACCGCGGCAATCAGTACACATCCGCCAAGAAAAATGCCACGGATCAAAATGATCCCTGCCAAAACAAATCCGGCAGCCATGTTACCCGGCAGCGGATCGCAAACGAGACCGGCACCAGCGAGGGTTATGTGCAGCGGGCCGAAAAGTACATGAACGGCGTGGAGGCTGCCGATGAAGCGGCACCCGGTGCCCGGGAGGAAATTCTGAACGGGAAAATCAAAGCTGCTGACCGTGAGATCTGTGCCATCGCTAAGGCTCCGAAGGAACAGCGATCGGAAATCGTTGCAGAACTTCGCAAGCCGAAAAGCGAGCGAGATAAGCAGCTTACTTCCCTTACAAAAAGCCTTCCATGAAAGGCGAATCTTTTGATGACGACGGAAGCCGATTTCTGATCGGCATTTCCAAAAAAATGCAAGGACACAAAAGGGCATTGACCGAAAGTGATCAAAAAGCCCTGAAACAATCCGTTGATGCCCGCTATTATCGCAAAGCACCTGCGGATCATTCCATCCACATCGCTGCGATTGAAGGTGCTTATGATGCCTTTAAAACAGGAAAAGACTGCATTCTCCGGGAGTTTGAGGATAAGCGTGAGGGCAGCACCACAACGCTGGTGCTCAAAAAGACCAAAACAGCATCTTCCTGTCGCACGATTTTCATGACGGAAGCGCTGAAAGAAGAACTGAAGCACTGGTTCAAGTGTCTGGAAATGGACGAAGCCGACATGGACGGCAGATACCGCAACAGTGGGATGCTCCTGCGCTTGCCCAATGGTCTGGCGGTGGAGCCGATCCTCATCCGCAAAAAGTTCATCAAGTGGCAGGACGAGCACCCGGAGTTCACCCGCATCGTGTTTCACGGCCTGCGGCATTCCAGTGCCACCTACCAACTGATGATCTCCGGCGGTGATGTGAAAGCCGTTCAGGGAACAACAGGTCATGCCAGCGCAAACCTGCTGGTCAACACCTATGCGCACATCCAGCAGGATTCCCGCAAAAAGCTGGGTAAAAGGTTCGAGGAAGGCTTCTACAAGCCGGGAGCAACACTTGTGCAGGCTGCCCCGGTTGAAGCAGAGCCCACCATCTCCATGACGGCTCTGCTGGAGCTTCTGAAGGACGCAGACCCCTCTGTAAAAGCGCAGCTCCGCTTGGCTTTGCTGACCTGAATTGCAAAAAATAGCACGAATTGCAGAGTAATTCACGGACGTACTCCATCTGACACGAAAAATGCGGACCGTGCAAAAACCGTGCAGAAACCGTGCAAGTGGCGTACAAGTCAAAACCACCGGCTGAGCCGGTGGCTTGAGTAAGCCCTAGAAGGGCATAAC